>Ga0116227_10016211_pt1 | contig 10788 bp, 6 predicted proteins | sample S1TSphgellanicum_FD_89693 | JGI IMG/M metagenome (GOLD analysis project Ga0116227, IMG submission 89693) | Host-associated microbial communities from peat moss isolated from Minnesota, USA - S1T2_Fb - Sphagnum magellanicum MG | ecosystem: Host-associated > Plants > Peat moss > Unclassified...
GTCCCCTCAGTAGTCTACCTTGGACACAAAATTTTGCCAAATGGTATTATGGCTCATTGGGCCAAAGTAGTAGCCATTTTGGAGATGCCCAATTCTACTAATGTTCACACTTTGAGGAGCTTCATCGGACTATGTAATTACTACATGATTTATGTGCAAGACTTCAGTACTATTGCTTATCCTCTCTATGCATTGTTAAAAAAAATGTTGTTTGGACATGGAGTGAAGAGGCTTAGGAACCTTTCGACACATTCAAGGAAAAGCTTTTAGAGTTCCCCATTTTGAGAAAACCTGATTTCAACAAGGTTTTCATTCTAAACACTAACTAGAATGCTCTTAATATTGGTGTTATTCTTGGCCAACTTGATGAAGAAGGCAAAGAATTTGTTATTGCCTATGAATCCCGAAGCAACAATAAAGCTGAGAGCAACTACTCTTCATAGGAGGGGGAATGTCTTGTTGTTGTATGGGCTGTCATACATTTCAGGCCTTATCTTTATGAAATCGAGTACATTTTGGATACCGACATTAGCCTATCAAGTGGTTGATGACCAACAACAAGCTTACTGGTAAGTTAGCTCGTTGGGCGTTTATATTTTAGGAATATGAGTTCAAGGTTATTCACCGACCTAATATTACACATTAGAACGCGAATACCATGTCATAGAGACCTTTCACTACGTCTAAAAATTTCTCTAGAACCAGGCAAGATTTCAACCATATTTTAGTAGTACATGTATCTTATGCATCTAGTTATCTTACATTACTGCAATGTAACCTAGTTGAGCATCCCGTTATGGATATATGGGAGGACTTGGACACTTTGAGGTTTCTTCAACATGGGGAATACCCTCCCCTTGTTATATCAAGTCATCGGGATCGCATACAATAACATTCCAAACACTACTCATGGAGGGATAATCACCACGTCCAATGCTTACCACAAGGCGACAGAATGGTTCCTCCACCACATGCACGGCCTAGTCTTATTCAAAAGGTACACTCAAAACTTGGACATTTTGGAGTTAAGCTTACTTATAGCCTTTTTGCTCTTCATTACCAATGGAGAGGTATGTATGTTCAAGTCCGAGACCTCACTGCTAGGTGTGAACAATGTGATAGAGTGATAATTTCCTTTTCCTTTTGACAACTCATGTTTTCTCCACTCCCTATTCAAGGCATGTTTTATCACTAGTCATGTGATTTAGATGGAGAGTTAACACAGACCTCCAGGGGTAATGTCTACATCATGATTATGATTGAGCATTTTAAAAGTGAGTCGAGCTTATTGCGCTACCGGACAAATCATCACACAACACCAGCCACGTTTTCTTACAATAGGTCCTAAGTAGGTTTGGGGCTTATGTTGAGTGCCTTACTGATCAAGGATCAGAATTCAGAGGAAAATTTCAATACCTACTTGACCATGCTTTCATTGACCATTGTTGAACTTCAAGGGATCATCCCCAAGTTGATGGCCTTGCAAAAAGGATGGTTCAGACATGCAAGAAAGGATTTCGAAATATTTGCTTCAATAGGAACAAAGAGGATTGGGACCTAGCTCTACCTTACATCGCCATGGGTTACAAGATGTCCAAACGCACTTCTTTGTTTTATTTCTCTCCTTATTTTCTACTTTTGGGGAGACATCCCATTCCACCCTCTTACATTGTTATTCAAATGGACCAGGTTGAGGACTTGGACTCCCCAGCCACTTGGTCTAGGGTCGTCATAGAGAGGGTTGTTCTATTTAGAAGGGTTATTCCCATGGCCATGGAAAACTTGTCCATTGCACAACATTTAGACACCTTATAGTATGCACACACACAAGGTGGCAGTTACAAACCTAAGGTGTCGCAACCCTAGCTTTGGGCTCACGACCAAGGCAAAGGGAATTACAAGGGTGCGGGCCAAAGGGAAGCCCGGGAGTAGGCCAAGAGGAAGCCCGGGAGTTAAGCCAAAAGGAAGCCCGGGAGTCAAGGCAAAAGGAAGCCCGGGAGTCGCATCACATACTCCTGGGAGTGCAAGAAAGTGCTAGGGAGTGTGAGGGAATGAACACTCACACTCCCAAGGCAACTCCCACTTTGGGAGATGGAGTCCCGGTGGACTCCCAAAACTTCAGAGAGCGATTTCAGGGGTCAAACCTCAATGGATTATAGCTTTCTTTATATCAATGGAAAGCTCTTGAAGCGTAGATGTCTAAAATGGGCTCGCATTGCTCATTTGGACATTTGAAACACAAGTTATGGCCAAAAGAAGGGCCGGGAGTCGAACTGCCAGTTTGACTCCCGACCACAAAAAGTCTGGAATCGACCTCTTCCCGATGTCCGATTTGAGAGTGCGACACGGAGTTGGAAAGCTCTTGACGAGAGCTACAACTTTGCTTTAGACCGCATGGAAATTGGAGGTCTGCTCGCAAAGTTATGGGGCTCCAAAGTCTCGAAAGTCCCATTTGGCGCGATTTCAGGACTCCCGTGCGGGAGTCTCGGGAAAAATAGCCATTTGGATGTGGGCTCCGTGGAGAGTCACATAGTATACTATAAGGGGGAAGGTGGTGGCTTCCCCCAAGTCCGGGCCGTGGTGAGTCTTGTGTGTCCGTGTTGCCTGTGGCTCGTCCTAGCACCAAGGGTGTTCCAATTTTACACTAACCACTTTGTGTGGGTTGTGTGCAGGCCCGTGTGAATGATTAAAGCTTGTCAACTCTTCCTAGTCCCATCCCGAAGCTCCAACCCACCCCTCTACCCCTCAAACGGTTGTGAGCTAGGGAGCGTGCTCCGACTCCTCCTTTTCCGCTGCTTTCTACTTGGGCTCACATTTGAGCCCTTTAAGGAATTGGGAGTGCGTCATAAGGTGAGACAATTTGATGTTAGTGACTTTGCGTATTTCTAACGATAACCTAATGATACTCTAGACACTTTTTCCAATCGCACTATCTTGAGGATTAAGGCAATCAAGCCTTCAAGTGTGTTGGAGTTACAAGGAGCTGATGGACACACAATTTGGGATCACTCCAAAAACTATGCACCCTGCCACCTACCAAATTTAGATCCTACCATCATAAATTTGGATGCCTCCACTTAACTATCTATGTCAAGTATGTCAAAAGATAGATAATGTTAATTAGATGTTGTTTTGCGATAATTGTAATGGTGGACACCATCTATTCTGCTTCAAGTTGAGGTTGATTCAAGTTCCCGCCGACATTTGGTACTGTTCATCATGTTCTCCTATAACACCTTGATTTCTACTCAGACCATGCCATGTTTTTCCCGGCTTAGGTCTGGGGGGGGGATACATGAGAATTTCATCTCCACCTCCTCTTGTGCATTATATATATATGTGCATGCATCTTTTTTTAATTGATTAGTTTCCACCTTTGACTGATTTTAGTATTTTTGTTTAGTAGAATTTACTATGGATTACACCCTTATGACACCATACATCACGACACTACACATCACGACAACTATCATGCCCGTATGCATGGCCTCATACATGACAGCCGGTTACAAGCATGCCAATCATGCCTTTTAGGGTTAATGTATGTTCTTAAATTACTATACGCTATTAGGTGTTTTAGGGTTATGGCTTGTTTAGGGTTTTCAGCTTGTTGGTGGTTGTATAAAAGGCCAAACTTTTCCCTTCTCTTTTTAGTTATTCTAGAATTCCTTTGTCAAGAAGAGTTTCCTCCATAGTTAGACTCGATTTCTAAATGCTCATGGTGGCTATTACACGGCCACCGTTTACATACACTACGTTTTTTTTCCTTCTTTGCAATTTAATATACATGAGAATTTCATCTCAGCCTCCTCTTGTGCATTGTATATATATGTGCGTGCATCTCTTTTTAATTGATTAGTTTCTACTTATGACTGGTTTTAGTTTTTTTTTTTAGTAGAATTTACTATGGATTTACACCCTTACGACATTGTACATCACGACACTACATGTCACGATAGGTAGAGATCATGCATTTTGTGTTGTTAGATGTTACAAAAGTCACATTTGTAGCTACTACCTTCATAGTAATTAACATAGATGAGATCACATTAATTGATAATACCCAATGGCTTTCAATTCATGTGTATGTGGTCCAGAGTTGGAAGAGGCATATCCTCCTTTGTGTTGACTAAGTTAATGTCTCTACCACATTTGATAACATTTTTGTTCTAATGCTTAAGTGTTTGTTGGAATTTGATGGGCTAGGGTTTGAGCAACTAAGAGGAATGTTGTGAAGAATATGGGTTATGATAGCTCAAATGTGTTCCAAGGCCATTGAAGTGGTGTGACATTGTAATTCAAAGAAAAGGTAGCCCCATTCTTGAGTGGGGATGTTCATGAATTGTTTTGCCCATAAGATTAATCTTGTGGTGATCACCTTATAAGAGTGAGCGTGTTGGTTGCAGGCATTTTGCAAAATCAATATAATGCCTTTTTTGCACACAACCCTAAGAAGTTTGGGGAGTTTCAAAAACTTGCCAACCTAATGAACATGAAAGGAAATAAGCTTTTTTGAAATGTGAAGACAAGGTGGAATTCCATGCTATTTTTGGCAAAATGGGTCTACATAAAATATTGCCTTTCGATTGTGAAAAAATGATAGTGTAAAAAATGAGGTTGCTTTGAAAAAATTGAATGCATTATGTGACATTGACTTCATTTTTGGGTTCCCTTATATCCTTCCTTTGCTTGAGATAATGAATACATTGATCAAAATTACACAAGGCACAAATGTTTTTGTCTATGATTTTGTGAATGTTGTAAAATTGGTTCAATAGGAGCTATATAAGCTTTATTATGATCCTTATGCTAAATTTGAAGATCTAGTTTTTGATGATTTTAATTCTATTGATTTCCGATTAATCAAACCTTTCCCATGAATTGGTTTTCTCACCTAAATGGCAAGGAAGATGTTGAGTATCTTCTATTTTCATTTGCTAGAAGTAAACACCCTATCTACAAGTCTTATGTTGATGGGTTAGAGGTTTTCTACATGTCACCAACGATGCTATCAAAAAGGTTATGACCAAGGTGAAAGATGAATTTGAAGGGGGTAGCTCAAAGCCTTATTTCTAAATTAGAACAACATATCATGGAACATCAAGTTATGACTACCCTTAGTGTTGTTTATCCCCAATTATAGGCTAGGAATCCTACTAAATCATATGAGACCTTTCACACTCACCTAAGTGTGTTGAAACAAACTTTTTTGCCCCTCAAAAAGTTAGTGACTATGGCAAGATTGGGTTTGTCTTGTTACAAGTTCACAATTTTGATTTGCAAACATTTTTTTTCAAGATGATTATGTTTCACAATTATTTGCATTGTTATAACTTAAGTTTGTTGCATCTTTAGTTGTTATAACTTAAGTTAATAAGTTATTGTCATATAATAATATTGTTTGTTGCATCTTCAATTGTTAAGTTGAATAACTTATAATAATTTATTAATTTAACAATGTCATAACTTGTTAGATGCAACATTTTTAGTTGCATATGACATGTGTAGTTGCATAAAACAAGTCATAAAAGATTATTTTTTTACTAGTTACCCCTGTTTTAAAACTTGGTATGCTTGGAAGAGGATTTAACTTGGTAGTAGTTTTGTAATATGGATTTTGCATGGAGGAAATGAATGTTGAGGTACATAAGAAAAATGTAGCACTTAACCTATGCCGATTTTGAGGACTGACAATGGTTTTAGGTCAATTGTTAACCTTTAAGGTTTTTATATAATTTCTAAACCTTGTTTGTAATTTTCTATGCATGTTTTCAAAGTAAAAAGAAAGTTTTGTTATATTTTGTGCTAGTGTTATTCAACATTTGAAGTTAATTTCACATGATTTGGAATCTAGATTTTAGTGTTTAACTTGAAGTACAAACCTTATTTATGTTGCATTTTCTATTGAAACCTGAAATTAATTTCTCCAATTGATTTTTTTTATGCCTATATTGTAATTAATTTGGGTGCAAATTAAACTTTGAGTTGTGATGGGCAACAACCTTTTAGGGTTAGGGTTCAAATCCCTTTCAAGGTGATTAAAGTTTAAATAATGCTAATTTTCTTTAGTTTTCTATCCATGGTTTTGAATTTCATTTAATTATATCCAGATGGTTTTAGGGTTGTATTAAGATTTAAATAATTGAATGCACTAATTATTTAGTTAAAGGCATAATTAATCATATGCACTTCACAATAACCCTATAACCAAAAATATTCCCTTGCCAACCCACATTTTGTCAAATATAGCCCCTTGAAAACATGCATGTTACCAAATGCAATTCCTTGCATACCCACATGTCACCATTGCTTTTGATCATGATTATTTTGGTTGTAGCCATTTTATGGACATTTGGAATTATTGCTTGCCATCATAGCCATGACCCACTTGTTAATTTTTTAAAGTCATCATTTAGTTTCACCTCATGCAAAAAATTTAGCCACCTATGTTAATTGAGGTCTAAAATGTGTAACCACATTAACTACTAATTAGACTTGAAAAAAAACGTTGGTTTCACCAATTAGGTATTTAATGGGCAATTCATTTGCATTATTATTATATTAGTTTAGTAGATAATTCATTATAATTAAACCATCATAGTGGGGGCAACATGGTTGTTTAGTTATTTTTTCCATAGGCACTTGAAAGCCTTGAAGTTCCCATTATCTAGGCCAAAATGAACTAGCACACACCAACATGTCGTCCACTAGATGCCCATTATGATTTAATTGTGGATGGATTTCAACAAAATTAATATTTTGTTTCACCTTGGTAACCCATTTTGTAAAAAATAGGTTATACATATATGCCCTAGGTATGAAAATAGGTTTTTATTAAATACATAGATGATTTGTTGTTTGTACATACATAAAGGTTTTTTTACTACCTATTTGCTAACAACATGCTTATAATTGTTAGTAGGTAGGTAATAAAATAAGAAGTATCTTAACCACCACGGTTGGTTAGGGATTCTAACCCAATAGAAAATTGTTTTCTAACCAATTACCATCCATCCTTCATGGTGTGTTGGTAGGTGCTAGTTCATTTTGGCCCATTATTGATAATGTTGGATATGGATTTCTCATAGTGAACCCCACATGAAAACTAAGCTGGTTAATTTTTAATATTTGCTTTCGTTTATCAACACATTATTGAATATGCATAATGAACATTCACACAATATAATCTAATTTCAAATTTGCAAATAATCAAACTAGGTTAAAAACTTTATTTCTTTTAATTTCATATTAGTTTAACATTTAAATGTTGAACATAGATGGTAGGTATGATAATCTTATCCAACTATTATATCCAAATGAATATTACCATGGAACATTACATAATTTTATAAATATGCAGTCTAGGTTTTGGGAAAAATTATTGATTAGTCATTTAATTCTAAGTAAAACATCTATACCTAATAACCTAGCCCTTCTTAAGGGCCTCCTAAAACCAAGTATTTAGAAATAAATAAAGAGATAAGTAGTTAACTTTTTCAAATATGTACAAAAGATGTAGGTACCTTTCAATAGCCTATATCCAAGCTCAATGTAACTAAATACCTAGTCCAAAATTCCTAAAATATCATCCTATGTGGTAATATAATTGTCCAAGGCTCCAAGTTCATATTTGTTTTTATTATCCATTGCATTCATACAATAAAAATGTAATTAAATTAACATGGCATTACAACACCAAAGGTAGTTTGATCGATGTGCCAACAATAATTTACATGGTTTATCATGTTCATAAGTCACAATATATTCACCATATATTCATGTGCAAATATGTTATCAAACCAATAATTGTTGGATATAAAGACAATCACATGTGAGCACAATTAATGCATAAACTATTTAACTTGACAATATGATCTTTCACATTGACATTTTAAAAAAAAAATTAGCGTTTTGACTTCAATTATCATGTACACCAAAAGCTTCATGAGCAAAAAATGATATGATAGTTTAATTCATCATTTTATACAAACTTGTATTGTTGAAGAATGTGAGAGAAGACCAATTGATTGATAGGTATTAACTACCTTATCTCCATTTTAAGTGATGGCTCATAGGATTCTTACTTCTCCTAATCATTTGTTATGCATCATTTAAGTTGCTAAGTTATTAATGATTGATAGTTGATGGTTATAAATGTCAGTTCACACCTAGGACTATAACATTGGTAAATGGATGATAAGTTGACTTTGTTCACACATAAACATGTACATTGCTAGGTAGTCAACATGGAAATCCTATGTGGTGAGTTAACATCAAGCTTGACAAAATGTGATAACAAGTTGTTAATAAAAATTGTTTGTGATAAAATCTATTCAAATTTGTAGATATTTGTTAATGTAGAAGTGTAACAAAAACAAGTATGTTAAATTGACATGACAATAAAAACATGCATCACAAGTCTAAAATTCTACCATTGCCAAGAAGTTCAAATTTGAAGAAGCATGCATAATAAGTTTGAAATTCCATTGTTAAGAAACTCAACTGTGGAAAAGTGTGCATGACAAGTCTAAAATTCCATTGACTAATGAGGTACCTACAAAGAACAAACATACACTACAATAAAAGGTGATACAACATGAATGCAAAATAAAACAAATGGTACATAGTCTTTCATTCGACTAATTGTTGTTATAAGATTGCTTGTTCATCATCTTCTAGAAGCATTTGTTGCTACTCACATAGACGTAAGCTTTTGCCCACTTTTTGCTTGTAGTAATCAAACATTTCATTTGGATCCAAGGTCTTTTGATTTTTGTTGAATTATATAAAAACTTTGTGATTGTGCATTTGGTTTTTGGGTGCTTATAACATCTAGTTTGGCCTCGCCAAGTTGTGTATTCTTTACACCACACCCGTGATCTTTCTTCACAATAGATTTTAAAAAAAGATTATTTGATCATTGCATATTCACAATAGTTGTTACAAGAAACAACTTTTCTTTTTTTATGAACTATGCCCAAATAAGTGTTCAAGAAATATTCCACACCTTCTTCACACATCGATGTAGATTTTCCTCCATTCTTTAGCTTTTCCACACCAATACCACCTCTTTTTTTTTTGTTATTATTCAAAATATTGAATTTTTTTTCTTAAACTAACAACATGTCTAACCACAATTTTCTTTTAAGAAATAAGAAATAAGAATGTTTTCTTAATTAAAAAAATTCAGAACCAGAAGTTGGATAAACTGGGTTTTGGGGCCGGTTTTAGTTTTGGGTCCAGTTGCTAGTTTTGGTTTTCTGTTGGTTCCCAGTTCTAGAAAAGAATTCAAAATTTTGAACCAATGGTTCAGGGGCGACAGTGAACCAGCACCCACCAGCGCATCACGAAGGATGGATGGTAAGTGGTCACAAGACAGTTTTCTGTTGGGTACCAGTTCCGTGGCTAACCATGATGGTGGTTAGCTCAGTTGCTTTTTTTTTTTTACTACCTACCTACTAACAACCCACTAGCAGGTTGTTAGTACGTAGGTAGTAAAAACAGCCCTTACCTATGTATAAGCCATCTACAAGTACCTAGTAGTTATCTATTTTCCTACCAACCTACCTATATATGAGACCTATTTCTTACATAATTGGTTACTAAGGTGAAACCATATACTAACTTAGTTGAACCAACACCCACCTGCGCACCATCCACTGGATGTCCGTTATTACTTAGTTGTGGATGAACCTCAACTGAGTTAATATTTGGTTTCATCTTGGTGTAACCAATTCTGTAGGAAATAGGTCTCATATATAGGTAGATAGGTAGGAAAAGAAGTAACTACTAAGTAACTAGATGGTTTATACATAGGAAAGGGCCATTTTTTTACTACCTTCTAACTATGTGCTTTTGGGTTGTTAGTAGGTAGGTAGAAAAAAAACAGAGAAAGAACACAACTGAGCTGACCAGCATGGTTAGCTAGTGAACTGAAACCCAACAGAAAAGGGTTTACTGACTACTTATCATTCATCCTTCATGGTGCACTGGTGGGTGCTGGTTCACTGTGGCCGGTGTGAACCAACCTTAAGTGAGAAAGGAAACCAATATGGCGATATTCCCATGTATGCACAATCATGTCCTCATGTGCAACATTTCAAATGCTCTTCTTCTTCCCTTCTATCATTCCCAACAACACATTATTATGTTCTATAATCATGGTCCTCATATATATCACCCTCAATATACACCACCTTTGATCTTACATAATTCATTTGCAAGAGTGAAAAAAAATGTACTTTAATAATTAAAAAAAAGCATTTATAGATGATGAGTACTTCTCCTCCACATTAGGGTTCCCGAACTTTGTTTCTTCCACCTAGCATGGTAGCTCAATACAACATTGGGTGATGAGGGGCGAGTGACAAGCATGGTTGGTTTTCCTTCTTGTTCATGCCAACAAAAGAAGTAGAGTGATCCATACAATTTTTGAGAAAAGAAAAGAAAAGAAGATGAAGAAGCTATTATGAAGGGAGAATCAATAGGGTTTGCCTTGAGCCTCAACCCTAAACAAAAAGACCCATTACTCCGGATTATAACATTGCATGGTACTATTATTATTTTTCCAATTATTAAGTAATATGTTTATTTATTAATTATTTTGGTGCTCTTTTTCCCTCTTTATTTTCCGTTTCTTTTCAATTGGAGCATTGTTCATTTTTTTGGGGTTTTTGGGTTTTGGGGGGGGGGGGGGGGGGTTTTTTTTGTTATAAAAAAAAGAGAGAAGGGATAGAGAAATAATTTACAGAAAAATTTAAGATAAAATGATGAAAAAGGGGTAAAATA
>Ga0116227_10016212_pt1 | contig 10788 bp, 5 predicted proteins | sample S1TSphgellanicum_FD_89693 | JGI IMG/M metagenome (GOLD analysis project Ga0116227, IMG submission 89693) | Host-associated microbial communities from peat moss isolated from Minnesota, USA - S1T2_Fb - Sphagnum magellanicum MG | ecosystem: Host-associated > Plants > Peat moss > Unclassified...
AACAAACAAAAAAAAACACAAAAAACATCCCCCCCCCCCTCCCCCCACAAAACAAAAAAAGGGGGGGGGGGGGGGGGGGGGGGGGGGGGGGGGGGGGGGTTCAAAAGTTGTTTAAACTACGAAAAGCTTTGGGTTTAGGTTGAGAATTGGCTAGTATTTGTGAGAATTGCTTGTTAGGCACCACCCCCAACACAACCCTCTTTACTCTCACCAATTGGGAATGGTTATAGCACTTAATTTGTAATGCCCATTTAGCAATCTCTCATGAGAATTTTGAGAATTCAAAATTCAAAATTTCCTCTCTATTTAATTATTTTAAAAATGTGGGTTGAATTGAATTGAATTGATCCTCTACCTTGAATCCAATTATGGAAGTTTTTTTTGGGGAGTTTAAGATATTATGATCAAATTTTGAGGTTTCATAAATGAAAGATCCTTGTATTAGATTTTTTTCATTATGTTGCAAAAGGAGATGAGAGTTGTGTGGACTTGTTTGGAGTCTATTATGCTTCTCTTAGATCATGCTTTCAAAAGACTTAAAAAAACCCTAGCCCATAGATCTGCCTAATTTGGATGCAAGATTTAATGAAACAAAATGCCTCTAGATCTGGAGGCATTTTTGGCATTGCAAGATTTGGTGGGATGAACAATGTGGATGGATGAAAAAAAAAAGTTGCCAAGTTCCTACCAAACAAAGGAGTACTATAAGTACCAACATTGCTTGCTTGTGGGAGCTGGTGATATGTAATACAATACATAATAAGCCAAAGAAAGGAAAAAGCCAAAATGAAGCCCCCACTCCCCGACCCCATCACACCTTATAAGGTAGCTTGTATGGAATTTTATTTGCATAGCAATTTGACAAACCTACTAACCCAAGGGAAAAGGAAATCTAAGTATTTTAAAGATTTTTAAAAAATTAAACTTAGATAAATTAAGTTGAAAATTTTAAATATTCTTACATATTCTTTTTTTTTTTCCTTCTTTCTTTCTTTTGGGATCGGGGGTTAGTCGTAGTAAGTTTTATAACTTTTGGTTTTTTTTAAAAAAGGAAATCAAATGACCTGTGGATCCATCTTTTTGTGGAGTCGTTGTAATTGTATTGGCCTTTGTGAGGCCTATTATGCTAGTGTTATTGTAAGTGAAATTGCTTCCAATTTATATTTGGCTTTGGTTTTGATCTAGTATTTCTAATAAGATATCAAAGAACAATCAATGTTAATTTAAAAAAATTACCCAAACATCATTCATTTAATTAATGTTTTAAGGTTTATTTAAATTTTTGGTTGAAGAATTGCATAACATGAAAAAAAAGAAATTAACTAGTGGGTGGCCATTTCGTTTTCCAAAATGCCCACCTCTTGTGTAGGACCTTAGATGAGTATATCATGATTTAAAGAATTGAACATGACTTATATATCGTAACATGTATACAATTGATGTTCAATGCAAAATCATTTTCAAAGGGTCTTGCCAAAAAAAAGAGAAACTTTTATTGATATTTGCCAAAATTGTTGAAAACCAAAACTTTGAACTTATGAAAATTTGTTTATGGTCTATTACCATTACAACTTAGAACAACTTATGAATAATACAACTTGAATCACACATATTAACTTAAAGGCAATTGTCTTAAAGGTTACAAATAACTTTGAAAGTATCATTAAGTTTTTGGGGGTAATGTTTAACAAGTTTTCACTCTTTCTTCATGTTTTATTCATCACCCAAAAAATGAGATATATTGCATGAAACATTTGTAAAAGTGGGTCGACATGCACAGTTCATGAATTTATACGGCCCTTTTTAGGTGGGTTGATTGCCTAAATATCACAAAGCATCATGTGTTTACTACCAAGAGGCTTCTTTCAAGGCATTCTACACGTGAAGAACCAACCCACTTTCTAGTTGCGCTAGGCTAAGCTTCAAGAGCAAAAAAAATTCACTAATTTTGTTGTTGTTTTTCATTGGAAACTAGAAGAAGCTGTGAATATACAAGCAAAGCAAAGGAACCCAAAAATCATCCAAAACCCCTTACTTATTTTTGCTTTGAAGTCCACAATCCACATCCAACTTCCACGTTCCGACCATAAACATTCATTTAGAGTCTTTATACTTTATGGATTATATGTATTTTTTTGGTTAAAAAAAACTTCTTCCCATGTTAAAGTACCTGTGTGAAAGTATGAAGAACCTCTTGTAACATAGATCTCAAAACTTGCCTTAAGATTCTTGAAATAAAAATTCTTGATATTATGGCCTATTTCATTTTATATGTGGGCAAATGTACACTTCATGGCTTGGATACTTTAACAGAGTATAAATGATGTTTGCTAGTATGTCATCCATGTTTGTTCATTCGCAAACTTCAAGTTTATACCGTTTAATTGCATTTATTTTAAAATCAACACTTCAATTAGCCATTTTTGTTAATAAAATCCTTTCTTTTGGCAATGTGAGGCCACTATTTTATAATTTTCAATAAAATATTATCAACAATATAAAAAATCATTCAATTCAATTTAAACATTTTGACCCCTCATGAGAGAAGACTTAGTGTATTATTTAGCCTATTTTATTCATGAAGGATAGAAAAAATCGACTGAATTGATATAATCATGAAAATTCACACAAACATACATACATTAGAGTTGTCTTTATTGCAAACGAATCAAGAACTTTTAGTTAGTGTGCATAAAGTGTGAAATCAACATGCTCGTGACGAAATGAATAATAGATAGGCTTAACATTTTTTCTCCAACATAAATGTATTTTCACCCCAAAAAAAGGGGAAAATGTTTTTAAAAATTCCATTTTTGGTTTTATTTTTCACATTTGTGAGTAATTTCACCCCCAAAAAAGACACCGGGTGTAACCATCATAGAAAGTAAGTGGGAGGCAAAATGACACGCCGTTCATGCAACATACCAAAGAAACAATCACCTTGTGTTTAATTAACTACAAATGGTAGAGATTGAAGGCCTTCATGAAATTAATCATGAAAAATTATGTTATTATTTAATTGCTAATCAACAACAACTGTCTTAATTTAGCAATGAATGTTATTCATCTGCGGTTGCATTGAAGCACAAATCATGGGTGATTGTTGAAGTTTCATTTTGTGGAATTAAGTACACTTGTTTAACTATGATCAAATACCCATCTACCCATGAGCTTTGGCACAAGTCACACTTTACCCTAAACCCTAAATGTGGTAAAGTTTACGGTAAAGTGTGACCTCGTAAGCCCTAAACCTTGTAAAGTGTTGTTGATTAAAACCAAAAAACTAGTTATTTTCAATCCTTGTAAACTGGGGCTCAAATGGGCAAGAACTTCAAGATGTCAACATGGTATATTGATCATGGAACAAAAGGACCTTGACCCAACAACTCACCTTTAGGAAGGAAATGGAAGAAACATTCTTATACAAATTTGAGACCCCAAATGGATGGCATTTATCACATACCTTGTTGATAACCCATGGTTGGAACTTTTAACCATGTTGGAACTTGAGGTTAGGGTTATTTTTCCCATTGTTTTGTTCCAAAGCTTTGGTGACTATGGTAGTAGTAGCCCTGACCACTGAGTCATTGGCTGGTCTGGAATAAGGAGTTGCCCTAGCTACTTGACAAACATGTATGATATCTGGTGCAATTTATTACTGGACTAAGTTCCAAATGATTTCCAAATCATCCCCAAATATATTTCATAAATTCACACACAAACCAAAATATTGAAATCCCAAATGGAGAGACTAAATTAATTTCAAAATACTAGATTAATGTTTAATTGGCTTTATTACCACTACAAAACCAATTTACAAAACATGATATGTTAACTTAATCTCTCCATTAATTGTTGTAATTTGAGTTTGGTCTTTTACACTCAAAGTCACCTAGGCTAGCTAGGTTTGTTCATGCATGATAAAACTAAATAAATGTTTTTAATGAGGACAAAAGGAAAACAAATCTGATTCATGAGAAAAAAAATTTAATCATTATTTTATAATTAAAGGACAATTGGCTCTTCTTAATGCCAAGGACCAAACCCAAGTCACAAGCAAAGATCTAAGGACAATTGGGTCTTCTTAATGCTATAAGGACCAAACCCAACAGTCAAATTGGCAATGAAGGATGCATAAAAATTTATGTTCTGGCACCCAATATAAACTAGAGTTTGGGGTGGCAGAGGATTTTTGGGGAGAGTCAAAAGCCGCCACTGCAACTTAACTAATAACCCAACTTCTTCTCATACCGAGGGTAAAGCCCAAGGGTGGTAGGCATTTCTAAAACACAAGGCCCGGGACTAGGCGGTGGCCAAGTCAAGAAGTGCATTTTGTCGAGGGAGGGCTCTACGGGCACAAAAGAATGAATGTCATGTCCAAGTGACTTAAAACTCCGGTTGGAGGAGGAGGAGTTGCTCAAACCCATAGAGCAAGTGTCCAAGTGAGCTCAAACTCCAGTCTGAGGAGGAGTTGCTCAAACCCATAGTCAGAGCCGCAAAGTGCTTCTTCTTCTTCTTCTTCCTCACCTACAATCAAAGCATGCATGATGATTGCTTCCTTGTACTTGGGACCCTAAAGCATGAAATTTGAGAAGAGATGGAGTTTCTGAAGAGAGAGAGAGAGAGAGAAAGTAAGGAGTAAATGGGTGATCAGCTCTTTATCTGAAAAGACTGTGACTTAATTTGAAGCACTTTTAAATTAGTGATAACAAAGATGCTCCAGCTTTGTTTTTCAGAGTCTTCTTGAGGAGTCTGAACTGTACAAAAAGGGAGGCAAAAAAATACAACTTAAAAAATTATTAAAAAAACTTGTCATTTGGGTGTTTTGTCAGAGTGAGAGAGAGAGAGAGAGAAAGAGAAAGCTTTTAAAGTTTAGGGTTATAACTTCAATGGAGTCCTAGGTAATAAATGAAGTTAAAGGTTTCAAACTTTTGAAAACAAAAATTAAGGTAGGTACCTACTTCTTTACTACCTACCTACTCACTCACTTACCCCATTTGGCATCTATCCCCAAACAAATTGTCAGCCCCCAATTTTAATGCAAAGGTTTGGCCAGTTGTTTGTTTGTTTGTTTGTTTCTCTCTCTCTTTCTCTCTTTGAGAAATTTGACCTTTAAATAATGAGATTTGCTGGGGGCCTAAATGATTATGTCCTGACCATTGATCATGATGAAGGGGAGGCGGGGGAAGAGGGAGGGAGGGAGGGAGGGAGGGAGGGAGTGTGTTGGAGATGGGCAAAATTGGGGGGCTGAAGAACTCTTTACTTACCTAGACTTCATTGTTTTTTGTTGACTATGGTGAGTAGGGTTAAAAGAAAGAGGTAGGAAATTTAGTAGCCAGATTTTGTTGTCTTGACTCTATTGAAAACACTCCACAATTAAGAATTGGGTAGTGTTTTTGTTTTGTCAACTCTGCACTACTTGATAAGAACATATTTATTTCTTTATTTATTTCTTTATTTCTTTAAGTTAGAGCAATTTTCCCTAGGTAGATTCAAGCCTAAGAGGTAAATTTCATAATGGGGGAATAATAACTACCCAAAAGGAAAGATTGTGTTTATTTTACCATAGGGTAAACCACCTATTTACAACATTGTTTGAAGAGTCCAAGTCATCAATCACATGAGAGTACTAGGTACTACTACCTTTGGTAAAGCTTTAGTTGGGTTTTTGGGCCTTGGGGGGCGGGGGTTTTGGTTGGGTACTTCAGTAAATCTATTGGGAAGCTTGACTCATCATTGAGCAATCTAAACACTTTGAATTTGACATCAATTTTCCCAAGGATTCTCAACTTCAAACTCCCAAAATCTCCATTAAGATTGATTGTTAGGGAACCAAATATGGTGGGTCATTGTTTGAATTTTTAATTTTGGGACATTACCATGGGTCAAGTGTGTAAGTAACTATGGTAGTCACACACACAATTTTGAAAAAAAACGCATCCATGTGCATGCCAAAGCTTGCATTGCTTCACTTTGTTCGAAGAGAAGCAATCCCAATGGATAGTTTTTTCATGTAAAATAGTAGTTTTTTTCACAATCGAGCTCTATTGTTAGGGTCTTGTTCACACTTGGGCCACCAGCATGAGTCACACGTGTATGACCTAAACTGAAGAATGGTTGAAAGATGTAAAAATGGGGTGGACAAGGACTCAAGGAGGGAACATGTGCATAATAAGGAAAAATAAATTGCCTAGACCCATCCTATGAGCAAGTGTAACGCAAGTGTCCTTTTAGAAAAAAGGAATGATATGTGGTTTGTCCATTTTCTTTCCATATAGTGGGGAAAATTAGTACTCAATTGTTCATGACAATAGCACGCTTGAAAACACTTATTATTAATAAAAAAAATTTTGGGTGCATTGGAGCTCAAATAATAACAAAAAATCTTCCCATTTGTTCCAGGTTTTTTTCTTTTTCCCATATTTTGTGATCATCAATCTGGCTATAGACCAATTATGAAAGTTTTAAAAATCCTTTAAAATTTTGGCTGTCTGATTGTTGGAACTTGGAACCTGTTGTAGTAGAAAATCTGACAATTTTCATTGTTATTTTTGGAAATCTGGTGATATAATTTTGATTTTTTTTTCCCACAAAAATCCATTGTAATGTGTCAAATTCATATTTTTTCAGGTTGAAATAATGCATAAATTCGGAAATTTTTTTCTTCTGATCTGTTCCTGCATTTAAAATGTCATACAAAAATCCAATGTCAATATGACTAGTTGGGCATTGAATTTTGAGACATCTTTATTATGTGACAAATGGGTCATTAGAAAGAGAAAAAAACACAAGTGGTTTTGCTTTTGTTTTGTCTACTCAATTGTTTAAAATGAGGAATTTTGTACCTAAGTGCAAAAATTAATTGTCCCGGGGATAATTATCTCTGAAAAGAAGAAAGGTGTGGCAAAAAAAAATTGGGTGCTTTTTTCCTTGACCCAAATTCAAATAAATTTAATTGTAAGTAAAATAATTTATAAGATAATAATTTAAGTAAAACGATTAATAAATAACTATTATTGACCCTAACTCCTTGAATTAATCGCCAGAGTTACATATAAAGGTTTATTACTTGCTTGTAGTCAGATAATTACAAGCCAATTTGGATGCAAATGAAAATCAAACGGTGCAATATGGCAAAACTCAGAATGAACCAACCAATGAACCAACTAACCATGGTGAGAATCTCAACACCCCGATTGGATAGTAGGTCATATTAAACCTCTGAATTTGGTTTCATTTGACCTACTACTCAGCACAAGGTACCAACATCTTCTCTCATTGGCCCCAATGGTTCCATAAACCCCCCTTTTTTTTGCTTCTTGGATGTAAATATGATGACTCGGTATATGCCCTTATATGATCAAAAGTGGGTTCAAGTACAAAGTGTTGTTGTCTCATTTTTTGTAAGCCAATTTAGCAAGTCCAAATTTGGAGTAAAATTCTTTTTTTGTACAGTAAACTTAACTGATTTTTTTTACAATTTATTTGAAAAATTTCACCAAATTTTGCATATCACAAAATTGGGAGAAAATTTTAATTACAGTTTTTTATAAATGTTTTTTTTTTAAAAAAGCCCCGATACTGACCATTTAGCCTTCCATGATCACAATAATTAATAATAAATGGGGAGCATGAACAATTCCTCCCCTTAATATAAGGCATGCAAAATCATCCTCTTCCCAAACTTGAATTTTGTGGTGCTAAATGAAAATGATGACTTTAGGGTTGTAATAAATAAGGAGGATGATGTACAAAAGTATGCACTTCAAATGCTCTGGTCTCTGGATGAATCTCCTCCTTCTGCATCCGCATTTTGTCGACATCCATTATTGCACTTCTCTTGCGAATGCATGATCCAGACTGACTGACTTCAGTAGTGTAATGAGTAAATCTCATAAACGAAACTGGTGTACGTTGAAGTCTTTGGAAGAAGCCATCTCATTTAAGGTTTTCTGGAAGAGCCTCGGAAAAAAGTCGATCAAATTGTCGATTTGTCATCATTTGTGTGTATTCGGTGGTTGGTTTATCAAACATGGAAAATACTCATAAGTGTGGGTTTATTCTCTTCTGGGTTTTCATGTATTAAATTTGTACTGGCTGGCTCGTACCATAACTATACTAGTTATCATCTCCAACGTTTTAAAATAAATAAATTTGGGTAGCAAATTTTTGCATCATGCCCATGACCCAAAACCCAAAATTTAAAATTGTTATTATTATTTTAAAAAACAAAAAAGTATTCTGTTGTCAATGCTTAGTATTTTTACCAAAACTTTGCCAACAAAACCCACAAAATTATGGTTTTTGAAAAAAAAAACAGATCCTTTTGTCAAGATTTGCACAATCAATTTTTAATTTTTTTGGGTAGCAAATTTTTTTGCATCATGCCCATGACCCAAAACCCAAAATTTAAAATTTGTTATTATTATTTTTAAAAAACACGAAAGCATGCATTCTGTTGTAGATGCTTAGTATTTTTACCAAAACTTTGCCAACAAAAACGCACAAGATTTTGGGTTTTGAAAAACAGGTCCTTTTGAACAAGATTTGCACAATCAATGCATTTGCATTCAAAACCATCTGCACAACATATTCAATGAGTGATGCACAATCATGTAATTCAAAGGCAAAGCCAATAATAATAACGAAAATTAGCTGCATTTAGATCTCTGTTTTATCAGGTTTACCTCCTCTTTCTTTAGTTGATCTGCTTCTTCATGTGACTGGAGGAGGGTTCGGTGGTTCTTAGTGGTTCCCTTTCCTGCTGGTGGCCCGCCTCCTTCCTTCTTTTGGGCTGTTTGATTGCCTGGACTTTTGGTCCTTACCCCTTGTTTCTTTTTCTCTCCCTTGCTTGGGTGCTTTCTTTTTTATAAAGTTTGGCAGGGTTTCATCAATTTGAATTGCTTGTTAGTTATTATAGGAGATATGTCTGCATTTTCTCAAAGACCAAAAAAAAGATGTTGAGATTATTAATAATTTTTTAAACCCAAAAGATTTACCCTATGACATAGAGAGTGTGAAGAAAATAACAAAAATGGCTTTTCTTTGTGAGCTAGGTGCTAGACCTCTGTTAGTGTGGGTATGTGTGTGTGTGTCTCTCTCTCTCATAAGTAACAAGGGGTGTGTCACACTGCGGCCTTGCCATTTACGTTAAAAAGTATCTTAAAGCAAAAGAAGAATTATGGAAACTCAAATATTTCATCACCATGCAAAAATATAATCTCCAAAAAAATCCTCTAAAAGAAACCAAAATCCTTCAAGATATTATAACTCTGTAACTAACTCTCAAGTTTCAACACAAGCCAAAATATCATGTTTCAAAAATCCTCATATAAAAATACTAGACCTATTACTATTACCTAGGGGCCAAAAATCCCTTAAGCTACTATTCTCTGTAATGAATCTAAATAGAGTATTCTTGCTTCAGTAGGCAAGGCCAATAAATTCCATTTGTGAATTGAATGAGTGAGTTATTAGATAAATTTCAAAACATTCTGGAAAAAGGGCACTTTTTGATGTCATACAATAAAATTCCATCCCCTCTTAGCCTAGTGGGTACATAGTGAGCTACAAATGATGGGCTTTTTGTGGCCATTTTATGTCATGCTCTTGCTTAAACTGCTTGGCAATCTGCATTCCATAAAATTTGCAAAATAAGGTTTAAAATTTTAAAAAACAACCATCCAAAACCTTCATTGTACCCTACACTAAGATATACATCAATTTCTTAAGATAAACAAAAGAACCCAAAATAATCATCACTCTATCTTAAATCAAGTGTTGTGATGATATTTGGTGTTGTGGTGACGATATTTGGTTTCTAGTGTTAAATCCGGGGGTTTACTTTTCAGGTTCTTGTAGCCAAGACTCAAGTTGGCACTCTTTTTTTAAAATTGTTGTATTAATTAATTTTTTTAAATAAAAGAATTAATGTAGCCCACATAAGTGACAATCATCCATAAAAAGATTTTTTTTAAAAAAAATTATCATCGCCAGGAATATTTAGCCAAATCTGGCTATAACCCAGATAGGAAATACAAATTTTTTAATCAACCTTCAATGGGCTACACACTGAAAACCAGATATATGAATCTCAATTTTTAAAACTAATTTTCCTCACTTAGGATGATTGAAACCCTCCAAATTATGTCCATTTTTTGAATTATTTTTATTAGTATTTTCATTTAGAGACAAGAATTCGCCAAAACGGCAAAAAAAACAAAGGCTGGTTCAAATGTAAATGCACCCGAAAAAAGCTGGCCACAGTGAACCTACACCCACCAGTACACCATCCACTGGATGGCCGTTATTACTCAGTTTTGGATGAACCTCAACTGAGTTAATATCTGGTCTAACCTTGGTAACCAATTCTGAGAAAGAGGTATCATATACAGGCCGACAGGTAGGAAAATAGGTAACTACTAAGTAAGCCAATGGTTTATACATAGGTAAATGATGTTTTTACTACCTACCTACTAAAAACCTTGCTTGAAGGTTGTTAGTAGGTAGGTAGAACAAAAATGCAACTGAGCTAACCACCATGGTTAACTAGGGAACTGGAACCCAACAGAAAACTGTTTTTCGACCACTTACCATTCATCCTTCATGGTGTGCTGGTGGGTGCTGGCTCACTGTGGCCAACTGTAAACCTTGGTTTAGGGTACTAACCGCGGTTGACACTGGCTTCCTATTACGCACTGATCGGCAGCAAGTAGCAACTGACCGGGCAGACATACTTTCACAAATTCCGAAGGAAAAAAAGGCGCGAAAAACAAAAGGGGGGAAAAA
>Ga0116227_10016213_pt1 | contig 10786 bp, 7 predicted proteins | sample S1TSphgellanicum_FD_89693 | JGI IMG/M metagenome (GOLD analysis project Ga0116227, IMG submission 89693) | Host-associated microbial communities from peat moss isolated from Minnesota, USA - S1T2_Fb - Sphagnum magellanicum MG | ecosystem: Host-associated > Plants > Peat moss > Unclassified...
CGGCCCTGGTACCAGAGATAGCCGTCGGCATCGCGCACCGCGAGGTCGCCGGTGCGGCACCAGTCACCGGTGAATTTGCCGCGCGTGGCGGTGTCGTTGTTCCAGTAGCCGAGGAAGAAGACCGGGTCGGGCTCGCCGTGCACGTCCAGCCGGTGCAGCGCCACGTCGCCGGGCACGCCCACGGGGCACTCGCGGCCCTCGTCGTCGATCACCGCGACGCGGTGGCCCGGGTAGGGCCGGCCCATGCTGCCGGGGCGCGCCGGCCAGCCGACGCCCTGCCCGGTCTGCCCGTTCATGGCGCAGTTGCCGACGATGTAGTTGATCTCGGTCTGGCCGAACATCTCGTTCACCGTGATGCCAAGTTGCTCGCGGCAGTAGGCGAACACCGCGTCGCCCACGGCCTCGCCCGCGCTCATGATGGCCTGCAGCTTCAGCCGGAACTGCCGCCCCGGCTCGGGATAGGCCTTCATCATCGCCTTCAGAGCGGTGGGGAACAGAAAGGTGTGCGTCACGCCGTGCCGGGCCATCAGCTCGAAGGCCAGTTCGGGGCTGAAGCGCCCGTTGAATGCCACGATGGGCCGGCCGAAATACAGCGTCGGCAGCAGCGCATCCATCAGGCCGCCGGTCCAGGCCCAGTCCGCCGGGGACCAGAACACGGCCGTGCTCCGGTCCCCGGCAGACTGGGCGTTGCCCTCCCCGTGCCCGCCCCCCGCCCGCCCCCGCGCGGGGGCGGGCGCACGAGCCATGCCTTGCGGGCTGAAGCCGAACCAGTTCTGGCTGCAGACGAAGCCTGGCAGGTTGCCGATCAGCGCGCGGTGCGGCACCAGGGCGCCCTTGGGCGGCCCGGTGGTGCCACTGGTGTAGATCAGCACGGCGCCCTCTTCCGCCTGGGTTTGCAGCGCGGTGAATTCCGGCGGCTGGCCGGCCAGGGCCGCTTCGTAGGCGAGGTCGGCGCGCGCCGCCGCCGCGCCCACGCCGATCAGCCGGCGCAGTGCCGGGCAGCGGCCGCGCACCGCCAGCAGGTTGCCGACCGAGCTCTCGTCGCACACCGCCACCACCGAGCCGCTGTCGTGCAGCCGGTACTCCAGCGCCTCGGGGCCGAACAGCATGGACAGCGGCATGGCCACCGCGCCGAGCTGGAACACCGCCATGTAGGCCACCGCCGTCTCGAAGCGCTGGGGCATGACGATGGCCACCCGGTCGCCGCGCGCCACGCCCAGGGACTGCAGCACCCGGCTCAGCCGGTCGGCGCCGTCCTGCAGTTGCGCATAGGACCAGGAACGGCCCGCGGCGCCCACACCGTGCTCGCGGATGGCGATCCGTCGGGACGCATCGGGTTGCCGCGCCCAGCGCGTGCAGCAGACCTGCGCGATGTTGAACCGGGCCGGCACCTGCCAGCCGAAGCCGCGGTGCATGGCGCGGTGGTTGTCCTGGACTTGACTGACGCCCATGGGCCTGTCTCCTTATGATCGCCCCAATGTACCAAGCCCGCCGAATCTCGCGCAGCGAGTTTGTCCCGATCCGCAACCTGAACTACCACGTCCGCCTCTGGGGCCAGCCCTCTGGCCAGCGCCCGCCGCTGGTCATGGTGCATGGCTGGATGGACGTGGCCGCCTCCTACCAGTTCGTGGTGGACGCCTTCGCGCAGGACCGCTACGTGATCGCGCCCGACTGGCGCGGCTATGGCGAAACCCGCGTCGAGAACGCCGACAACTACTGGTTCCCCGACTACCTGGCCGACCTGGATTTCCTGCTCGACCACTACGCCCCCGGCCAGCCGGTGGACCTGGTGGGCCACAGCATGGGCGGCAAGGTGGTGATGTTCTACGGCGGCGTGCGCCCCGGGCGCATCCGTCGGCTGGTCAACCTGGAGGGCTTCGGCATACCCGCCACCCGGCCGGCGCAGGCGCCCGGCCGCACCGCGCGCTGGATCGACGAGCTCAAGGGGCTGCACCGCGGCGAGACCGGGCTCAAGGCCTACGACGGCCCGCAAGGCGTGGCCCAGCGCCTGATGAAGACCAACCCGCGCCTGGGCCAGGACAAGGCCGACTGGCTGGCCCGGCACTGGGCGCGGCCCAATGCCCAGGGCCGCTGGGAGATCCTGGGCGACGCGGCGCACAAGATCGTCAACGCCCAGCTGTTCCGCGTGGACGAGGTGCTGGAGCACTACCAGCGCATCGGCGCGCCCACCCTGGTGGTGGAGGCCTCCGACAACAGCCTGGACCAGTGGTGGCAGGGCAAGTACACGCTGGACGAGTTCCACGAGCGCCTGCGCAGCGTGCCCGACCTGCGCCGCGCCGTGATCCAGGACGCGGGCCACATGCTGCACCACGACCAGCCGGCCGGGCTGGCGCGGCTGATCGAGGACTTCCTGGACGACGCGGCCGCCTGAAACCCCGCCGGCCCGGCCATCCGCCCGGCCGGGGCATGAACAGCATGAGAAAATGGCGGGTTGTCCCCAAGGAAACCGCCCATCATGGAAGCAGAACACATCAACCAAATCGGCGCCCAGCTGGCCGACCTCGCCGCGCGTACCCACGAACTCCGGGGGTATCTTTGACTTCGATGCGAAGTCGGAGAGATTGAGAACCGTCACCGCGTCGCTCGAGGACCCCAACGTCTGGAACGACCCGAAGAAGGCCCAGGAGCTGGGCAAGGAAAAGAAGTCGCTCGACGATGTCGTGCTGACGCTGCAGAACCTCACCCGCGAGCTGGCCGACAACCTAGAGCTCTACGAGATGAGCAAGGAGGAAGGCGATGACGCCGGCCTGCTCACCATCGAGGCCGAGGCCGCCAAGCTGGCCAAGGACGTGGAGGCACTGGAATTCCGCCGCATGTTCAACAACCCGGCCGACCCGCTGAACGCGTTCCTGGACATCCAGTCCGGCGCCGGCGGCACCGAGGCCTGCGACTGGGCCAGCATGCTGCTGCGCCAATACCTGAAGTACGCCGAGCGCAAGGGCTTCAAGGCCACGGTCGAGGACGAGACGCCGGGCGACGTGGCCGGCATCAAGAGCGCCACCATCAAGATCGAGGGCGAGTACGCCTTCGGCATGCTGCGCACCGAGACCGGCGTGCACCGCCTGGTGCGCAAGAGCCCGTTCGACTCATCGGGCGGGCGCCACACCTCGTTCGCGTCGGTGTTCGTCTACCCGGAGATCGACGATTCGATCGAGATCAACATCAACCCGGCCGACGTGCGCACCGACACCTTCCGAGCCAGCGGCGCGGGCGGCCAGCACATCAACAAGACCGACTCGGCGGTGCGCCTGACGCACATCCCCACCGGTATCGTGGTGCAGTGCCAGGACGGACGCAGCCAGCACAGCAACCGCGACGTGGCCTGGCAGCGGCTGCGCTCGCGCCTGTACGACTTCGAGATGCGCAAGCGCATGGAGGAGCAGCAGAAGCTGGAGGACACCAAGACCGACGTCGGCTGGGGCCACCAGATCCGCAGCTACGTGCTGGACAACAGCCGCATCAAGGACCTGCGCACCAATGTCGAGATCTCGGCCACGCAGACGGTGCTGGACGGCGACCTCGACGTCTTCATCGAAGCCTCGCTGAAACAGGGCGTCTGATGCCGAAGACCGCAGCCATCATCTTCGACATGGACGGCACCATGATCGACTCCATGCCGTACCACGCGAAGAGCTGGGTCGAGTTCGCGCGCCGCCATGGTGTCGCCATGGAGGTGGACGAGCTGCTGCGCCGCACCACCGGGCGCAACGGGTCGGAATGCATGCGCGAGCTGTTCGGGCCCGGCCTGGCCGAGGCCGAGGCCTGGACGCTGATCCGCGAGAAGGAAGCGATCTACCGCGAGCTGTTCTCGCCGGTGTTCGCCGAGGTGGCGGGCTTCAACGCCTTCGCCGCCCAGGCCCTGGACCGCGGCCTGAAGCTCGGCGTGGGCACGGCCGGCGACCGGCACAACATCGCCTTCGCCATGTCGCACCTCAAGATGCCGGCGCCGCCCCACGCCGTGGTCGGCGGCGACGAGGGCCTGCCCGGCAAGCCCGAGCCGGCCATCTTCCTGGAGGCCGCGCGCCGCCTGGGCGCGCAGCCCCGGCACTGCATCGTGTTCGAGGATGCGCCCTTCGGCATCGAGGCCGCGCGGCGCGCCGGCATGCAGGCGGTGGCGGTGTGCAGCACGCACAGCCCACAGGAGCTGGCCGGCCCCCACGTGCTGGCCAGCGTGCGCGACTACCACGAGCTATTGGATTCAAGATTTCTGGAGAAGCTGAATGCGTGAAGGACAAGCCCCTACGATCCGCCGCGAGGACTACGCCGCGCCGGCGTTCTGGATCGACACGGTCGACCTGACGTTCGACCTCGACCCGGCCAAGACCCGCGTGCTCAACCGCATGAAGCTGCGGCGCAACCCCGACGCGGCGGCCCAGCCGCTGCGCCTGGACGGCGAGGAGCTCAACCTGGCCCGCGTGCTGGTCAACGGCCAGGGCACCTCGTTCAAGCTCGAAGGCGGCCAGCTGGTGCTGGACAACCTGCCCGACGACTTCGAGCTGGAGATCTTCACCACCTGCTGCCCCGCCAAGAACAGCAAGCTGATGGGCCTGTACGTCAGCAACGACTCGTTCTTCACCCAGTGCGAGGCAGAAGGCTTTCGCCGCATCACCTACTTCCTGGACCGTCCGGACGTGATGGCCAGCTACAGCGTGACCCTGCGCGCCGACAAGGCCGCCTACCCGGTGCTGCTGTCCAACGGCAACCTGGTCGAGCACGGCCCTCTGGAGGACGGCCGGCACTTCGCCAGGTGGGTGGATCCGCACCGCAAGCCCAGCTACCTGTTCGCGCTGGTCGCGGGCAAGCTGGTGGCGCGCGAGCAGCGCATCACCTCGCGCGCCGGCAAGGAGCACCTGCTGCAGGTCTACGTGCGCCCCGGCGATCTGGACAAGACCGAGCACGCGATGAACTCGCTGATGGCCTCGGTGGCCTGGGACGAGGCCCGCTTCGGCCTCTCGCTGGACCTGGAGCGCTTCATGATCGTCGCCACCAGCGACTTCAACATGGGCGCCATGGAGAACAAGGGCCTGAACGTCTTCAACACCAAGTACGTGCTGGCCAACCCCGCCACGGCCACCGACACCGACTACGCCAACATCGAGAGCGTGGTCGGCCACGAGTACTTCCACAACTGGACCGGCAACCGCGTGACCTGCCGCGACTGGTTCCAGCTCTCGCTGAAAGAAGGCCTGACCGTCTTCCGCGACCAGGAATTCAGCCAAGACCTGGCGGGCGAGGCCTCGGCCCGCGCCGTCAAGCGCATCGAGGACGTGCGCGTGCTGCGCACCGCCCAGTTCCCCGAGGATGCCGGCCCGATGGCCCACCCGGTGCGGCCCGACAGCTACATCGAGATCAACAACTTCTACACCGTCACCGTCTACGAGAAGGGCGCCGAGGTCGTGCGCATGATGCAGACCCTGGTGGGCCGCGACGGCTTCGCGCGCGGCATGGCGCTGTACTTTCAGCGCCATGACGGCCATGCCGTCACCTGCGACGACTTCGCCCAGGCCATCGCCGACGCCAACCCCGGCTCGGCCCTGGCCGTGCTGCTGCCGCAGTTCAAGCGCTGGTACAGCCAGGCCGGCACGCCGCGCCTGCAGGCCGCGGGCGTCTACGACGCGGCGGCGCGCACCTACACGCTGACGCTGGCGCAGACCTGCCCGCCCACGCCCGGCCAGCCGGCCAAGGAGCCGTTCGTGATCCCGGTGGGCCTGGGCCTGCTGGCGCCGGACGGCCGCGAACTATCGCTGCAGCTGGCCAACGAGCCCGCGCCGGTGGCTGGCAACCGCACCTTCGTCGTCACCCAGGCTTCGGAGACGCTGAGCTTCGTGAACGTGGATGCCGAGCCCGTGCCCTCGATCCTGCGCGGCTTCTCGGCGCCAGTGATCCTGGAGTTCGGCTACAGCGACGCGCAGCTGCTGGCGCTGCTGGCGCATGACGGCGACCCGTTCAACCGCTGGGAAGCCGGCCAGCGGCTGGCGCTCCATGGCGCTATTAAATTCATAGCCGGCGACGCACCGCCGGAGGGCGCTGCGGTGCTGGATGAGGCCTACATCGAGGCCATGCGCAGCGTGCTGCGCCACCCTGCCCTGGACGCCGCGTTCAAGGAACTGGTGCTGACGCTCCCCTCCGAAGGCTACATCGCCGAGCAACTGGACGTGGTCGACCCGCAGCGCGTGCACGCGGTGCGCGAGGCCATGCGCCTGCAACTGGCCCAGGCGCTGGCGCAGGACTGGCAGTGGGCCTACGAGACGCACCGCGAGAATGGCGGCTACCGCCCCGACACGCTGTCCTCGGGCCGGCGCGCCCTGGCCGGCATGGCGCTGGGCTACCTGTGCCTGGCGGCGCGCCACGGCGGCCCTTCGGCAGGCTCCGGGCAGGCTTCGGTCTGGCCGGGCAGGGCCTACCAGCGCTTCAAGGACGCCAGCAACATGACCGACCGCTTCAACGCGCTGACCGCCCTGGTCGCCAGCGGCCACGAGCTGGCGGCGCAGGCGCTCACGCGCTTCTACGCCATGTTCAAGGATGAGGCCCTGGTGCTGGACAAGTGGTTCGCGCTGCAGGCCGGCGCGCCGGACCGCGGCGGCAACGTGCTGCCCGCGGTGAAGCAGCTCATGAAGCACCCCGACTTCAGCCTGCGCAACCCGAACCGCGCGCGCAGCCTGATCTTCAGCTACTGCAGCGCCAACCCCGGCGCCTTCCACCGCCCCGACGCCGCGGGCTACGTCTTCTGGAGCGAGCGCGTGATCGAGCTCGACGCCATCAACCCGCAGGTGGCCGCGCGCCTGGCGCGTGCGCTGGACCGCTGGAAGAAACTGGCCGAGCCCTACCGCGGCGCGGCGCGCGAAGCGCTGGCCCGCGTGGCCGCCAAGACCGACCTGAGCAACGACGTGCACGAGGTGGTCACCCGCGCATTGGCAGACTGACCGGAGGAAACCACACCATGTCATCCAAAATCTCACTCACCCGCTACCTCGTGGAGCAACAGCGCGTCGACGGGCTGATCCCCTCGCAGCTGCGCCTGCTGATCGAGGTGGTGGCCCGCGCCTGCAAGAGCATCAGCCAGGCCGTGAACAAGGGCGCCCTGGGCGGCGTGCTGGGCACCGCCGAGAGCGAGAACGTGCAGGGCGAGATCCAGAAGAAGCTGGACATCATCGCCAACGAGGTGCTGATCGAGGCCAACGAATGGGGCGGCCACCTGGCGGCCATGGCGTCCGAGGAGATGGAGGGCATCTACGTGGTGCCCAACCGCTACCCGCAGGGCGAATACCTGCTGCTGTTCGACCCGCTGGACGGCTCCAGCAACATCGACGTGAACGTCAGCATCGGCACCATCTTCAGCGTGCTCAAGAAACCCGAGGGCGACTCCGGCCAGGAAGTCAGCGAGGCCGACTTCCTGCAGCCCGGCAGCCGGCAGGTGGCGGCCGGCTACTGCATCTACGGCCCGCAGACCACGCTGGTGCTGACGGTGGGCGACGGCGTGGCCATGTTCACGCTGGACCGGGAACAGGGCTCCTTCGTGCTGGTGCAGGAGAACGTGCAGATTCCGGCCGACACCAAGGAATTCGCCATCAACATGAGCAATATGCGCCACTGGGATGCCCCGGTGAAGCGCTACATCGACGAATGCCTGGCCGGCAAGGAAGGCCCGCGCGGCAAGGACTTCAACATGCGCTGGATCGCCAGCATGGTGGCCGACGTGCATCGCATCCTCACGCGCGGCGGCATCTTCATGTACCCCTGGGACAGGCGCGAACCCGAGAAGCCGGGCAAGTTGCGCCTGATGTACGAGGCCAATCCCATGGGCTGGCTGGTCGAGCAGGCCGGCGGCGCCGCCACCAACGGCCGCGAGCGCATCCTGGACATCGTGCCGGGCAAGCTGCACGAGCGCGTCAGCGTGATCCTGGGCTCCAGGAACGAGGTCGAGCGCGCCACGCGATACCACACCGCGCCCTGACCGCAGCCGCGGATGCGCCCAGGGCGTAGACTGCGGGACTGATGATTGAATCCGGCCTGGTCCAGGCACTGGTCTACCTTGGCGCCGCGGCGCTGTTCGTCCCCCTCTTCAAGCGCACCGGCCTGGGGTCGGTGCTCGGCTATCTCGTCGCGGGCGCGGTGATCGGGCCCTCGGGCCTGCGCCTGATCGGCGAGAGCGATCTCGTCCAGTCCATCTCGGAACTCGGCGTGGTGCTGCTGATGTTCCTGGTCGGACTGGAGCTCAACCCCACCCGCCTGTGGGAGCTGCGCAAGACCATCTTCGGCCTGGGCTCGCTGCAGGTGCTCATCACCATCACGGTGATGGCGCTCACGCTGCATGCGTTCGACCTGGCATGGCCCGCGGCCCTGGCGCTGGGCATGGCGGCGTCCATGTCCTCCACCGCCATCGCGCTGCAGCTGCTGGCCGAGCGCAAGCTGACCGTGGCGCCGCCCGGCCAGGCCTCGTTCTCGGTGTCGCTGTTCCAGGACATCGCGGTCATTCCGCTGCTGCTGGGCCTGGCCATGCTGTCGCCCGAGCATGCGCAGACCGGCCACCGGCTGCTGTCGTGGGAGCCCATCGCCACCGGTATCGGCCTGCTGGCGGCCATGGTGGCCGCCGGGCGGCTGCTGCTGCGCCCGCTGCTGCGCTGGGTGGCGGCGATCGGCATGCGCGAGATCTTCATCTCACTCGTGCTGGTGCTGGTCATCGGCAGCGCGCTGCTGACCGACGGCATCGGCCTGTCCATGGGCATGGGCAGCTTCATGGCCGGCGTGCTGCTGGCCGACTCGGAATACCGGCTCGAACTCGAGGTGGACATCGACCCGTTCAAGGGCCTGTTGCTCGGCCTGTTCTTCATGAGCGTGGGCCTGTCGCTGGACATGGCCCAGCTGCTGCATGCGCCGCTGCTGATCGCCGGCCTGGTGCTGTCCATCGTGCTGATCAAGATCGCGGTCATGCGCATGCTGGGCCTGCTGTTCGGCCTGCGGCGCGAGAACGGCTGGATGTTCGCGCTGTCGCTGTCGCAGGTTGGCGAATTCGCCTTCGTGCTGCTCAGCGAAAGCGAGGGCTACCACGTGCTCAGCCCGGCCCAGGCGGCGCTGGCCCGGGCCGTGGTGGCCCTGTCGATGCTGACCACGCCGCTCGTGTTCCTGGCGTTCGACCGCTGGATCGCGCCGCGCTACCGGCGGGCCTCCGAGCACGAGCCGGACCGCATCGACGAGCGCAACAAGGTCATCGTGGCCGGCATGGGCCGGTTCGGCCAGCCGGTGGTGCGCCTGCTGCGGGCCGCCAAGATACCGGTCACGGTGATCGACAACGATCCGCACCAGATCGAGGCGGCCAGCCGCTTCGGCTGGCGCACCTATTACGGCGACGCCAGCCGGCCCGACGTGCTCGAGGCCGCGGGCCTGGCCGACGCGCAGCTGATCGTGCTGGGCATGAACGACCCGCAGAAGGTGCTGGCCACCGCCGGCTACATCCGGCTGCGCCATCCCCACGTCAAGATGCTGGCGCGTGCCCGCGGGCGCACCGATGCGATGGAGCTGGCCCGGCTGAACATTCCCGCCGTGCGCGAGATCTTCGGCGCATCGCTGGAGGCCACCGAGCGCGTGCTGGTGATGCTGGGCAGCGACCCCGTCGCGGCCGGCCGCATCGTGCAGCGCTTTCGCGAGCACGACAACCGCCTGCTGCGCGAGATGATGGGCGCCAACCACGACGACGCGCAGGAGCGCGCCATCTACGACCGCGGCCGCCAGGAGTTCGTGCGCCTGCTGGAGGCGGAGCGGGCGCACGACGCCCAGACCCCGAAGCAGGTCGACGCCGCCCTGCGCAGCGACAAATGAGCGCCCGCTCCCGGACAGGCGTCGATTTCCCCCTATAATTGAAGGCTTAGCCGGTGTAGCTCAGTCGGTAGAGCAGCTCATTCGTAATGAGAAGGTCGGGTGTTCGATTCATCTCTCCGGCACCAATCCCTGAAGGACTTACGTGTTTTCACACCGTAAGTCCTTTTTCCTTGACGCCGCGATGTCATCCGCCCGGCAGGCAAGCTCGTCGAAGCACCGCCATGCCGCCCATCATGCTGCCGATGAGCGCACTCGATCCCGAGATGGTGCGAGGTGCTTCAGGTGATGAAGGGCCTGGCGCGGGAAGGCATGACCATGGTCGTGGTCACGCACGACATGGGATTCGCCCGCGAGGTCGCGGACCGCGTGCTCTTCATGGATGCAGGGTGTGTCTTGGAGCGGGCGAAGCCAGGCGGCGGCCGGATCGTGGTCATACCGCGATATGGCCCAGGCGCAACACCAGTCCCGGCCATACGGCGTGCAGACGTGGCGCGCGGACCCGGCGCTCGGCACGGGTCGCGGGCTGGCGCGCCACGCGCGCGGGCACACCCCAGGCGGTAGCGGTCAGGAAGGCCACGCGGCGCGCGCGCTCGCGCACCAGGGCTGCGGATGAAACAGGCGTCGGATCGGACATGCGATCTCCTCATGATGCCAACAGGCAGCCCGGATTGTGAGCGTCCCGCGGTGCCAAGGGAACCAACAAGTTGTCAGTTGAATATGCGGAAAACGCAGGTGCCGCATCCGCTGGCGTGAAGCCGCGACCATCCGGCACGGACGCCGCGAGGTCGAGCCCTGTGGGTCCGCGGGGTCTTGCACGATGAAAGCCGGACTCAGAACTCCAAGGAAGCGCGCAGCAGGAGCCTGCAGCGCCCGGCATCGGCAGCGATCAGCCCCGGATTGAGCGCACGCGCCAGCTGCGCCCCCAGCGTCAGCCTCTGCGAGGGCCTCC
>Ga0116227_10016214_pt1 | contig 10785 bp, 10 predicted proteins | sample S1TSphgellanicum_FD_89693 | JGI IMG/M metagenome (GOLD analysis project Ga0116227, IMG submission 89693) | Host-associated microbial communities from peat moss isolated from Minnesota, USA - S1T2_Fb - Sphagnum magellanicum MG | ecosystem: Host-associated > Plants > Peat moss > Unclassified...
ATTTTAATCTTAAATTGATAATGTTAATGTTGAAATTATTTTGCACATACTTTTATCTTAAATTGATAATGTTTAGTGTTGAAATGATTTTTCACATATTTTAATCTTAAATTGTTAATGTTGAAATTATTTTGCACATACTTTTATCTTAAATTGATAATGTTAATGTTTAAATGATTTTTCACATACATTTATCTTAAATTGATAATGTTAATGTTGAAATTATTTTGCACATACTTTTATCTTAAATTGATAATGTTAATGTTGAAATTATTTTGCACATATTTTTATCTTAAATTGGTAATGTTAATGTTGAAATTATTTTGCACATAATTTTATATCTTAAATTGATTTTTTTTTTCCTTCCCCCTTTAATAACCATGACTAATTAACTGTGAATTTTTAACAAATATGGTATTAGTATAAATTATCTCAAAGAAGAATATGAAATAGAAATTTGATATAAAATAATAATAATATGTAACGAGCAAGTTGGATTGCAACAATAACATACAAGATAATAGAAGCATTAAAATCAGGTCTTGCGAAACCAATGCCTGCATTGTATTTATTCAAGCTTATGCCTCTTGTGTGATCAATGGCAAGCTCTCCCCCAATCACAAGACCTTCAGCCCCAAGGACTCCAGTAATCTCCACAATAGGTGAAGGTGTCATACCAAGGGCTAATGTAATACCTGCATATTCTTGACTATGTTGAAATTCCAACTGCATTGAATGCAAATAATAATTTTGTGAATGTATGCAATTTTTTTAAAATTTTAATTTCAAAAAAATATATAAATTTCTGAAAAAAATTAAAACTAAAATTATATATATATATATATAACCTATGTCAAAGTATTTATAAAAATAAAGTTGGTGATTTCTCTTGGGAAATATTTTTAAAATTCAATTTTGGTGATCAAAACTATTACCTTATTAAATTTTTTTTTAAAAAGACAAATTAAGTTGTTGAGTGATGTAGTTAAAGCCAATTGTTAAAATGGACATATAATGCAACAAATATTGTCAATGTAAACATTATGATGCAAAACCATTTTCCAATTAGTAATACCTTCCCCGAACTAAAATCCGGTAATGTGAAACTCAATATAGTAGTTGCCCCTAGTGCGCAATCATCACCTCGAATAGTGGTGAAAATCTGGAAAATAAAGAAAATTAAAAATAAAATAAAAACATATTCATAAAGTATTCATATGTGAGTGAGTGAAATAATTGATGTTTACTCCAACTATGTAATATTCATGTTGCCTTTTGATATAATTAATTAAATGTACTTTTGAAAAAAAAAATTTAGTAAGATTGTAGATTTTCATAACAACATAATTTATTTATTATAAAATTATAATTATAAAATTATAATTTTTTAAAAAGGAAAAAAAAACCTACTTTTTGGTTACTACTTGATTGAATGAGTTTGTTTTTTCCGAGATAAGAAATCAACATTATTAACTACTCTTTTGATCCTTTAAAACCCCACAATGACATTTGAAACACAAATAAATGTGTACATTTGCATTGGTATCGACTTTCATATTTGCCGATAGATACTTGTTCTTGAACAATGTGTCTACATCACACATCATCCCATTACACCCTTTGACTCCGGTGGTGGTGAACACCTATATTGAACCCAAAAAAATAAAAATAAAAATGTTAATAACACCCTTTGTGATATCAATGTCTAAAATCTTTTGAGCTCATCATAAAAAATGTTCTAATAAATGATTGTTTCAAATTTTGATGTCAATTGTCATATATATATATATATTGACCATGCAATAGAAATTGAACATATTGAGAAATATGCAACATTAAATCTTGCCTTTATTAATTATCTTATAAATTATATACACCATACAAGTTTTTTAAATGTTTATGATTTTTTTTAAAAATGAAACTTGACGTATTGTCTCACAATTCCATTTTCGGTAGTTGTGGTAATAGTGAATTTTCGATTACATGAAAAATCCCTTGTGAGAAGATCTACAATGATGAAACACAAATAGAACATTGATTTCATACAATATGATAATAAAGGGTTGAAGACATTACATGCACACCAAAAAAATTGCATTCATCATATACACAAAGGTCATGCATGTTCAAGTATACATTTGATTAATATTTGTTTGTTTCAATTTGTATAATTTCATAACCTTTTGTTTTAATCAATTGCATCTTGCTACATAATATAAGAAATAGTTTGCATATTTTCAAATCTAATTATCACTATTTAGGTCAAATCTCAAGAATTCACTTTTACTTCAAATTTTGCATACAATCCAAACTATTGATTGGACTTGAAGGCAATGACACACAAAAAAATGAAATTACACAAATGAAGAAAAACACAAATACATGGCAATAACACATGAACACCACAACATTGATTCTAAGAAACTAGGGGCAATGAGCACAACCTCTAGTCTTCTTGCCAATTTCATAGTATAAACCCGGTCCTTTGCCCATATTGAAGAAAATTGCCCAAAGAAACAACCTTATGCTTATTCGATTAATGCATTCATGATGTCCATCCTAATTTGTGGCATCAAGAGAACACATAGAACACCTAGCCCATGTCCTTTCATTCGGAATGTATAAAAACTCAAGGATTATAACCTTAGCAATTCAAAAGAATGAATGTTCTTAATGCAATTATTTGTTGAAAATTTGTAATCCACATGTTTGGGACCAAATCTAATTTGATGACCCTCCACCATATATCAAAATTTTCTTTACACAACCCAATGAAGTTCTCCAAATGAAAGATTGATGGATGCACCATATTTTGGTAGCAAATTAACACAAAAATATTTGAGCAAAATCACTTGGTTGTACATTTGTTGTAACCTATTATTTTTGGGTCTTGCAAGAGAAGTTTTGTGCTTTACCTCAATAAAAATGAGCAATTGCAACATAACGATTATAGGGAAGATTGCATGATAAGGTCCCCATAGCTATCTATGAGTGGGATGTTTGTTATGTAGCGTGCAATAAAATGGTCTTGTTAAAAACTACAAGGCAACAAAGGTCAATCTTTTGCACACAAAAAAGGCAATTCACCTACAAAATCCTTCAAGATCAAAAAGGGCTTTGTAGGGAAATCTCATGCATGAAAAATTAGGGTGTAGCAAGAATGCACACATAAGCATTGAAAGAAAAACTAGTACCCCACTTTTCAAGATTTTTCTTTCTCTTACTTGATAATTGATGCCCATATAATATTGGTTGCTAGCTTGGATGAAGCGATGCGTTTTTTTACCCTCCCATGATCCTCTTTTACATTTGACCACTTGTGTGGCTCTTATGGATGGTACATCATCATACATGGGTAGGGTTTGAAGGCATTTCACTTCATCTTGTTTACATCCATATATGACATATACCATTTGGTGGTTGATGGATGGCTTTTGGTTATATGGGTTGTATATCATGGACTATTTTTTGTTTGGCATTGAAAGTAATGTTAGCAAGTTCAAAATTTTAAGCTAGTTCCTAGTTTTAACTTTTTGTAATCATATTTGTAGGAATAGTTTCTTGTTGGAATTGGACCTTCAAGTAGACAATGTTACGAGGTTAAAGTTGCGATCACATTCTGAATTCAATTGCACTTCTTGTTTATTGTTAGAGACAAACTTGAACATGATTATTGTTCAAACTATATATTTTTACAAAGAGTCTCTTTATCTCCTAGGCAATCAAATAAGATATTTTTTGAAAACATAACAAGTAATATTTTTTTTTTTAATTAGTTATATGGCAATTTCTAATTGTTGGTACAATAACAAGATAATACAATTTGTGGCGTTCATTTGTGTGAAATAGGTGTGAAATTAGATTGGTTCCAAATTGGATCTGGGCTTAAATTATTATGAAAAATGTTCATAATGTAGGTTTAATAACTTAAAAGACTTACTTAAGAATCACACCTTAAGGTTCAATAAATTTTTAAAATAAACTTAAACTAGAAGTGGAGGTTCATTTCTAAATAATTAAAAACCAATAAGGACAATATTAAAGGTTTTTAGAAAACTAAGAACCAATCAACAATCATTAATAGCCCTTTGAAAGCAAACTTTTTTTATTGGTGAAATTTCACCAAAAGAAAAATTGAAATGAGAATGAAAACTTTTCAAGGTTTTCAATCACCAAAAATCAATAAATGTTAATAGAAATTGTTAGAATTTTATATTTGGTTTTAATAGGTGACCAAAAAGTAGAATATGATGTTTACATCGTTTTGCTTTCATGTATTTTGTAGCTAAATTTTCTCGTGTATTATCCTCATTTTGGCGACACCTCAAAATTCAAAAAAAAAAAAACATTGATTGACAAGCTAATATTGTCACAAAGCTATTTGCTAATGGCATTTGTCCATTAACAAATTGATTTCCACTTAAATAACGCTATGAATAAGTTGATTCCAAAAAGTAACTACTACCAATGCATTCAAGCAAATGCACAAACAAAAATTTGCACTTGTTTTTTTAAGGCTTTTTTAGTTTTACATAAAAACATGTGAAACTTTCCACTAAGATTATCATATCATTTTTCCTTTTGGTCTTTTTTTGTTGCATTTTTATGCATACAAATGTCATTAATGAATGAAGAAGATTTTGAAACACAGACATACCCAATGCACACATTCTTTTTTTTCTCCCCATTTTAGGTGTGGTTGACTCGTTTTGGTTTTCTTTTTAAAATAATTGAAAAAATCATATATCAAAAGAAACTTCTTGAATAAGTTAAATGAATGGAAGGATAAACTTGGAAAAAATTTGCCTAAAATTATTTAAAATCACAATCACAATTAGATTTTTCTTATTAAATGAAAAAAATTCACATTTATTTATTTGTTATTTGGTGTGAATAATTTATTATGATAAGTCTTGAAGATTACAAATGTGTTTAATTAACATAAACCACATTATAATGCATTTTGAAGGCACATTACATCCTTAATAGTCCTTCTAGAAAAGAAGAGTGATGTCATGCTTACTTAGTAATACTAGGAGGGATCTTATGCCTCCAATCCTATGCCTAGGCATAAGATCCCACCCACTCTTAAGTAGGAATAGATGAAAGACCCCTCCAAGTCCCTTGCCTTGTGATATTCGTATATCTAGGTTAATGATAATGTTTGCTTTGTAAATTGCATAAGTGCCAAACATTCCCAAAATATTGGACTACACTTGTTCCACTTCATCTTAGGCCTCTTACTTTTAGAATGCCCCCTATATAATGGCAATATAAGGCTATTACCCATGGTGTGAAACATTCTCAAAAACCTTTGATATTTGGGCCTTGGTATTTGGGATATACATTACTAAGGGTTAGATAGCCCAAACTTTTGGGAATATTTTTCATAACCATGGCTCCAAAACCATTGGTCATGAAAAATAATCCCAAGAGCTAGGGCTATTTCACCCTTGGCCATACAAAAGCTTTCATGGCCAAGGTCAAAATGTAAGGGGTTTTTATAAATATTCTTATGTCCATAAATACAAAGTTCTAGTTTTTTGGAATATTTTTCATAACTAAAGGACTTCAAGTGATAATGGATCTTATTCTATTGCATCTTTTTCAAAAATGGATACCAAGACATAACACAATGGGCACAATAAAAATCATGGCTATCCATTTTTCTCTTTATAATGTAGGACCAACAAATCCATTTAATATTGTGATTTCAACATTTTAAATGCCATGTAAGTTTCATGCAATGAACCATAATTGATGGTGGGCTTTGTGAGGTACTTACAAATGTTGGTTGATTTTTATTTTTCCGTTGATTCCAATTTAGTTATTGGGTAAGCCTACTTACAAGTTCCATAGAATGTGAAGATTGGGGTTAAAATCAGACCAATGGTGCATTGTGAACAATGATTTTTTTTTTTCAATGTTCTCATGTAGCACCATTTGCTAGCATCCCAAGAAGGATTTAATATTAAATGGCAACATGATAGGCAATGCAATAGATTTTTTTTTGTATTCTTGCTTTTATTTGGCGACCCACAAGAGGAGGGCTTTTAGATCTGGCGAAAACAACACAAAAATTCTACTTCTTTGATAATTTTTCAAATTTTCAAAGAATTTGTGATAAAATATTCTTAAAATATATATATTTCCTCATTTTGGTGAAATTTCACCCCAAAAAATGCTAATTGTGAATGACAAAATCAACTTTGGACCAAATCACCACTTCGAGGAAGGAAAGAAATTCGACAAGAAGCAAATCGATCTAGGTTAAATGTCAATTTTTGTTAATTTTGGTTGAAGGTTGAGTAAAATTTTATAAGGTTCATGTTTTGTGGTTGCAGATCATCTCCATAAGCTTTTGGTTGTTTTCTTCATCTTCAATTGACTTGCTTTGTTTTTTTTGATGTTAAAACACGTATCTTGTTGTTCTCTTTTGGTTGCTTGCATGGCCATCATTACACTCATTGTTATTACATTCTTGTTCATAATGATGTTGTTACTTTAACATTTGACTTTGCTCAATTGTTGATTACAAATATTTATGAAGAGGAAATAGATCCTAAAAGTTTTGATGAATAATTTTTTAAAAAAAAGAAGCATGACAATTGAGCATGCCTTGCCATGCCTAATTGTGGAAGAAATCAAATGACACAATTGAAGAATTAGGTATGTAGAAATAAAATTTGGTGATGATAGGAGAAATTCTTGACACGTTTTCAACATTTTTGTGATGAGATTTCATTGTTATAATGATAATGGGAAAGTTTTGAATGTATAAGTTATGGCATTAATGAACTCCAAAACATAAACTTGAAACAAAAGGAACAACATTTTATTTTTTATTGAAGGTGTGGGAAAGCTATAACTTTGTGTGTGTGTTTTTGGTTGATTTTGTGACATAGTTTGAATAGCCTCATGGTGTTGACAATGAAGGGTTCAAAGTCATAACTTAGGGTTTATCAAAAGTTTTGAAACTCAACCAACAACATAATGGAGATGACAACAATCCATTTCCATCATTATTGAATTTGTTCAAATTGTAAACATCTTCTTCTTCATACATCAAAGGCTTATTCGTGCAATTGAAAACTTCTTTAAAATAGTTGTGGATGCACCTAAGGCATAATGTCCCACATCATTATGCTGTTTAAATTCCCCATTAAGTTTCAACCAAAATGCAACCAACATAAGTGTGATAAAAGCAAACCCCTTTTTTTATATTCGTGATGTAGGGAAAATTCATGCAAGTAAATTTTTTACCAAGGATCTAACTTTATTAAAATGATTAAACAACAACAAATACTACATCAAAGATCAAATCATTTAGGTTTTAATGGGATTCAAAAGTTTTTGTTGATGCTATGTTTTATTGATATTAGCAATTTTGAAGCCAAAGGATCTAACTTTGTAAAGATGATTAAACAATGTCAAATGGTGTATCAATTTTGTGAATTGTGTACCTTTTAATGGCATTCAAAAGTTCATTGGTGAAGGGAATCTTTTGGCATATGTTATAATGGTAGGAAATGCTTCAAGAATGAAGGTTATGTAAGCCATTTAATTTTACACAATCGTGATTTCATTATGCAATAACAATGCCATCTTTTATGCAAACAAATGAGACCAAAACATTGAATATGTTCACATATCATTGTAGGTTTGCAATGCCTACATTAAAATTTTGCAAAAAACTCTTAAATATGCAGTTGGAGCAAGTTTTTCAACAATCTTTGCAATGCTTGTTTTGTCAACTTATAACCATGCACAACAAGAAACACTCAAATTAATCTATACAATTTTACACCTTTGGTTTCTATTTTTTGTTTAAAAACATATATGTGCAATTTAGCTTCATCAAATTGATTTTTTGCTTGTGAAAGCCAAATGAAAGGCTAACATAGTCTTGCAACCAAAACAAAATAAATCACATATCTAGCCAAAATAATCAAAGCTTTAATAAACCAATTTTATTTACTTTTTTACCTTCTCTACCTTTTCAACTAGATTAATAATCATGTCACACCATATGGAAGCATATATTTTCTTGTTCTTCACATGTGCATTGTTAAGGTTCACATAATATGCACCAATAACCATTCCAAGTCTAGCAACATTACAATTCCCTAAACTTGAATGCTTGACAAAATAATCAAATTTTGGAACTAACAATTTATCTATCCCTTCAATCTTGGAACAAACTTTGCATCTCACCATCTTGATCTTGTGATCCCCCCACAAACATGTTTAACTTTATAGCCCATCTATCTTGGTAAACCTTATTAATTTCCCATTATGACTTTATAAGTTTTTGATTATTTGGTTCACTAACTATGGGTTTTGTAGGATTTCCAAAAGTGCATGCAACAATTTTTTCACAAACCAATTCCTTTTTTTTTCCATAGAAATAGATGTAGTAAGACCCAAGATCACATTACTTAATAGAATAAGTTCTATTGCATTCAGAAAATTGAGGTTTGCACTACTATGAGAAGGATTGGTGGTTGTACAAGATTTGAAAAAAACGACACTTAAAGTTTGTTGGATCCTAAAAGGGTGCCATAACTAAGAGATGAAACTTTTAAATGATTTAATTATGCATTATAGACACAAACATTTAAGTATGTGTGACATAAACATTTGAGTATATTTAAACATAATTGCTTGAGTATGCATGACATACACACATGCTCAAGTTTCAACACAATGCATTTAAGATCTAATCTTGAATGCAAAATCACAAAATCATGTGATCAAGGTAGGAACAAAAAATATTTGAAAAAAAATGTTTGTGAACTTTGGAGGCTTACCTTTAAAAAATGATAGTTTTGCTTATATTATGCTCCTTTGGTTACATCTCCCACAATTCCAATTCCTCTATTGCACTTGTTGCCATTTCAACTTGCCCAATTCAAACACTCAAAACTAAATCTACCAAAGCACCAAAAAAAAAATATCATCTTTATTACAACATTAAACCCTTAAATTCTTAGATCCATATTGATGATAAACCTTATTGCTAAACTTTCATCAATGTCAGTGATAAGAGCCACCACACAAACAAAAGAATGGATTAGTGATGAAACTTGTCACAAATCATATTTCTAACATCCAACAATGAGGTTAGTTAGTGTGATCAATATGTGATCAAGATCATCAATTGATAGGATGGATACCCTAAACCCTAAACCCATTTGTGTCATCGCATTATGGCTTGATAAGTTGCATCTACTCTTGTGCTTCAAAAATAAATAAATAAATAAATAATCATCTCATTGATTTAGATTTCATATAAATTAGTCATTTGAATTTTTTTGCCCTATGCTTGAACAACTACCTCAATGTTATAATAAACTAATCTCATTGTGATGTTTTAATCTATCCTTTTCTTATGAAAAATGTAGGAATTATTTCATTCCTTGAACTTTAATTAATTTAACTCCCAAACGAAGAGATTGATAAATGGAATGATACTACCCTTATTTATCCCCTTCATTCCCTCAGTGTGAATGCAGCTTTAAGGGGGCTACAATAATGATAATTTACTTATATAATATCCTTGATTTTGTCCGCTTGCGGTGGTGTCCGGTCATCCTTTCCATCCATTCGTCGTCATCCATCCCATCATCCATCCCCTCATCCAAAAGATAAAATTTTCTAAAAAAACTAAAACATGTACCAAGTTTAAAGAAACAAGGGACTTCATCGTGTCCGAAGGTCACGGGTACCCACTAGAAACAAAATAAATAAATAAATAAAAATAGAAAAAAATAAAGATAGACAAAATAATAATAGAAAAAATAAAAACATGAAACAAACATAAACAAAAAAAGTAAAAACGCAAAAACTATAAAAAAAGAATGGAAATAAATGAAACAAGGAAAGAGAAATACAGTAAAATAATTTTAAAAGAAAAAAAATTTACAAAAATGAAGAAACCAAATAAAGAGTAAATTTTTTTAAAAAAAAACTTATAATAATGAAGAAAAACCCTACTTGAAAAAGAATGAGGTGTATTTTCTTTCTTCAAACTTCAAACTTGCATTCAAATAAACAAAAATATAAAAGTGAAAAGAAACACTTTATTTTTATTATACAAAATAATAATAAAAACAAAAAACACATTAAAAAAAGATAAAAAATTCTAAAAAAAACTAAAACATGAACCAAGTTTAAAAAAACCGAGGGACTTCACAGTGCCAGAAGGTCACGGGTACCCACTAGTAATAATAATAATAATAATAATAATCTATTCTTCTAGACTCACTACAAGAGTGAAAATTATTGTGGTCCATTTGGTGCCTTCTAAGACCACCTCTCTCTCTCTCTCTCCATGTGTAGAAATGCAATGGCGCCAAGTGCCTAAACCCTAAACCTCGGCCTTGACAAGTTACTTTCCTTACAAAAGGGGTTTTGGAAAAGTGTTTTTTTTTTTGCTGGGTGTTGGAAGTTTTGGGGCAGGTCCTTGATTTTTGTTGTTAATAACCTCATGTTCTGAGGTGGGTTTTTTTTTTTTTTTTTTTTTGGTGAATTAAAAAAAAAAAAAAACATCCTGTTTCAGGTATTTGAAAAAATTAAAAGAACTGTCCTTTTTTTTCAGGAAATAAATAAATAACTGGCAAAGGACCAACAATTAGGGTTTTAGGGTTTAGGGCTGTTCCCAAAAAAAAAAAAAAAAAAAAAAAAACCAAAATTTCGTTAAATTAAATAGAACTTAATTTTCCCCCACATAAAAAAAAAAAAAAAAAAAAAAATCCAATATTTCGTTCAATTGAATGGAACTTA
>Ga0116227_10016215_pt1 | contig 10785 bp, 6 predicted proteins | sample S1TSphgellanicum_FD_89693 | JGI IMG/M metagenome (GOLD analysis project Ga0116227, IMG submission 89693) | Host-associated microbial communities from peat moss isolated from Minnesota, USA - S1T2_Fb - Sphagnum magellanicum MG | ecosystem: Host-associated > Plants > Peat moss > Unclassified...
CTAGTGCTTTTTTTTTGTTTTTTTTAATAGAAAAAAAAGTTTTTTTTTCCCTGCCTAAACACATGTGTTGGTTGTTAAAAATCGGCCCCCCCCCCCCCCCCCCCCCCCTTCCCCCTAGCCCCTCCTCCAAAGGTGTCACAACTTCTTTTGAACCTATTTATAAGTCTCGTTGACAAGAATGGGGGGTTTGTTCATTCTATCAATGCATTTTCATGAAACTTTTGAAACTCCCCATAGAATTTCATATGTTGGTTGATGAATATTTGATTATATCCCCAAACCTACTGAACATCCTATCTAGAAATGCATATGTAACACCCTCATTACTATGATTTGGCAATGGCACCAACTTTAGCCATGTCAAAAAAAATTCAATCATAACCATAACATACCGGTTTTATTATACTATCAAACTCAGTGGTTCAATAAAATCCATATTCCATTGATATGCAAACCCCATGATGGGCAATGGTTATAAATGAAGTGTAGGTGCATTGAATGATGCTCACGCTCTATCACACATCATGTACCAAAACACAAATGATTGAACTTGCAATTATATCCATTGCCACCAATATTATTCCTAAAACAAACTATAATTTTGATGGACACCAAAGTGGTTCAAATTCTTGTGGACATGTCGCATAAGGCCCTCACATTTTTTTAGCAAAATATGACCCACACTCATCCATCTATCCACACATGCAAAAGGGAATTACCTTCCCATTTGAATCATTTGGCCTTACGCATAACACAATCCCATTCCTTGAGTGTTAATCCAATCAAAACTTCACATGTTGCAAATATGTAATGACAAGTACATCATCATGTATGTCCTAGGCACCATCACCCTTTGGTTCAATATCCACACCATGAAATCCCCTAGTACTCATGTCAATTTAAGGTGCATCTCCAAAGCACCCCAACAAGGTACATAGGTATGTGGAGGATGGCATCTTGATACCACCTCCAAATTTGCATCCATGGGCCAACAAAACCATGTAATATCCTCCTCAATAGAACTTGGGTTATGATTCAAACTATTCACATCTTAGTTGACTTTACTAGGCTTATGGAAAATATCAAATCATATTCTTGTAAAATAAGGGTCTATTTTAGCCAACTTTTTATCCATTTAGGTAAGTAGGGGAAAGGAATGAAATAGTTACGCCTATAAGTACCTTTGGACTTATATCAAAATAATGTATACACATAAAATGTATAGAACAAGGTTGGTAGCTTAAACCATACCCCTAAAATCTATATGCAAAAGTTTTAGACCTTTACATTCATATTTGAAAATACTTTACCATGGTCCATTGATATTTTATGTTGTATATACAAAGATTATAGTTTCAAACCTAATTATGACATTTACATTATGTATAATGTCAACAATCCACCACATGTAAAAAAACAATTCTACTAATAGGAAGGGTTGTGACTAATGATCTTTTTGGATGTTTTTTTGTTATTTCAACAAGGACACTGGGATGTGTTTGGGAAAATGTGTTTTTTTTGTGTAAATTCAACTAATTTAGCTAAATTTTTGGGAAAAAAATTAAATGATTCATATCACAATTTAAAATTTAAAATAATAAAATAATAAAAAAATTAAAAAAACCTTGGTTGTGACCAAGGTGGATGGGCTTATCAATTTTAATATATCAATTAAATAAAGGTCAATAATTATATATATATCAATCAAGTAAAAGGTATATAAGTTGAACATTTTTTCCAAGCCTAGTAAGGTGAAAGTTCTCTAGGCTTTGAAAATTTATTAATCCACCTTAGGGTAAGGGTAAATTACCAACAATTATGATGTTCATAGGGGTGAGGTTAAGGATGAACACTTTATTGTTTACAATACGTTTTCCTTAAGGATTTAAGGGGGTGACCATAGGGTAAATCAAAATATGTACATGAAAATGGCACATTGCCAATTTCTTGTGCACAACAAACATACCTAGGGTCAAATTCATCACTAGTAAATTGATTTTTTAATAAAAAATCATTTCATATTTGCATAATTACTTTATTTTATTTTCATTCATGCAAACTTTGAATTTTTAAAAAAATTGTCATATGTTGGACATACATATAAAGCCATCGAATGTACTATGTGGCAAATGGTGGCAATGAATGCATGGTTAGATGTTGCACATTCATGCTCATTTGTGTTTTTCTAGTGTAGGAATGTTTCATCTATTTTTTATTAAACATGCATAATCCAAGTTATCTATCAAACATGATAAAGATCAACACCTATCATAATTTTGATGCATATAAAGGATGAAAGATGACAAAATAATCACCAAGGCTTTTAATTTCACTTATTAAAAGAAAAAAAGTCAAATGGATTGCTTGTAGAAGGTGGTTGCTTATACAAATTCTTGTATTTTATGTTCAAATTTTTCATCACTAGGGAAGTGAAATATTCAACATTTTTATCACTGTCACTTGGACATTTTTAAAAATTAAATTTTCATGATTTTTTGGATTATTTAATTGACCATAGGCTAGGCGTTGCAAACATGAACCCATGAATTTTTTTATTAAAAAAATTTAATGAAAGCACAATGAAACCAATCAACATGTTTACAAACACATTTAAATCATTCTTATAATAACAAATGGGAGTAAAATCTTACTTTGGGTTCCAAGAACATGTGTTAAAAATATTGTCCTAGGGAATTAACTTAATCATCATAAATGAAATGTAAAAAGCAAACATATTCAAGAGTTAGTCACCACAATTTGAAAAAACTCATTGTCATCACACGCTTTACAAAATATGGAAATGCACGTATATTATATAATGATTTTAACATATTCCCTCTTTTTATCCATTTCAAAACAATTACCCTCCCTTAGGTAATGGAAAACCTTGAATATATATTGGTTATGACTCCAATTTGATAACCCCGAATTGTAAAAAAACTCCATGGAGCTTTGCCAAGGCTCCAACTAAAAAACATTCTCTAGAACAAGTAGGTCATTTCATCATGGCTATGCCTTTTCAATGACACCCATGAGGATGTTAAGAAACCCATAAGGATGTTAAATATTCAACATACTAAATTGGAAACACATGGTGGTTAGCATGGTAAAACCCATGCCAAGTGGATCCTTTAGTTATGCCATAAATGTTTTTATAATGGACTTCACATGACATTAAAATGTAGGGATACAAAGTTTGTAAGGTACCAAACTTTGGCCATTTCTAGGTGCATCACAACATCTCTCCCAATGTTTAGAACTACAAGCCAATCTAACTTCCATTTTGTACTATATTGCACATTTAGACAAGGCACTTGAGGCTATAGAGGGGCAACTAATTAATCCCCCAAGCTGAAAACTCTTGTGTGTCTTTATAAGATTTTTGTAGAATAGACTCTTTGCAAATTGACTCCACAAAGTTCAACTTCTAAAATAGTCCACAACCATACATGGGTCAAATATATTTCCATTAAAACAAAGAAAAATTGGTTATTGCACTCAAATGCATATTTGTGCTCCTTTTTTGAAGAGAATATATATATATATATATATATATATATATATATATATATATATATATATACATGTGTATAGAGAATATGTGGACTAAATGAAGCTTTCTTTAGTGAAAAATAAATACCCAACATTTTATGTGCACATAAAGGGGTGTGTTGTTTTAATTTAATTATTGTTATTTTTCTTATGTTTCCTTGTCTACCCTTGGCCCAGTCAATCTTTTCATCAAGAAAAGCTTGATGGTGCCAAGACACACTTTAGACCCCTGTTACAATGGACACTAAGCTGTCCATTATAAGCCCAAAACATGCATAACAAAACTTGAAGTGTGTATGGACAACACCAAGATGCGGTACAACACCATTAAACACATTTTGGGCAAGGAAAAGGGTAGCTAGGGGGGAAAAAAAAGGCATGCATTACAAAAGTGTTGCATGTTGCAATAACAACAAAGAAAAAAGTAACCAATAAAATATCAATGGTCAAAACCATAACAAGGGAAGGCCAAAGAAAGGCCAAAAGATGTACAACCCGCATGAACCAAAAAAAGGGAAAAAGCTAATCCTTCTTGTGGTACGAAACTATCTCACCCACAGTCCTTCTAATGTCGCATGCATGTAAATCGTGAAATCTAATAGTAATGGGAGGTCTAGAACAAGCATCACCTGCCAACATAATCTTCCTTTCTATAGTAGAGGCTAAAGCATGTTGAAGAGCAATAGTAACATGCTACTTGAAAAATTGAATGCAAAAAGATAAGGATAAATGGCCTCCCAATCGTCTATCATGGAAAAGACAAACACATTCCTTAATGAAATGATTCATATCACACATGGGTGAACAATGCACTTCCATGGCCGTAGGAATAAAATGGTGCCCCTCATGAAGCCCTCTATACTTGTGGATTTTACCAATGGTGTTAAATTTTGTAGCTACACCTATTGGTTGATTAATGACATTTGAAGCTACCGTTTCTCGCATCAAGTTAGTAACCAACACATTAGCAACAAAGACCTAGTCCTCTCAAGTCATGTAAAGATTGGCTCGAAATGAAACTCCGACATGAGGGCATACCATTGTTTTTTCCATACAGTATGCCCACTCTCTTGAGCAAGGGCATACATGACATCTCAAATGGCATCATGTTTGGCTATCCATTGACCTCCAAACGAGCAATGAATTAAGTGTGTGCTAGATGCGTCCAACTTATGTCCACATTCACATGTGAAAAAATTAGATGCTAAAGGTTGAATCAAACCGAAACAAAAAACACAATGTTGAGGTGAAAGTAAAACGTGGGATGTGAAAGGAACAGATAGATGGTTTAATAAGCAACCATAGCCCTGCCCCCTTATTCGAACAATAACAAATGTAAGCTCTGAATGTTGAGGAAATGGAATCATCTTCCAAAATAAACTTAAGGGATGTGTCGTGGTGGATGTCCATCCAAGATGCATGTAGACCTGGGGTGCTCGTAACTGTCAAACTTTCAAAAAATGGTGCATTATCCTAACTACAGGAGGAAGACCATCTTGTGTTACATGTAAGCATGACTAAAGCAAGTGTGAACCCCCCTCAATTTGAGAAACATACTTTTCCAAAATGGGTCTATCAAAAATACGAAACCTAATGCACAAATATGGAGCCACCAATGCCCAATTCCATATAAAAGCAGATGGGGCACAATCCTCCATAAAAAGAAGCCTTATACCACCAAAGGATATCAGTAATTGAACCTAACGCCTTGTTAAAGAGCCCTTAAAAGATTCCCATGATCCTAAACCCATAATGTCCACACATACCTGCATAATTCTCTCGTCAAAACCCACCAAAAGAGATGAGAAGGAAAGAAAATGAGGTATTGTTCATGTGAAATAAAAAGGTCGATGAGCTACACATGAAAACAAAATGCCCAAAACAATGTGGGCATTTCTTAAAAAAGGAAGATCGTCAATATGTACCACATCCTGAAATAAAACCTCATCCAAAAAATGTGTGGCAAAGTCCTGAGAACCCACTAGCATACACAAAAATGTGTAAGCCATTTGTGACCAAAGTTTAATCTTGAAAAATCTCTATGCTTGAAGAGATCCCTAATGGACTCTAAAGCTTACACTTTGACATCTTAACCTTAAGCCCAAGCAGGCTTAATTAGGTCGAAAGGTGGTCAAAGGCGCAAGTAATTTCATTCATAGGCCCCACAACATGGGTATTGTCCACTAGGGATGGAAAGATGTAACTAAGGGCCCATAAAATGGTCTCTAGGAAAGTTCAATAATGAGCCAAAACAAATAAAAGACTTTTTAGGGGGTCACCCTGCTTCATGCCTAAAAATGGTCCAATAATGGTGACCCCCTCCACATGCCGCCCATGCTAGTAATAAAAAGAAGAATGAACACCATAAAATAACTTGGTAAACAGGACAATGCTTGCCAAAAGCTCCTCAACATCACACAACTCTTTAAAAATAATAGCTTGAAAAATGTTATTAAAAGCATTTTCGACATCGACTTACATCATGGCCCAATAAAGGTGTAAGTTGAGGAGGGCTCGAATGCCAAAAATGATGGCCTCATAACTTCTAGGAATCGATACTCCAAATTGATGAAGGGATAAGTGCTCCTAAAACGGCCCCCAAAGTTGTAAGATAATGGAACGACTTATAAATCAAAGAAACACCTATAACAACTATGTGCATATATAATTATGTTAGGGAATAGAAATCAATGATCAATGATAAATGGAGATGCGCATTTGTACTTATGTGAACCCACTATTGATGCCCACTTGTGTTTGCTTAGTACTTGGGCACAATTGATATTGGTCATATTACTTTCATTTGCGCACCACATTGTTACACAATACATGTGATGATCAACTTATTTTTTCTTTTTTCATATGGTTTTCAATAATACATTGTTAGTCAAGTCGATGTCAAATTGATTTGATTTAATATAAATTCTATGGACATGAAAAGACACATGTTAATTCCAATGATGATGATTTCATCAAAGATATTTTAGGTGGGATGGGCTATAGTTGTAGGTCATAAAAAAAAAATTCCAAATTGCAAATTTATTAGAAGTCGAATCCAAACTGGAATTTCTTTAAAATAAACATTTTACAAGTTGTAATGTTTTAAAATGTCCTTATGGATCCTAAGATATCAAAAGAAGAACAAATCTTTGTATTTTTTTCTATTTTTTGGGAATTTTGGTGTCCTTTCAAAATAAAATAAAATCTTTGTGTCTTTTCCAATTTCATACACATATTTACATGTAAGTTCATACAAATGTAAATATGTGTTATTTCATTTGAATATGTTGAGATTATTTCAAGGGATTAACATGTTTTTTTTTCTTTGAAATCAAGTTAGTTTATAATAATAAAAATTCCCTTAAATACCTAATTCAAGGATTTAATCCCCACTTGCTCAACTGATTTAATGTTTATCCACCCTAATTGCTTCCAAAATTTCAATGAATTAAAAACAAAAGACTAACTAAATCTCCCCTTGGATGATAACTGGGCAATATTTTATATAATTTGTATCTTATATATATAACAAAATTTTCAAATGTAAATCATGTTTTTTTGGTCATTTCATTATCACTAGCAATGCATAGCAACACAAAGGCCAAGTTTGTTTTTTCTTATCCATGTTGGTGGGTAGGGAAAAGAAGTGAAGTAGTTATTAGGAAAGATGGGAAATAATTATTTTTAAAAAAGTAACAAAAAAAGTACTTAAACGTTGGAAATGAAACAATTATATATGGAATTTTCTCTTTAAATGTCTAGGGATGACCATACCATAGATTCCAAATCTTTACATTTTACAAAAACAAGCCTACGAAAGATTATAAAAAACCACCCATATACCAATTCCTTGAAAATTCTCATCATTAAAACAATAAATACTTTGGTAGAATTGATGCTAATTATATTATTTTCATAACTATTGATATTTTCAAATAATACTTTTCAAATAACAAAATTTTGTGACGAAAAATATTGAATCTTCAATAATTATCTACTTATTCTTATATATGGATTGGAGTTGTGCTGATTGATAATACAGGAAATCGTTCTATTGTAGTGTGCAAAGTTTATCTTACAAAATGAAAAAAATTGTTAAGACTTACAATTATTTTGGGTTGAAAATTTTGTGGTTTGAATTGAGGGGTTTAAAAGAAACCCATTGATGCAAAAATAAAGAAATTTCTACCAAAGTAGATGATAATGAGGTGTTTGAGTTTGTTTATCATGTGTTTGAAAATTGGGTTGGGATGATAATTGGCTAGCACTCAAAAAAGTTGTTTTGTTTTTTTCTTTTGAATGTTTAATGTTGAAATATTAGTATTTTAATTAAAAATTTTAATTCTTCCTTTCTTTTTTGGGTTCTTAGCTTAAGTTTATTGGGCCAAAAATCTATTTCTTCTTCCTCTTTCTTTCTTTCTTTTGTATTTCTCAATTTCTACAAAATCAATTAATTATTGGACTGACATGTAGAGTTGTATGTGGACCCATTGATATAAAGTACCCAACTTTGTCAACTCTCCTATTGTCAATGGCACACAATCACACATTTGTCCACAAATGGCACACATATCATATGTCATCTATATTTTCTTCCTTTGGGCATCCCCACCAATGCACCATCATCCACTAGATGCCTATTATTATAAGGTTGTGGATGAACTTCAACTGAGTTAGTATATGGTTTCATTTTGGTAACCAATTATGTAAGAAATAGGTTTCATATATATATATATATAGGTAGGAAAGTAGATAACTACCAAGTAAGTAAATGATTTATATATAGGTTGGTAAGGGTTGTTTTTAGTACGTACCTACTAACAACCTACTATGGGTTCTTAGTAGGTAGATAAGTAGGTAGTTTAAAAAAGAAAGTGAGTTAACCACCATGGTTAGCTACAAAATTGAAATTCAATAGAAAATTATTTCCTAACCACTTATCATTCATCCTTCATGGTGTGCTAGTGGGTGTTAGCTCATTGTGTGCCTTTCTTTCATTATTTTCTTTTTTTCTTTGTTTCTCTAACGAACAACTCGCACATTTCTCAGGCCTACTGCACTTTTTGAAGGAGGAAACATGGTTGCTTTTTATTGGTTCTATCCATCCAAAAGATAAAGACTTTTGGGAACCATGGAGTTTTGAATTTGGCCTTTGACATTTTGATGAATGTCACCAAGTGTTATGTAGTATGAAATATCACAAGTTCTTTCTTTCTTCTTGAATATCATGTTGCTTGCTATAAAGGGGGAGAAGGATAATCAAACGCCAATGATCAACTTTTGTTTTCTTTTCTTTTTTTCCATGTCTTCCCAATTGTTTTGTGCACACTTTTGGTTTTCATGCGGTTCTAGCAAACCACCCAAGAGTTGGAGAGTTGTTTGTATGATTATTATTTTTATGATCCATCACACAAACCCAAATAATAAGGTTCAAAACCTATTACAAGCTCTTCACCCAAGAAGTGACAAGCTACTTGTGTGATTTTTTTATGATCATGACGTAACCCAAGTAATATGGTTTGAATCCTATTTACAAGCTTTTTGTTTTCATTCTTATGTTCTTGACTTTGAGCTACAATTTGTGAAAGCAACCTCTCAACCTCTTTTAGTGCTATAATGTGTTCTCCAACTTTGGAACATTTTTATTGGGCATTTGAGACTATTCTTACATATGCATGTGGTCAAATTATGAGTTTGTCATGTAAAATTCTCATAATGTTATTATTTATTTTGAAAAACTTTTATATTAAATGCATTCAAAATCAACTATTCAAGATGTGCATGTTTTTTAAATTCTATAAAAGGGAACAAGATTTTGTGGACTCTTCAATTGTTTCTTTTGTTTCTCTTTGTAAAATCATGGATTGTGCAATTCAAGTTTGAATGATTAAAATGGAGTTTGACCTTGGGGTGATGGTTCATTGGTATAACCCTTTTTGGGACATTGGGACCCCAAAAGGTTTTAGGTTCAAACTCAATGGTGCACAAGTGAAACTCATGTTGGCCCTTTATTAATGAGCTTGACTTGGGGGTGCCAACAACTTGTCAAATCAACTTCATTGTTGTCAAAAGAAGAAAAAAAACATGAAGTTTATAATTGTAATTATGTTTACAACTCTCTCTTTCTCAACCACTAGATCAAATGTCAACCATCATAAGTAGACTAAACATATAAAAGTTATTTGAATTTTCAATAAATTTTTTCATCCTTTCTTCTTTATACCACATACTTGTTCTCATCAACTAATTATAATGTTAACATAATGCACTTGTTTTCTATTCAACAAGTTACCTAAGATTTGACAAACCATAAAGTTAAATCTTAAACACCAATTTTCAAAGGAATTTTAAAGGTTTTAAGGTGAAATGTCAAGACAACTTGAGAATGGGATTGTCAATTTGTTTCAAAAAAAGGCCCCCCAATTGTAGGCATTGGTGATAACATTATTTGTAAATATTGTTATCACTCTTGTTTACATAAGGTGGCATCATCCGCTATGTGGAAAGAACAAAGGGCTCAAAGTGTACATTTATAAGCAATATTATACAATTGTTATGGCATCAAAATAGTGTGTTGGATTTTATGACATATCACATCAAAAACCAACCCACCATGATGATCCAAAATATTTTTCTTAGTGGCTTATGTGTGTACATCATAACAAATCCTATGAATGTGGAGTACATCTTGAAGACCAATTCTGATAATTACCAAAAAGGCCATTTCATAAAACACATTTTTGGTGAAATTCTTGGGAAAGGGATTTTCAATATAGATGGAAAGCATTGGAAATTACAATGAGGCATTGTAAGTTGTGAATTTACTTCAAAATCATTTCAAAACTTCATGCGTGCTATAATTCAAGTAGAGTTGAATGATTGACTTATCCCGTTGCTTGCAAAAACTTGCAAAGTAAAAGTTTCAATTGATCTCCAAAACTTTTCATGCATTCTGTGACGCGCTCCCAAGTCACGGGGTGAAACCCATTTGAGGGTTTCACAAAGTCAAGTTGCGGAAAGTTGAACTTGGTAGCACGTTCCCGGCTTCCAACTCTAGAAAGGGGTAGAGGGTCGAGTTGGGAGCCCCGGGATTAGACTAGGAAGAGGGATTAACTTAGCTCGTGTGAATCTGCATCCAAAAACCAACCAAATCGGGTTAGTTTAGCATTCGGGACACCCTTGGGTGTTGGGACTTGCCACGGGCACTTGGACACACAAGACTCACCACGGCCC
>Ga0116227_10016216_pt1 | contig 10785 bp, 8 predicted proteins | sample S1TSphgellanicum_FD_89693 | JGI IMG/M metagenome (GOLD analysis project Ga0116227, IMG submission 89693) | Host-associated microbial communities from peat moss isolated from Minnesota, USA - S1T2_Fb - Sphagnum magellanicum MG | ecosystem: Host-associated > Plants > Peat moss > Unclassified...
CATTGTCTTATAACGAACCTTATGTAGATAACTATTTAAGGCACCCTGCTTTCGAGGATTATCCTGTCGTGGGTGTTACCTGGGACCAGGCGCAAGACTATTGCCAATGGCGTACTGACCGTGTTAACGAGAATATTTTACGTGAAACCGGCAGAATGGAATCATGGGCTGATCTAAATGGCACCGGCGGCCGTAAAACCGGTAAAGCACCCGCCAAAACTACTGCATCTTCCGGAACAACTTCAGTTCCTTTTAATACAGATATGTACCTGAATGGTCAGCAAACCGGCCCTGGTTTTGATGGCAAGCACATGCAGCCAGATTTGAGCCCTAATGCTAAATCAACCGGTAAAGGTGTACCAACCCGCCACGTAGGCATGCAGGATGGATTGATGAAACAAGGTTACCGCCTGCCATCAGAAGCTGAATGGGAATACGCTGCTTTAGCTTTAATTGGCAATACTCAGTTTGAGAACATAAATGATGGAAAAGTTTATCCATGGAATGGTCTTGGCGTTCGTTCAGCTAAAAGATCTACACGCGGATTAATGATGGCGAACTTTAAACGCGGCCAGGGCGATAACGCAGGTGTTGGCGGTTATTTGAATGACAAGGCGGATGTTACTGCTCCTGTACGTTCATACCAACCAAATGACTTCGGCTTATATAACATGGCTGGGAACGTCAACGAATGGGTTCAGGATACTTACCGCCAGATGTCGTTTGAAGATTTTGACGATTTCAACCCATTCCGCGGAAACGAATTTACTAACAAACGCTTAGCCGATCCTTCAAAAGGACAATTAGCTAAAGATAAATACGGTCGTCCGATCAAAGACCCTGCTCTTTCTGATAAGAAAATGAAATACAGCGATCTGATAGCTATGCAACAGGCACAAAGCGCCAACACCGTAAATGGCGGTGCACCGGTTCCTGCAGCACCGGCCCCTGCTACAAAAGCTGATAGCGCGGCTGCCCTGGCAAATGCAACAAATCCTGCTGATAAACCCAAAGCTTACAATCCGGATAACAGAGGTTTTGATGATCCGACTAATCCTGAATTATATGGTACTACCACTTTAGTAAATGACCATTCAAAAGTTTACAAAGGTGGCTCATGGAATGACATGGCGTTCTGGTTAAACCCAGCTGCCCGTCGATTTATGAATGAGGACGATGCAAGTGCTGAAATTGGTTTCCGTTGTGCAATGACGCTAGTTGGCGCACCTGAAATTCATCCGGAAGGCAAGCCTCATTACCACGTTAAAAAACCAAAGCCAAATACTTTAAGAAGTGCTCACTAAAAATTAAAAGAATTAATCAGTTTATAAACGAGAAAAGCGGGAAATTCCCGCTTTTCTCGTTTATATGGATTTACCTAAACACCGCTTAGTCTAAACTTTTCACCATCGCTATTGACTAAGATATCGACAAATATCCTTACCAAGTGAAGTGGACATACTTGTTTCTTTCGGCATCGATAGTTACCAGCGCACGATTAGCAAGCAAGCTATTCATGTTTTCGTTTATTTTACCTGTTCGATTTGATCAGACAAATAATTGACTGATCTAAGCAGCTAAGATTATTTGATGATACCTATTTCCTTACGTATACTTTATTGAGTGAGCACATATTGTACAAGGTTTGCGCCCATCTTCAAGGCTTTTAACCGCGTTTCCTGCGTATCACCGGCATAGGTGCCGTAATCTTCCCAACCGTTCCCCAAATCGCATTCATAGGTGTAAAAACAAACCAATCGGCCCTTATAGATCAAACCAAAACCCTGGGCCCTTTTGCCATCATGTTCGTGTATTTTGGGTAGCCCTGCGGGAAAATTAAATTTTTGATGATAGATGGGATAATTTAACGGCAACTCCACAAAATCAAGTTCTGGAAACACTTTCTTCATCTGCGGCCGAATAAATTGATCAAGCCCGTAATTATCGTCAATATGCAGAAAGCCGCCGCCTGTTAAATACTTTCGCAGGTTAAGGGCCTCTTGATCTGAGAATATAACATTACCATGCCCGGTCATAAATACGAAAGGATAGTTAAATAATTCCGCGCTGCCCACTTCCACCACATCATCTTCGGGCTGAAAATTCGTTTTCAGGTTTTCGTTGCAAAACTTTATCAGGTTAGGCAGTGCTGTGCGGTCGCCATACCAATCGCCGCCGCCGCTATATTTAAGCTTCGCCATTTTATAAGCAGGCGCATTAAAGCTGCTGATTAAAACAGTCAATATTAACGCAACAGTTATATAGGCAAGCTTTCTCATTCTCGTTTATAAATAACGCTCAATTTCGGCAATTCTGTTTGCAGATCTAAAAATTGACCGTGCAAAGCTACCGATTCAAAAAATTCACTTCAAAGCAGGCTTCAAGGGCGGCAGTCTCTGTACGTAGTCTGCTTTCGCCTAAAGTTATAGCTTTAAAATTCTTTCGTAAAGCTGAATCTATTTCGGTGGTCGTAAAATCACCTTCAGGGCCTATCAATACCAGGTATTCGCCATTTCTTTTGAGATCGGACTGAATAGCTATTTTATCACCCTTTTCACAATGCGCGATATATTTTTGGCCAGCAAAAGGTTTATCCATTAGTTGCTGATAAGTTGAAGCCTCATTTAATAAAGGATGGTATGCTTTAAGCGATTGCTTGATAGCGGCCGTAATAATCTTATTCAAACGTTCGGTTTTCACCTCCTTACGTTCGGACCGCTGACAAATGATGGGTGTTATCTCATCAATGCCTATCTCGGTAGCTTTTTCGAGGAACCACTCTACTCGTTCAATATTCTTGGTGGGAGCTATTGCAATGTGCAGGTAATGGTTTCTTTTATTAAACTGGTTGGTGACGGAAACAATTTGCAGAACAGTTCTTTTTGGGTGTGCATCTTGTATCCTGGCAACATAGAGTCCCCCCCTTCCGTCAATCAACTGCACTTCGGCGCCATTTTCGAGGCGCAGCACCCTAACGCAATGTTTGCTTTCCTCCTCATTCAGAAGATAGTGAGGATGAGACGGATCGATATCAGGTGTATAAAAAAGTTGCATTATAAAAGCAGATTAATGTAAATCTACAGCATCTTCTTCGTTTATCAGCAACTCAAGTTTAACTGATTCAATGTTCTGATCGGATTTCTTTAGAACAGTAATGTTATAGCCGTTCGATTCTTTTTGTTCGCCGACCTCCGGGATCTTACCAAAAATATCGCCTAACCAACCTGAAACAGTTTCAAAGTCACCATCTTCAGGTAGGTCATGCGGCAGGTGGCCGTTCACATCGTAGATCGGCGCGAGCGCATTTACGATAAACTCGGTATCGTTTATCTTTTCAACAATTGGCTTTTCTTCATCATATTCATCCTGGATCTCTCCTACCAATTCTTCCACAATATCTTCGAGTGTAACCATCCCGGCTGTACCACCAAATTCGTCCAACACAATGGCTATCTGGATCCGCTTTTGCTGTAACTCGGCCATCAGGTCGTTTATTTTCTTCGTTTCCGGGATGAAATATGGCTTGCGAATAATATTCTTCAGCACGATCTCCTGGTTGCGTGCAAGCAGCGGCAAAATATCCTTGGCGTGTACAATGCCGACGATCTTATCGATAACATCATCATAAACCGGGATCCGCGAATACCCTTCTGTAATTACAACTTCCAGCAACTCATCTTTTGACGAGTTAACGTCTAAGCCGGAGATTTTGGTACGGGGTACCATAATGTTCTTAACAACGCGTTCATTGAAGTCAAAAACATTCTGGATAAGTTCATGCTCTGTTGAATCCAGTGCGCCGGTCTCCTTGCCCTGGTCGAGCAGGTATTGCAACTCTTCAGAGCTATGGTGCGCCTCGCCTTGAACAGGATTAATCCCCATTAATTTCAAAATGAAATTAGCGCAATTATTTAGAAACCAGATCACCGGCCTGAAAACCACGAAGAACACCTGCAAAGGAGCCGAAACAGCCAATGCAGTACGCATGGATCTTTGAATAGCCAGTGTTTTAGGAGCAAGCTCGCCGAAAATTATACTTATAAAGGTTATAAATATAAAGGCTACCACATGGGCCAGGTTAATGATCAACCCTGAAGTAATGGTGATACCAAATAACCTGAATAAGTTGAGAACAATATTGGTAAAGACAGTCTCACCTATAACACCTAAAGCCAGCGAAGCAATAGTGATACCCAGCTGCGTAGCCGCCAGGTAGCCATCGAGGTTGGCCATGATGCTCCGGGTAAGCTTAGCCACCCGGCTACCGGATTTTGCCTTAAGTTCTATTTGTGAGCCCCGCACCCTGACCATGGCAAACTCAGCAGCTACAAAAAAGCCGTTGAGCAGTACCAGGAAAAAGGTTAAAAGAATAGATAAACCGTTTATGTCAGTATCGGGGCCCATTAATTAATTATTGGTACACAGGAAAAGTAGACTTGTACAATTCTAAACTCTCTTTTATCACTTTGTGCGCGTAACGCATGCCCAGCAAGTGCTCAATGGTCACATTTTTTCCTTCAAGCTTTTTATAGTCTTTAAAAAAACGCACAATTTCGGTCATCGCATGTGGAGGTAACTCGCCCAGGTCATTGATATAGTTTACAGACATGTCGTTTTTTGCGACAGCTATGATCTTGTCATCCTGCTCACCGTTATCTACCATGTGCATAACGCCGATCACTTTAGCTTCAATGATCGACATTGGGAATACGTCTATCGAGCACAATACCAATATATCAAGCGGGTCATTATCGTCACAATAGGTCTGTGGAATAAACCCGTAGTTGGCCGGGTACATCACTGAAGAAAACAAAACACGGTCGAGTTTTAAAAGGCCCGACTCCTTATCAATTTCATATTTAGCTTTAGAACCTTTTGGTATTTCAATAATTGCATTAACAATTTCCGGAATATTTTCACCTGGTGATACCTGGTGCCATGGGTGTTGTGTACTCATTTATATTTTTATTTTAGTTCTTTTATATTTTGGCTGTGAAACCATTTCTGCCTTATGAAAGCAATAATAAGCGGAATTGTTGTAACTACTATCAATCCGATGATAATATATTCAAGATAGTCCTGTAATTGCGGAAATTTTCTTCCTAAAAAAAATCCCCCCAGGGTAAAACTACATACCCATGCTACTGAACCGATAACGTTATACAACGCAAACTTTTTAAGATCGACTCTTACAATACCTGCAAAGATAGGTGCAAAAGTTCTAATTATCGGGAAAAATCTGCCTAAAATCAACGCAAGACCGCCGTGTTTGGTGTAGAACTCTTCGGCCAGTTCAACGTAATGCCGCTTAAAAAAAAGGGAATTGTTTTTATTAAAGAGCGATGGCCCCGTGCGGTATCCAAACCAATAACCCGTAAAATTACCCAGCACACCGGCACCTATTAGTGAGAACACCAAAGTATAAATGGACACCTCAAATCTGCCTGTTGAACACAACAGGCCGGCCATAAATAACAGGTAATCGCCCGGTAAGAAGAATCCAAAAAACAAACCGGTCTCAGCAAAAACAACGATAAGCAGGAAGTAGAATCCCAAACTTATGATGAATTGAGCGTCTTGCAGGTTTTGAAGATGTTCCCAGATATTGTCCATTCACTATATATGTAAAGCTACAAATATTAAGTGAATATGTAATGCCTCTGTTACAGATTAAATAAGACCGGAAATAAAGCCCGGGTATATACCTATTACGATAGTAACAATTGCTGAAACAGCCAATACAAGTTTATACGAAACCGGTATAACCAATTCGGTACGTTCAGCATCCCGGAAGTACATTGCTATGATCACCCTGAAATAGTAGAAAATGCTGATGATAGCGTTTATAACGGCAATGATCAATAACAAGATCTGATACTGTTTCATAGCGCCTGAAAACATAAAGAACTTACCGATGAAACCTGCTGTAAGCGGAATACCAGCCAATGAGAGCATAGCTATTGTTAGCACTAAAGCAAGGAATGGGTTATTCTTTGCCAAACCATTAAAGCTTTCGAAATTATCACTTCCTGATTGTTGCTGAACAAGTATCAATGTGCCAAATGCGATGATAGATGCAATTGAGTAGGCTGTAGCATACATAAATACCGAATTTGCTGAGCTTGCGCCGATGGCGACAATAGCAAATAATAAATAACCCGCGTGCGAGATGCTCGAAAATGCCAGCATACGTTTGAAGCTTTGCTGATAAAGCGCAGTGATATTTCCGATAAATAAAGTTATTATGGTTACAACAGTTAACACAGGCACCCAGAAATCAGACAACGGCTCGAAACAAGCGCTAAACAAGCGTAAAAACGCTGCGAAACCTGCTGTTTTAACCACGGTTGACATAAAGGCAGTAATCAGCGTAGGAGCACCTTCGTATACGTCCGGTGTCCAGAAATGGAAAGGAGCAGCGCCTACTTTAAAGCAAAGGCCAACTATAATTAACATAATGCCCGCGTAAAACATCGGGTCGATGCCTTTCGGATGTTCGATAACCCAGTTGCGGATAGCTTCCAGGTTAAATGAACCAGCTGTTCCGTAGATCAGCGCAACACCGAAAAGTAAAAAACCGGTAGAGAAAGCGCCCATCAGGAAATACTTTAAGGCAGCTTCATTCGAAGCGAAATCATTTTTCTTGATACCGGCAAGGATATATAGACTTACCGACATAATCTCGATACCGATAAACAACATCACCAGGTTGTAAAAGGATACCATTACAATTATCCCTGCTAATGAAAATAAGATGATAGCATAGTATTCTGCTACGTGCCTGCTTATTTTCTCGAAATAACCGCGGGATAAAAGTAAGATCAATATAGTTGATACGATCGTGATAGTTGAAAATACAATTGAATAGTTGTCGAACAGCATCATGCCGTGATAAACAGGCTGAGCATTGCTATTCCATTGTGTTAAAGCGCAACCCAGGGCAACCAAAAGGCCAATAACAGTAACAGGAAGTAAAGCCTTTTGAGCGTTATATAAACCAAAGTATAACAGCGCTATTGGAAGAACAGATATGATAATTAGAGTATTCATTATTTTACTTGCGCAAATTTCGTGTTAACTGTTTGAATTAGGTTATTAACCGCCGCTTCTGATACATGAAGAATTGGCTGTGGATATATACCGATAATAATGATCAATGCGCAAATAATGCCCAGTACCAATTGCTCAGACCCGTTAATGTCGGCAAATACAGAAATAGCCGGGTTTAATTCGCCTTGCATTACTTTCTTGTACATGCGCAACATATAAACCGCGCCAAATATCATCGTTAAACCGGCTACTGCAAGCAGGTAGATGTTGTAGAAATAAAGACTGTTGAGCAATAAAAACTCGCCCACAAATCCGTTGGTAAGCGGCAAGGCCACTGTTCCTAATACAATGATCAAAAATGCTATTGCAAACTTAGGTGCAACCTTTGCAATCCCACCTAGTTGGCTTAACTCGCGTGTATTTAAACGGCGGCTGATAATATCCCAGATAAAGAACAAACCAACAACGTTTATACCGTGGTTGAGCATTTGGATCAGCGCACCTTGTAAACCTTGTGGAGTCCAGGCGAAAATACCGGCTGCTATTAAACCAACGTGTCCGATAGATGAATAAGCAACTAAACGTTTACCGTCTGTTTGCGTGAATGCGATAACGGATGCATAAACTACACCAATTACAGCAAGCACTATCACAATGCTCTCCCATTGCAAAAAGCCTAATGGAGCGTTAGGTATCAACCAGCGGATAACGCCATAAATACCCATTTTCAACATAATACCTGATAACATCATGGTACCTGCTGAAGGCGCTTCGGTATAAGTATCCGGTTGCCAGGTATGGAACGGAAAAAGCGGCATCTTGATCGCGAAAGCTAAAAAGAACGCCCAGAAAACAAGACTTTGGTGATGCGCATCCAGCGATAAGTTATAGAACTGGAAAATGTCGTAAGTTTTTGAAGGTGCCTGCAAGTACAAGTAAATGATACCCAGCAACATGAACAACGATCCCGCAAAGGTATATATGAAAAACTTAATGGTAATTTTAATCCGGTTCTCGCCGCCCCATAAAGCACAGATGAAATAAATAGGTATCAACGCCGCTTCCCAGCCTACATAAAACAAGAATCCGTCAAGCGCCGTAAATACCACCAGCAAACCGGCCTGCATAAATAATATGAGGGCATAAAAGGCAGGAGCGTTACGATATTGATGCTGAAAGGTTGTTAAGATGATCAGCGGCACTAAGATGGTGGTCAATAATACCATGATCATACTGATGCCATCGATACCGGCATTAAAATAGATCCCTAATTTAGCAATCCAGGGCACATCGATAGCGAATTGTACAGAAGCATCTGGATGAAAGTTCGATAAAAAATAGAGGGCTACCGCCAGTTCGGCAATAGAAAAAGTAAGGGCCGCATATTTAGCTGAACCATTTTTGAATAATAATACAGCAAGCGCTGCAATTACCGGCAAAAAAATTAAAATACTAACCGTCATTTTATTTTGTAAACGCTAATCGTTCGTTATGCTTTAAATACTACGTATACTAATATGGAGATAATCCCCACAACCATCATGAATATATAGAAACCTACATTACCGGTTTGTAATAACCGTAAGCCTTTACTGGCTTCTATAGATCCCTTGCCTAAACCATTAACAATACCATCGATACCTAAACGATCAATAACTTTGTAAAAGAATACCGACAATGCATCCAGCGGCTTGCGAATGATGGTATCGTATAATTCGTCGATATAAAATTTATGGTATGAAAGCGCAGTTAAAGCCGGGCGTTCTTCTTCATCAGAAACAGGCACACTGGAATTTTTAACATATTTCATGTAAGCATAGATCGATGCGACCACAGCTGCACCAGCTGAAATTGCCATTAAAATAATTTCGGTACTGCCTGAAAGAGGGGTTTCGACTACTTTCTTTGCAGAAGCCTCAAAAACCGGCGTTAAAAATTCTTTTAACCACTCATGTCCACTCCATGATTCAGGCAGATTTATTAAACCTCCTTTAAATGATAAAATAGCTAATACGATCAACGGTATAGTCATTGACGGAGGTGATTCATGTAAATGGTGTTCTTGTTCATGTGTACCGCGGAACTTACCGTAAAAAGTAAGAAACAGCATGCGGAACATATAAAAAGAGGTAAACATGGCCGTAATAACACCTATTACATACATGCTGGTACTATGCATAAACGTATGTCCCAATATTTCGTCTTTAGAGAAAAAGCCTGCTAGTGGCGGAATACCAGAAATTGCGATGGTACCGATCAGCATCGTGATAAAAGTAATTGGCAGTTTACCTTTAAGCCCCCCCATTTTACGCATATCTTGTTCGCCGCTAACAGCGTGAATAACAGAACCCGCACCCAGGAACAGTAAAGCTTTGAAGAATGCATGTGTTAATACGTGGAAAAACGCACCTGTGAACGCGCCCATCCCCAAGCCTAAGAACATATAACCTAACTGCGACACAGTTGAATAAGCCAATACCTTTTTTATATCTGTTTGCGATAACGCGATAAGCGCTCCCAATAACGCAGTAGCCAAACCAACAATTGAAATAATGTGCAACGTTGTAGGCGCCATTATAAATAAGATGTTAGACCTGGCAATCATGTAAACACCGGCTGTAACCATCGTAGCTGCGTGTATCAACGCAGAAACCGGGGTCGGGCCTGCCATCGCATCAGGAAGCCAGGTAAACAACGGCAACTGGGCCGATTTACCGACAGCACCTACAAACAATAAGATTGTGATCAGTTCATATGGGGCGCCTGCATAATCTTTAGTGGTTGCCTTGTGGAAAATATCTGCGAAATTAGCACTACCGAACCAGTTCATCAGTAAAAATATCCCGATGATAAAACCAAGGTCGCCGATACGGTTCATGATGAAAGCTTTCTTAGCAGCGTCAGCATATGACGGATTGGTGTACCAGAAACCTATCAATAGGTAAGAGCACAATCCAACGCCTTCCCAGCCGATGAACATTACCAGGTAGTTTGAACCCAGTACCAATAAAAGCATGAAGAAGACGAACAAATTGAGATAGGCAAAAAACTTTCCGAAACCGGCATCGTCCTTCATATACCCTGCAGAATATAAATGGATCAAAAATCCTACTCCGGTTATGATCATCAGCATGATCACGCTTAGCTGGTCAACCAGGAATGAAAAAGATATAGTAAAGTTATTTACTTTAAACCAGTCAAATAAAGTAACGTTGAAACCATGGAAATCCGGACCTGCGGCCTTAACTTCGAAAAACAAGCCTACGCTTATCCCAAAAGAAATGAGCACCAATAAGCTACCAATAACACCGATAATTGATTTTGGCAGGGCATTACGACCGATACCATTGATAATAAAACCGGCTAAGGGCAGTAAAGGAATAAGCCAGATATATTTGTCCATCTTGTATATTATATTTACGATACCTCATAAAAACAGGTATCCATCTAATTAAGTGTTTTTAGTTCCTGATTCCCCATTTGAGGAAGCCGGGAATTACCATTTTAACCTGTTCAATACATTAATGTCTATCGAATTTGTATTGCGATAGATCATAACGATGATAGCAAGACCAACCGCAACTTCAGCAGCGGCCAAAGCCATAATAAAGAATACGAACACCTGCCCGGTTGCATCTCCGCGATAAACGGAAAAAGCAGTAAGTAACAGGTTAACAGAATTCAGCATCAATTCCACCGACATGAATATGATGATCGCATTACGGCGTACCAACA
>Ga0116227_10016217_pt1 | contig 10782 bp, 5 predicted proteins | sample S1TSphgellanicum_FD_89693 | JGI IMG/M metagenome (GOLD analysis project Ga0116227, IMG submission 89693) | Host-associated microbial communities from peat moss isolated from Minnesota, USA - S1T2_Fb - Sphagnum magellanicum MG | ecosystem: Host-associated > Plants > Peat moss > Unclassified...
TCATCCTGGGAGGCAGATTTGGCAACAACCAGTATTTCGTAATAATCTCTCTTGGTAGACATTATAAAAATCACTTAGTGCCGGTGCAAAGCACCAGCTTTTGTTTCAGTAAAAAATATTGCTTTACGTCAGCTTTCGGCATAGGTATTCATTGAGATTATGCCACATCGTCATTTTATTTGCCTACAATTACCTTTGCATGACGTATTAATTTGTCATTCAGGTAATAACCAGGTTGCAGCACATCTACTACTTTTCCTTGTAAATCCGGTGTAGGAGCAGGGATTTCGGTAATCGCCTCCTGCAGGTCCGGATCAAATGAGGTATGAATACTCTCCATTGGCTTCAGTCCTTTCGCTTGCAGGGTGCTTCTTAACTTGTTGAATACCAGCATCACGCCATCTTTCACAGCAGTAACATCAGTGGTATTGTCCAGTTGTTTTATGGCCCTGTCTGTATCGTCCAGCACATCCAGCAAAGATATGATAACTTCCTTACTGGCGGTTTGCATCAGTTCTATACGTTCTCTGGCAGTACGTTTACGGTAGTTGTCAAACTCTGCCTGCAGCCGGAGATATTTATCGCGTAACTCACTCACTTCCTGTTCTTTCTTCTCCAGTTCAGTCGCTTCGATTGCTTCCTCATTCGTATTTGAACTATTGCTTATATTTTCTTCTGGCATGCCTTTCTCGTTTTCGCTACCAGTGTTAGCCTGACCGTTTGTCTGCATGTCTTTTTCGTTTTCTGTCATAATAAGTAATAATTGTCTGCGCAGGTATTTAGTCAATTTCTTTGCCAACAGCGGTTTTGCCGACAAAAAGGCAGAATTAGCGCCCTTTAACCGCCAGCAGTCGCTCTGTTAGCTAATCCCGGAATACTAACCGCTAAATAGCTACCTTTGCACCTCGAAATACAATAAATGACTAAAGTTTTTCTAAAAAAGCAGATACAAAACAGGGTATTACAAGGGCATCCCTGGATTTTTGGCAACGAAGTAGCCGAAATTAAAGGAGATGTAAATGCCGGTGATATAGTAGATGTATATACGCATAAGGGTTTTTTCCTGGGCCGTGGTTATATCAATCCTCAATCCCAGATCCTCGTAAGATTACTGACCCGCGATAAGAACGAAGAAATTAACCCGGAGTTCTTTTATCGTCGCATCCTTAAATGCTGGGAATACCGGCAGAAACTGGGCTATGTGGAAAACTGCCGCCTCGTATACGGGGAAGCAGATGATATGCCGGCACTGGTCATTGATAAATTCAATGATTATTTCGTAATACAAACATTGGCGCTGGGTATGGAGAAATGGAAAGATGCCATCGTGGATGCCATCAACCGTATCTTCTCCCCTAAAGGTATCTATGAAAGAAACGATGTACCTGTAAGGGAACTGGAAGGCATGACACAACAGAAAGGCTTTCTCAGCGCACCTTTCGATACTAACCTGATCATCAATGAAAACGGACTCCGGTTTCATGTGGATATCGTAAATGGCCAGAAAACGGGCTATTTCCTGGATCAACAGGACAATCGCCGCGAAATCAAGCATATCGTAAAAGGCGCCGATGTAATGGAAGCCTTCTGCTATACCGGTACTTTCTCCTGTCACGCTGGTTTCTATGGCGCTAAAAGCGTACTGGGACTTGACATTTCTGAAACAGCAGTGGCCACGGCCCGTAAAAATGCGGAGTTGAATAACCTGCAGGACATCTGTCAGTTCCAGGCAGTGAACGCATTTGATCAGCTGAAACAGTGGACAAAAGAAGAAAAGAAGTTTGATGTAGTGATCCTGGATCCACCGGCTTTTACCAAAAGCCGCGAGAATATCTCGAAAGCTGTAACTGGTTATAAGGAAATTAACCTGCGTGGTATGAAGTTGCTGAAACCGGGCGGATTCCTGGTAACGGCTTCCTGTACCAACCTGGTATCTCCGGATCTGTTCCTGCAAACGATCGATGCCGCTGCCCGGGATGCGAAGAAAAGATTGCGCCAGGTAACGTTCCAGACCCAGGCACAAGACCATCCTATTCTGAGAAATATCGAAAACACCACTTATCTGAAATTCCTGATTGTAGAAGTTTCCTGATAACAGATATAATTAAAAAAGGAAAAGTCACGATGTAAATCGTGACTTTTCCTTTTTATTTTGATGCCAGATGTATCTATTTGACTACGTTGAATTTCCCTGACTCTACCAGGTTGCCCCGCTGATCCCTTAACTGGAAAATATATAATCCGTTGTAATAGTTATCCAGACTTACTGTAGTCCGGGAACTAATACCTTTTAACTGATCTATTTTTTTTCCGAGGAAATTATATACAATAAGATCGTACAAGCGATCGTTATTATGTTGTTGAACTTCAAATGTTATGATAGTGGTAGCTGGATTGGGATATAGTTTCACAATTTTGCTACCCCCCTCCGGATTTGGTTGGGATCTGTCGCTTTGAGCCTTACCTATGCTGGTAAAAAGGCTGAAAACCATTATGAGAATCAGGGTAGAGGTTTTCCACATAGTGTTATAAAAATAAAGTTTTTTTCAAATATTTCCTAATTTTTGTTTGATAAATTCAGCTCATCTGAGCGCCGGTGTTCCTACATAAAAATAACAAACCACAGGCCATTTTGTTAGCAGTTTCTCCTTTTTTATGTAAATTTTAACGCTTGACAAATTTTGTTTGTAACAATCTGATTTTTATCTACTTAGAATCTAGGACAGTTTACACTTTCTAATGTTGAGTTCCTGCTGTTTAAAAATCCTTTGAAAACGAGGGAGATTTCGAAGCCCCCAAACGACTGACTCGCGGTTCGGAGCTTTGAAATATTCGTATCGTAACTCATGCCAATTTCATATTTATCCATATCAATTTTGATGGTAGGAATAATGGCATCGTTCCACCTAAGGAAGAGACCGCCATAAATTGCCTTGGTCGATTCCAGTCCCTGATCCATCAGTCCGTACCCCACTAATGCCCCTCCGATATATTCCGAATAAGTGCCCTGGTGCAACTGGTTGTAGTGTGCAATGACCTTTACTCTGTCATCTACCGGAATCGTAATACCCGCATTAAACGTCAGTTTTGGAAGCAATTGAATATGCTGATCGTTATAGAAGGATATTTTAGCTCCATTGAAATGGTAGTAGCCGGCGCCGATAAAGTAATTCACATCTTCCCCGATTACGCTGTTGTAACTCAGTCCTACGCCCGCGTCCAGGTAGCCATAACCTTTCAGGGCAAGTTTCCCCTCTTCTCCGGTGGCCGCCGCCGGATCAAAACGGCCATTGGTATACTGGTTGTTGAAGGTCATGTGGGTAGGATCAAACTGCCGCTGCACATAGCCGCCCATAAATCCCAATGATAGAAAACTGCTCTTGTCTGCATTGAGTGATTTATGATAGTTGATCGCCGGAAAGATCTGTGAAGACTGTAGTTTGGAGGTGCCTGCACGATCATAGGTGATTTGCAGACCGGTAGTGACATAATCGTTGCTGCGGCCTACGGGGAATTTAATCTCCCCGCTCACGGTGCCGGTCTGGTAAGGAACGGTAACGCTGTTCCACTGGTTGCGATACACCGCCTGAATGCGCACATCGCCGTTGAAAATGCCGATCAGCGCAGGGTTTCGCAGGATAGGCGTTTCATAAAACTGTGACAGATGTATATCCTGAGCATACAACGGAGTGGCACTTGTGATGCAAACTATCGCCAGTAATACGCGGTATATGGTTTTCATGTTAGCCAGGTTAAAATAATTATCTGAGTAATGTTACGTTGCCTTTCAGCTGGAAAAATTCGTTGGTATCACAGTAAGCCTCAATGAAATAAATGTATACATCCGAAGGTTGGGGCTTGCCGTTAAATGAGCCATTCCATCCTGAACTGATATCGTCTATATTGATTTTTTCGCGGTGATATACCTCTTGTCCCCAGCGGTTGAAGATGCGGAAGGATTTTATCATGCTCACGCCTTTACCACGGGGATAGAATATGTCGTTTTGCCCGTCGCCATTAGGACTGAAAGTATTGGGAACAAACACCACGTCTGTATTGCAAACGAGGTCGATATTCACAATATCACTTTTCGTACACCCGAACTGGTTAGTGCCGGTAATGCTATAGGTGATAGGCTTGCGTACGGCAGCTGTTACATATACTGAGTTAGGATTATCGAGGTAATCTTCCGGGCTCCATTTCCACTTCACGATATCAGGGCTGCCGCTGGCCATGAGGCGTACCACATCGCCCACCATCACCGTTTGATCTTTACCGGCGCTTACCTGCGGCACAGGCTTAACGGCTACTTTTACGGTGAGCGGTGCACTCATCGGGCAAATAGGATCATTGGTTCCCGTTACCTGGTAAGTCATGTCTTCTATGGGAGTGGTTACCGGATTGGCAATGGTGTTATTGGTCAAACCGGTGACCGGTGTCCAGTTATAGAAAGTGGCGCCGGCTGCTTTCAGTTGCACCGATGTGCCGTAGCAGGCAATGGTATCATTACTTACAGTGAGATTTACTTTGGGTACTACGGTGATGTCGGTAGAGTCATACACCGTACATCCGTATCCGTTAGATGCCTGTACGCGGTAACGGGTGGTCACCAGCGGTGTAGCCACCGGGTCTGTACAGAATATGCAGCTGATAGCCTCATTGGTGAGCCATTGCACCGTACCATCGGATAAGGCGTTCAGGTTTACGGGATTGCCCTCACAGATTTTTGCCTGACTTGCAGAAGCATTTATCACAGGCGTAGGGTGAACCGTAATCGTTTTAGTGATGGAGTCCCTGCAGTTGCGTGCGTCTGTAGTCACCAGTTTCACGGCTTGTCCACCGGAAGTACTGTACTTCATACCGGGGGGCGTTTTAGCAGTGGAAGACTGGCCATTGCCCAGATCCCAGTACCAGTCGGCAATGGGGATGTTAGGCGAAGTGATGGTGGTATTGATAAAGCTCACCGGCTGGCCTGCACAGGTAGCCGGTCCTGTTGTGAAATCGGCCTGTGGCGCCATGATGTTGATATCAGCGGGTTTGTATACGATGTCATCGCAGTAAGCAGGATCCTTGTAATGAATGGTAAGTTGGTTATCGAAAGTACCTGCGGTGGCCCATGTTTTTATATACGTTTGATCAGTAGTAGTAAATACAGTGCCATCACCGAATTGCCAGCTGTAGTTGGAAACCAGTTCCAGTGGTACGTTTAGCACCTCATAGGTAGCTTTGCTGCTTCTGCAGATGGAGTTTACACCGGCAGTAAAATCTGCCCTGAAATAATAAACGGTCTGGAAGCTGCTGTGGCTGCAGTTATTACCGATTTCACCGATGGTGAGACGAACGGTGTACTTGCCTGGCGTGGTATAATTATGTACGGCATCCATGGTGTTTACCAGCGGAGAGTTATCCCCAAAGTCCCACTGATAGGTGGAATTGGGACTGGCGCCAATGGAATTATTGGTAAAGATGAATTTGCTTTTATCGGCGCAGTCGCGCACCACACCGAATTGCGATACCGGGCCGGTAACGTTGACCGTAGCTGGTGGCGCGGTAGTGAAACAGCCGTTGCTACCAGCTTTCATCTGTACAGTAAGTGTACCGTTGGCATTGAAGGAATGCCGGATATCGTTGTTACTGCCGGTGGCGGTTTGTCCATCTCCGAAATCCCAGCTATACGTATCGGCAAAGTTGGCGTCGGCGAGCAATCTAACGGGATCGCCTACACAGGTACTGTTGGGCGTTACGGTGAAACTCACATTAGACGGTGGATTTCCGGCATGTACGAATTTATCGAAAGAAGTAGTGACCACACATTGACTCCGGGTAGTAACGGTAACGCCTACGTTGTAAGTGCCGGTTTGCGTATAGGCGTGGGTGGTATGCCCATCGTTGGAGCTTCCGGTGTTGCCATCTCCGAAGGTCCAGGCCCAGGATACCACCGGATCACTGATCCCGTTGGTGGAAGTCGCGTTGAAGACCGCATTGAAAGGCACACAGCCGGATTGCGGATCAGACATGATAATTTCCGGTAGGGAGATATCAATATAGGTGTCTTTCTTTAATGTACCCGTACAGCCGTTGCTGTTAGTAACGGTAAGGGTTACATCATATTTACCTGCCCGGGTGTATTGATGGGCAGTATATGCGTTGCTGGTGGTGATGATGGTACCATCGCCAAAATCCCAGGTACGACTGGCTGCGCCGGGAGTGGCATCGGTGAAATTAGCGGTATATACTTTACAACTTTTAGTGACATCTGCCGAAAAATTCACTACCGGAGTAGCTCCCACAACAAGATCACGCCAGTAAGTACTGGTGATGTTTCCACCGGTTACTTTATATACTGCTTCCAGGGTAATTTTTATAGGGCCGCCATTGGTATAGGTTACCTGCGGATTCGCATCATGTGAAGTTCTGCCATCGCCAAAATCCCAGTTATAACTTAGCGGGGTGCCGGTGCTGGTGTTTTTTAGTGTAAGCGTAACGGGTGTACACAAGCTTCCCGGTGAGGCGGTATAGGTAAAGTCCGCCTTCTGTGCCAGTAAGCTATTCGCCTGCAAAAGAACGAGGAACAGGAAGATCCATAAACTCTTTGCGGGTAGGTATTTCATAGGTACACAGGGTTTTCCATTACTAAATGACTGCACAAATTAATTAAATTTACATATATAAATTTTTTGATTTTCGGAATTTTTGATACCGGGAGAGATAATTTTTAGCCTAAGCATTGTAAATCAATCAGATCAGGCATCAAAAATTCTATTATGTTCCCTTTACCTGATGAGGGTCACGTTCCCTTTCAGAAGGTTTACAGCGCCTTTATCACAAACCAGTTCCACGTAGTAAACAAATACATCCGGGTTGAGGATAGTGCCTTTGTAACGCCCGTCCCATCCCTTTGTAGGATCATTGGTACTGGAGCCGATCCGTTCAAATACCAATTGTCCCCAACGGTTGAAGATCCTGAAAACGCGGATGGTCTGCATGCCTTGTCCCCTGATATAGAAAACATCATTCTGGCCATCGCCGTTAGGTGAAAAAGTATTGGGAATGAATACATTGCCCTCATTGCACACCAGTTTAATATTCAGGTCATCTGTAGCTACGCAGCCAAACTGGTTGGTCACCTTTATATGATAAGTGATATCATCTGTTGGGGTAGCCGTGGGCGTTAGACAGTCATAGCAACTGAGTCCTTTTACAGGCGTCCATTCGGTTGTGATAATATCCGTACTACCCGTTACCGGCAGCGGAATCACAGAGCCGGTGGCTATAACCATATCCGGTCCTGCATTCACCACCGGTGCGGCACGTACGTATACCCTGGCCAATGCGGTATCTGTGAAGCAATTGTTGTTGTCATATCCCACCACCTGGTAAGTAATATTACCATCGGGTGTAGCTGTTGGGCGCTGAATATCTGCCCGGTTCAATCCTCTTGAAGGAATCCAATGGTATCGCAATGCTCCACCGGCATTCATTTCCACACTTTCTCCCGCGCATATTTCTGCATCCTGTGCGTATATTTTGAATGGCTGTGTTACTGCAACCCGCAGCTCCGCAGTATTCGTGCAGCCATATTCGTTAGTCGCGGTAATTTTATATACAGTATCGATATCCGGATTTACCTGTGGCGATACACTGGCCGGGTCTGAGATATTATAGTTGGTCCAGTCCACCATGACATTGGCGGTAGTATTGGCCTGTAGCTGTAACATGCTACCACGGCAGATCGTGCTCATATTGGGCGACGGGTTTAATACCGGCGACGGGTTGACTATCATGTTAGCTGTGGTGACAGACGGGCAGGAGCCGTAGGCATTGGTGATGGTTAACACCACCGGCACGGTACCCGGACTATTTAATGTTATTTCCGGCGGCACCGGATCCGTATAGGTTTTATCGGTTCCCACCTGCCATAGCCATTTGGTAGCCGGTAGGTTTTTGCTGTCGCTGCCCGACAATTGAATTTTGCCGGATACACAAAGTGGGAGCAATGGTGCGATTACTGCCTCAGGTTGTGGAGGAATGACTACAGGCAGCGTTTTTTCATCGATGCATCCATACGCACTGGTCACGATCAGCTTCACGTTAGTGGTTCCCGGTTGCGGATAGTTAAACATCCCGTTCAATGTGCCGGCATTGTTATCCGGATTCCCCGGTACACCAAAATCCCAGGCGCTGGTAAAGTCCAGGGCGAGCGAATCTTTCGTGAGCGTTTTACTATTGTTGGTAAAAGTAACCGGTCCGCCGCCACACATGTCGAAAGCATTGGTGGTGAAGTCGGCAGTTGTTTTATCCACAATGATTTTATCATTTCCTTCTGCTTTCACCACGCAGCCCTGGTCATCCAGCAAAGATACCCGGGGGTAGTAGATACCGGATTTGATATAGGTATGTGCCGGAGATACGGGTGATTTAGAAGTCAATACGGTCCCATCGTCAAAGTCCCACATATAACTATCTGTTTTTACAGAAGTAGCGCTGATACTGATGGCGAGTGGTACGCAACCTTCTGTAGGAGTGGATTTCATGGTGCCGTCTGGTCCTTTGATCGTAATCGGCAGTGTGGCGGAGCTGGCGCAACCACCTTCTGAGTATACTGTCAGCACCACACCATACACCCGGGCGCGTGCATAAATGTGTACATCCGGATCGTTTTTAGTGGATGTACCGTTATCCCCAAAATCCCAGTTGGAATTTACAAAGTCGGTAGAAGTATTGGTGAATAATACCTTCACGGGCGGACAAAGATCCAGGTTGTCCGGAATGGTAAAAGATGCTTTTGGGTCTGGTACTGTGATGAGATTCGTTTTGGTGATCTCATCTGTACATCCCGCTGTTGTGATTACTTTAAGCGTGATATCGTATTTCCCCGGGGCACTGTAAATTTTTACAGGTTGAGTGCCGGTGCCGGTGGTATTATCACCGAAGTTCCAGGTGTAGCTGGTGATATTTCCTGCTGACTGATCTACGAAAGTAAACGACTTATCGAGGCAGGCGATGTTGGAAGGTACCATGAAATCGGCCTTCACCCGGTCAAATGGAATGACTTTTTCCACTTTGGCCACACAACTGAATTTATCAGTAACGGTTAATGAAACCGTATAGTCGTTCGCGCTAGTGTAGGTATGTTTGATATCAATAGGTTGTGTCGCGTAGTTTTCCTTCGGGCTCTGGTCTCCGAAGTCCCATTCCCATTTTAATATCTGGTTGCCGGTGCTGGCGGTTGATTTATCTGTAAAGCTAAAGATCTCATCCTTGCATCTTTTCCCGGTATAGTCAAAATCAGGATCGGCGCCGTTTACATCAATACTGATAGGAGGTGCATCTCTCGTGCAACTGTTTTTATCTGTAATGGACAGTTTGATGGTAAAGGTGCCTGTTTTATTATAAGTATGTGAGATGCCTTTGGTCGGATCAAAATTATAAGCGGGAATACTTTGTATAGGACTTCCATCACCCCAATCCCAGTTGTATTCATTGATATTGGCATTATTGATAGGTCCTAATGCGATGTTGATATCTTCGTTTTTACAGATGGAGGCTTTATCGGAAGTAATGGTTGGTTTCTCATCAATGATGTTGATGGATTGTGTGGTCGTAGATGTACAGATGCCGTTATCGATCGTGAGTCTTACCTGCTTCAGTCCCGGTGTTGAATAGGTATAGTCGGGGTGTTGGTCGGTAGATGTGGCGCCGTTTTCCCCGAACTCCCAGAGCCAGGTTTGCACCGGCGTAGGAATAGGGCCAAAAGTAGAGTTGTCGGTGAATTTCCGGTGATAAGGATTCACACAATCCGGGTTTGTTTCAAAACGTGCAATAGGTGGTATGATCTGTATATAATTTCGTTTGGTTAATTGCTCCACACAACCGTTGTTATTTACTTCCAGGGTAATATCGTGATTCCCGATTTCATTAAAAGTATGATTCGGGTTTTCGTCTGTGCTGGTGCTGTTATCCTGTATAAAAATCCAGGTCCAGGAAGTCCCCGCCGGAACAGAGAGATTGGTAAATTGTACCGGATCACTTGCACATGATTTCAGCGGTGTAGCTACGAAGTCTACTACCGGCCTGGTTCCTACCATAATAATGGTAGTACCGGTGGTGGTACATCCACCGGCGGTGGTTACCGTAATGGAAACGGTGTAAGTACCCTGAGCGGTGAAAATATGATTGGGTCTTTCATCGGTGGAGGTAGCACCGTCGCCAAAGTTCCAGGCATAACTAACAATGGGATCTGCAATGTCGAGTTCTGCGTAGAAGTCGACCGGCAAAGGAATACATCCCTGTTGTGCGCTGCGGTAGATGCTCAGATTCGGTTTGCGAATCGTAATATAGCGTGGTTTACTCACGGTTTGGCTACAACCCAATGCATTTGTTGCCACCAGACTGATATCATAAACACCTTCCTGTGTGTAAGTGTGCGATGGATTTTCCAGCGTAGAAGTAGTGCCATCGCCGAAATTCCATGCCCAGGACGTGGCGCCGCTGGATTGTGCATTGAAAGTGGTGGTGAAAGGCGTATTACAGCTACTGGTTGGCGTAGCCACGGGATCGATCTGTGGCGCCGCATTTACATGCATCGTTTGCTGGGTGTCTTCTCTACAGCTACCCAGTGTTGCCTTCATTTTTACAATGTAATCGCCTGGTGTGGTGAATTGTTTTACTGCGTCAGTAGTCGTTTGTGTGGTGCCGTCGGGGAAAGCCCACGTTACCTGATCAGGTATTGGTTGTGTAGTATTGGTAAAAGTAATAGGCTGATCCACGCACAATGCTGAA
>Ga0116227_10016221_pt1 | contig 10779 bp, 5 predicted proteins | sample S1TSphgellanicum_FD_89693 | JGI IMG/M metagenome (GOLD analysis project Ga0116227, IMG submission 89693) | Host-associated microbial communities from peat moss isolated from Minnesota, USA - S1T2_Fb - Sphagnum magellanicum MG | ecosystem: Host-associated > Plants > Peat moss > Unclassified...
AAAAAAAAGGAAAAAACCCAACCAAAAGAAAAAGCGAAAAAAAAAAAAAAAATCCCGCCAGGAACTAAAACGAAATTGAGGGGGGGAAAAAAAAAGTCGCAAACCCGTTTCCGCAGAAACCCTAGAAAACTGCAACACGCAGCTTGATGATAAGTATGGTACCTGCTGAATGGAGTTCGCAGCCGTGTTGCGAGGCGAGCATAGAAGGAGTTTCAGGAGGCCGGGGCCATAATCTTGGCGCCAAGAAGCAGAAGGAGGTGCGTGGTGGAGAACATGATTTGGAGTCAACGACGACGACGACGACGACGACAGGAGGAGGAGGAGGAGGAGGAGGAGGCCATGATGATGATGGTTACAAGACATCCCAGCACATCCCGCGGTTCAGGAGAACGCGAATTTCAAGTGTAATTCACGACGGGCATGCAAATTACAGCTGCGATTGCATGTGAAACGCATCAACACGCGCGGAATTTCGATTCCCAACCCCACAAAATTCTTGGACCAAGGGTTTGGTGGTGGGCACAGAGGTCCTCTTCGGGTTCCTCGACGCCACAAAGGTCCGGACTCGGGACGGGACAGCGAGCCACAAGTTCCCCTTCCTGTTCTCTGAGTTCGTTTACGTTCTCATGCCACCTTGCACATCCGCAACCCGCGTTCTCTACGCTTCTCGTTCTGTTGTTGTTGTTGTTGTTGTTCCCACTGTTGCAGCGCAAAGGTTCGATCGTCGTGGTCGTAGCCGTCGTTGTCGTCTCTCTTGCAGCGCATTCGTGACGTTCGAAAATTTGTTGGTGTTGTTGGTGTGCACAATGACTGTTTTGTAGTTCTCTCGGTCTAGTGCATTTGTGAATTCGAATTTTGAAGTCGTCGTCGTCGTCGTCGTTTGTGCACATGGGACTGTTTTCTTCTCGTGGTTGTTGTCTCTCCTCTTCTGATTTGTGATCACCACAAGCCTAAACGTTTGCTGTTGTCGTTGTTGGTGTGCACATGCAACTTTTGTGTCGTGTCTTGTTTCTCTTCTGTTCTGCTGCTACTGCTTTGTGACCACCGCCAACAAGAGATCTTGGCGTCCACATGAGATTGTTCTTGTTGTTGTTTCATAGTTGACGGAGAAATGCTGCCATAGACCATTGACGGGCACAATCCATCACGCAGCAGCAAACAAACCTATCATCGAATGGACCTATTCAAGGTTTGCAGCATATCTCCTTCCATGTTTCAGTATGCTTGCAAATTCATCTTTACACTCTTTTAGCATCTACTATCCAATGGAGCATTTCGAATTTGTCAGATTATAGGGAATTCTTGCAATTAGCTGGATTTTGATTTTAGGCACATTGAATAAGTTCAGCAAATGTAGGGAACCGACCAAGAACGGGAGCTGTTCCAGGAATGTGGGTTCCAAGTGAGGCGTGTAGAGTAAGGACCGAGAACGGGGCTATTTTAGGAATGTGGGTTCCGAGTGAGCAGCGAGGAACCATATGTGTAAGCTTCCTTCAAAATATTATTTTATGTAGGGACAGCTTTTATTCATTTGAGAGGAGAAGAGAAACCTGACATGTAAGGTTTCTCATTTTTTAGGGACCTTATGTGCAAAGGCGACATCCTCTGTTAAGGCCCTGTTGAGGCAGAAATTAGTAGTTGATATCTGAAATTTCTTAAAAGATGATGTGATTGTTATGTGCAGGTTGATTGATGGAGCACAGGAGTGGTTTGCTCTTCCCTGCCCTCCCCTGTCGCAAGGCAGACAGCAGTGTATGGGAGCTGTGTTTGAACAATGCAAAACAGAAAACTTCATCAGATGAACCCCTGACTTAGGGGTACAAAATGCTAACCTACAAGCATATTAATCAAGACAACCTAACAAGTGAACTTCAGAAGTTGATGTCACTTGTTGCTGAACATGACAAGTGGTTCAAAGATCAAGATCCAAAGCTTGAGGAGCAGCAACAAAAGCTCAAGGAGCAGTGGAACTACCTCATTCAACATGATTATCAAGGTATTTGCCTCTCATATTTGAAAGATAAAATGAAATCAGCAGTGCTGAAAATTAAGTAGGTCAATGAGGATGTTATGGTGGTTGGCACTGTGTTAGATATTCTTTTTTCAAGTTTTCGTCAATGCCAAACTTGTAACTTTCACTTAAGCCATGCTATCTGTTTTTGCAGGGTACAAATCTCATGCCTGCTGCATTGGACACTATATGCATATTATTGGAGCACTTGGACCACTGGATGTATGTGATATGTGCATGAAAACTGACAAGGTGACATATATGAGACCTATTGAAGATTGGAAGAGGTAATCATTCATGCAATCACCTGCTGCAAGCTCAAGTCCTCAAAAGTAACCTCATGCATTTGGGGAGGCCCTGGTTCTTGGGCCTTAAATACCACAAAAGTTGTGGGTGTGAAGGAAAGGCATTCCAGAATGATACTTTGACGCATTTTTATACTGATCCTGGTTGGCACAAAGGGCCTTCTGAGGGCATTGTCTCATGACCCACTTAATTTGAAGAGTTATGGTTATTAGAGTTGTTGCTAGGAGTTAAAGGGTTGTTATTGGATTGATACAAATTTGGACCTCATGTTGTCAAAGCAAATGCCAAAATTTGCAGCCAAAGTGCATGCTGTGTGAACAACAAACACTTTTGCATTGTATTCTTGTCCAATAGTTCACCACAGTTGTCAGCTACTACCATCTGCATGTACCTACCTAGTTAGCAGCCTCCAAGGGGCTTACTTGCTTACCTACATATTACCTACTTACATTCCCCACCTACTTACCTATGATACTTACCCACTTACATAGGTAGTGTGTAGTGTGAGGGGTTAGTTGGAGGTTTTACAGGATAGGTTACCAAGGTTCCAAAGTTGTGGTTTTTCTAGAACCGAGTCATTACGAGTTCCAATGGATGGTGCACTGGCGAGCACTTGGTCACATAATCCAAAAGTCTGAAATAGCAATTACATGTCAAGAGCAGACATATACAACCATTACTTTATCAAGTTTCTTGTAATCTATATCACCTATGTTCCCTTTGTTTGTTTGTTTTTTTCTTTTGTTGCTCTTTGTCATGAGAAGTACAGGATAAGTCATGCCAAATTCACACATTTTCTAATATGGTGATTTCCTAGCATGGCCCTGGTAAGAATGAAAGTAGCATGTTCCTGGAAACTTGGAATGATTTCAAGACGATCAAAACAAGTGAGAGGGGGTGGGGTGGTCTGTGGTCTGTTTGTTGCACCTATTGAAGTCCATACAATGCCAGTCTGGAGAGTGAATCCTTATTAGAGCAGGTTCACCCACTCTCCTATTTGGGCCCCTACCAGGGTTTATCACATCCAACAAAGGTTGCTAATTGTTTCCTAAACAGAAGCATTAAGGAGGGTGCTTGGGTACTAATTTCATTTTTTGTTTCTTTGTTCAATGTATTGGAGATCCAACATCATTTTTGCTTCATGTTGGTGTTGGAAATGTGACAGAAAGTCAGGCTGCACATTTCATATAACAGCTTGCCCCTTGCCCTAAATTTCAGGCGGATTATCATTTGCTTATCTGAACCCACTATTGACAGGTAATGAAGTCAGTGGGTAGTCATGGCAGCTTGTGAGTGGCTTTCATACAGTTATGAGTGCACTCATTCTCATGAAATCTCCAAAGTGTTGTTGTTTCAGAGATACTTGTCTTGAATCTGTTAGATGTGTTGAAGAAGGGTTGTCCTTTACCATTTCTCCACTCACATCAGTTGATGACAAAGGATTAAAACTTCATGACTCAGTACACTACCATTGAAGGAGAGTGATTGTGCTCTTACCACTGTTTGTTCAAACATTCTGCTGCTAATACCGTTGGATTTCAACATGAGAATGTAATGTTGCATGTTTGCACAATAGTATGTAGTGCCATGCAACCTAGTGACAACCTAAAGTTCTTTGTCTTCTCCTTTTGCTGACAGGTGGTAGATCGTGCACTTGTCAAATACCTAGATCAAACTTGCCCTAGAATGTGTTTCTTCCAAATAATTGTTCCAAATCAAGGTATCATCCTTTGTTGGAGCTGCATAGCTAGAGTTGTCTGGATGGTTCGAGTCTTCTGCAAATTCCAATGAATGTTGACAATCCATGGTCTCAGATGCATTGATTACACTGGAGGAAAATTTGTGGGCATCAACAGTTAGCCTGATTCAGTTGTAGATCTAGATCTGTTTGAAGTGGTCTGTCATCTGTGTATGAAGAGATCCCGAACAAACTCACTAAATGCTGCATCGAACATTTCCCACAAGACATTGAATTATGAAGCTAATGTGGCTCGTTTCACATGAATAGCTTCTGCATGGAAATAATATCTGCATTTAAAATGCTGGAAGCACCACTCTGATTTTATTTCATCGTTTTTTCCTGAGGCTCTTATAGATGTCTTATGTATGTTTTTGAGGTTTGGAATTGGAAGTTTGAAGAAGTTTAGGAGGAGGTTTATGAATGTAGTGGGATGGTGAAACTACAATATATGCATCCACGACTCTATTTCTGAATCCTCCAAGCTTAATGCTAAATTCCATGAGGAAATATAATACAGTTATCTGTAAAGTAAGAAAAACACAGCACCAGAACCCTGAGTTTGGTCACATACAGGGTGAGATTAAAAAAAAATCTGCAAAAAAGTACATTAGCATTCAAGGGGGCGGGGTGAAACTCATAAATCCATCAAATTTGGTAGGAAACTGAGTTTTATCATGTCTTTCCTTTCTCCTGAGCGCCTCCGCTGCTGCTACAGAGATTTTCACTGCTCCTAAATGTACAACTACTATAATTAGTTTCGAACCTTGTGCATTAAATGCCAAGTTTCAGCATTTCATACTGAGTTACAGCATTTCATACTGAGATTTAGTAAAATGTCTATACTTTGCAGATACCACTGAAAGAGGGGATAGGGGGTGATAGGAGGCCCAAAGACAGGGCGAAGAGAGGGTTACTTTGCGGATGACTCTTATAAAACAGAAAACTTTTCTTCAAGAATGGAGGCTAGAGCAGTGAAATAATGCAGTCCTCAAGAACACATTCCTCTAAAACACCATAGTACCTAGTGGCTCCTAGGCTGGTTATGCACTGATTAATTATTTTAAGGAATTACCAAAAATTCTGAAAAATACATGCATGTCATTGCAAAAATATGCTCTGAAGCAAAATAATCTCATTATTTAACATAATATAAAATTATAATATATTTTTATTAATACAGCTGAACTTAATTGACGAAAACAATTAATCATTGGGCACCTAGCTGCCAAACCAACCTAGGTACTAGGGTTAGTAAAACTAATATAACCCAATTTGTTAGCCACAAGCAATAGCCAGATGGAAACACTATGGAGAAACCTCTTAGACCACAAAAGATGGTACGAAACCACATAAATCATGTGGAGTGCCATTTCATTGCTGCGACAATAGGTGAAGAGTACTTCGCATGCTTCTCATTTCGACATGCTCAGTGTTGAGTGTAATAGTTGATGCCATAGATTCAAAAGAGCACCCCCAAGCATTGTATATTGGCCCTTTTTGGATATTCACAAGAACGAGATAAAAAAGGATTATGCAATATCACAAGTTTAACACCAAAGAGCTCATATTTGCAATTCTTGAAAATTCCAAACATTTGGATTACATTCTTACATGGTGTCCAAAGAAATGGGAGGCAATTCAAAATCATCAATTTTTTTTTGTTCAAGCCTAACACACAATTGTTACATTGTGGTACATTTCCTTACATCCCCAATTGCTCCTCAAGATTTTAAACTTTGCTTGAGATTGCATTATTGTTTTGCTTGCTTAAGAAATTGCTTGGCAACCATTACACAATTGTTTTAGAGATGTTGTGCCACTAAGAATCACTTGGTGAACACCAAGCAAAAAATGTAAGTACCCCTATTTCCTATTTATCATGAAACATAATCACCTTTACGTTCAAAAGTTGTACAACAAGTTCCAAATCATCATGGATTGGGACACAAATTTTGTGACGATCAGCAAGATCTCCAGATCTTTAACAAGAACGACTAAAGGTTGAACACTAAACCTTATTATCGGGAGAATCTTGCTCATCAGATATGGAAATTTACCTGAGATTGCTTCCAAATTTGGATGCATCATTTCCTCATTCTGAGGAATATAAGGTAATCAATGAAAACATCATAAAAACTAACATTACAATCAAAATTAATCATTTTTAGATGACTAGTTTTATTCAAATTAATAGCATTAGTCCAGTTAGACAATTTTATGTAAGTGTCACATCCACTATTTGTTCAACATAGTGTTCGTTTTGACTAGATAATTGGCATTTTTAGTCAAAAAAAAAAAAGAGCTAGTTTTAATTTTAATCAAAATTTTAACTTTCTTTAATTTCTGATTTCATAACCATTTTAATTGAGATAATGTTAACAAAAAATCGTGTTTTTGTAATGATGAAAATATAATATAGTATATTTTGTAATTGTATTATATTTTGTATTGAATTTAAAAAAAAAAACTTCTTTCTCCTTTATGTGTTAGAAGACTATGATGTGAGAAGCCTGGATTTAATTTCTTTAAAAAGATTCTAGAATGAAGGTGATGAAATTGGGTTGTGGATGTTGTTACAAAGTCAATTTTTTTTCAATCATGTAGTTCAATATAATAAACAACAATCAAGTGAAGCAAACAAGTTGGATTTATGTTGATGAATTTCATTGCAAAAGCTTTCAAAAATAAATTTGATCAAACAAAGAAAAACATGAAAGGATGAAAATTCCAAACAATTACATTTCAATATCCTAGCTTGCATTCAATTTCTTTCATTTGTAACTTGCAACCATATCCACATTTTAGTCTCTATAGTTCTTATGTTACAATTATAGTTAAACTATTTTTTATGCAAAAGAATTGTTAATGAACATAAGTTTTGTTCCAAAGTCAGTTAAAAAGTTAAAAAATATAAATTACAAAGTCCCTTCTTGATAAAATTTATAATAATATAAAAAGATTAAGCTCATAATTGTTCTAGAGGAATATAAATTTAATTCTAAATCATTTATTAATATTGTAATATATATTTTAAAATAGGAAAAATCTACAAGTGCAGATATTTAGAAACAAGAATCTATTGATTTAAAAAGAACTATTTTAAGACTTTCGAGCCTCAAAGTTTGAAAGAAGTTCATTGAGGTCCCTTTAATTGAGATTGAATGTGTTAAACTTGTGCCAACTTAATTTTGGCTATTGAAAAATTTGAAGTCATTTTTAGAGATACTATTGACTTGTCCAAGTTGAGTGAAATCTAAGATTGCAATTGAAACACCAATTCTTTTGTCAAAGCTTAGCTTGAGGGCAATACTTCAAGCTAAGTTTTGGAACACAAAAACTTTCATTCCTTTAGTTGTTTGTTCAAAAGCTAAAGATATTTGTGGAGGTTAAAGCCCCAAGGTTGGGGGATTTCAAAAATAAGGTTGTTCCAAAGGAAGATAAAAATAAAATTTAAATCATTTTTCAATATTGTAATTTTATAATATATATTTCAAAAATAGGCAAAATCTACAAGTGTGGGTATTTAGGAATAAGAATTATTTGTCACTTTAAAAATAACCATTTTTAAAATTTGAAGGCCCAAAGTTTGAAAGACATTCATTTGAACTTCCTTTAATCACTAAAAGAAATGTTATCCATTCTGAGCATTTTTTTATAACTACTATGCAATTAATGTCCAAACCAACTTATTTTACGACTAGCAGTGTGTTAGTCCTACGTGTCCATGTGGTTGTAACTTGTTATAGTCACATATGCAACTACAAGAAAGGTTGAAACAAATTTTAGTCATAGATGTTATTACAAATTATGACTAATATGATTTTCATTGAAAATGTAAATGAAAAGTGAATAATATCATCAAATTTTGATTGCATCCATCGAAGGATGATAACATAAATGTTTTTGCAATTGCAATAATATATTCTACCACATGAACAAAGAAACATAGACCACACATCACAAACTTTGCTATTTCAATTGAAATCCTTTGGATGTGTTAATCTTTGTAATTATCCATGAATCTTCCATGATATAATATTTAATAGTTAATAATTTGCTAAAAAAGGTTATTATAACCTAGTTGGTAAACTAAGTTAGGTAAACTTAATATGTTATGTTAAACTAAGTAGGATTATGTACATTTGTAGCCTAGCCTAGCTTGCATACTTGGTTAATTAGCTTAAATTATCTATAGGTAGTAGTTGGCTAGTTTATTATGTGTAACTAATAGGTTAGGCTATGAAGGTTAAACCTAGTTAAGTTAAATAAATTAGGTAGGTAGTTGGTAAGCTAGGTCATTAATTAATTGGTAAACTAGGTAGTAGGTAGGTTAATTAGTTTATTATGTGAATATGTGATCATGTTTTCAAATTGATTAATTAATTAATTAGGTTAGGTACTTAATCAATTAATTAAATATGTTAGGTAATATGTAATAAGTAGGATAAGTATTAGTAGGTAGGTAGGTACACTAAGCAATAGGTATTTTATTTTGTGAATATGTCATAATGTTTTTGTATTATTGATTAATTAATTAGCTATGTTAAAAAATTAATTAATTAAATGTAAGCTAAGTAATCAATTTATTAGGAAGACTAGGTAGTAGATAGTAGGTATGTAACCTAGGTAATATGTAATAAGTAGGATAATTATTAGTAGGTAGTAGGTAGGTAGGTTATAAGTTAAGTGAGAGGTATTTTATTTTGTGGATATGTCGTAGTGTTTTTGTATTAATTGATTAATTAATTAATTATGTTAGATAATTAATTTATTAAATGTAGGTTAAGTAATAAATAATAGGTATGTAGCTTAGGTAATATGTTGTAAGTAAGATAAATAGTAAGTATTTTATTGTGTGGATATGTCATATTGTTTTTATATTAATTAATTCTAATATGGTAGGTTAATTTGTATGTAGTAGGTTGTAAGTAAGATAGGTAGTAAATAATTGGTGAAAATAGTAAATCTTTTATTGCATGCATATATGATAATGTTTTTGTATGGGACAAAGGATGTGATAGTGTTGTAGTGTTTCCCTTTTGTTATAATTTATCCCAAATCCTTTGTTTATAATTTCAAATTTATAAAATATATAAGTAGGTGAAAGAATGGATTAAATTAATGGTATGCACTATAAATGTAGTCCATGTGCCATTTGGGATGAACCAATCAAAAGGCTTGTTCCCAACAAAATAAATAGGATCCTACCTATTTATTTAACCTCTGTTAGGTAACCTATTCTACCCTACCCTAACTTAGAATAGGTTGCCTATTATAGTTTAGTCTAGCATAGATTATACTTAATTAATTATTTTAATAATTAAATTTTGTAATTATAATATTCAATAATAATAATAATAATAATGTTTAATGACTATAATTATAATATTTAATTATCATAATTATTATGTATCTTTTTTGAACAAATGGAATATCACTTGTTTTATGGCCATTGGATTTTAAAATGACCATGTGGTTAAATTCTGGCGGAGAATTGAGATCTAATGTTGATTTCAAATTTCTTTTAATGAATTGAGATCCAACGTGTTAAACTTGTGCCAACTTAATTTTGGCTATTGAAAAAACTCAAGCTATCTTTAGAAATATTATTGACTTGTCTAAGTTGAATATGAAAATTTAGCTTGGACTGTTAAATCAAATGGTCTAAGATTGCAATTGAAACACAAGTTCTTTGTCAAAGTTTAGCTTTAGGTCAATATTTCGTGATTGCCATTGGAACACAAAAACTTTCATTGCTTTAGTTGTTTGCTTAGAAGTTAGGGATTTTAGTGGAGGCTAAAGCCTCAAGGTTAGGGGATTCCCAAAATAAAGTTTTCCTAGAGGAAGATAAAATTTAATTCTAAATCATTTAAAAATATATAAAATATAATAAAAAAAAAGGCAAAATCTACAAGTGTGGATATGTAGCAACAAGAATTTGTTGATTTAAAAAAATTGTTTCTAGGTTTTGAAGCTTCAAAGGTTTAAAGAGGGTCATTTGAGCTTGCTTTAATTGTGATCTAATGTGTTAAACTTGTGCCAACCTAATTTTGATTATTGAAACATTTAAAGCTATCTTTAAAGATACTATTGACTTCTCCAAGTTGAGTATGAAAATTTAATTTGGACTTCCAAATTGAATGAAATCCAAGATTGCAATTGAAACACAAATTCTTTTGTTGAAGCTTTGCTTAAGGGCAATATTTCTTGTGTTTGGATATATCAAATGTAATAGGTGTTCTGGGCAACATGATTTTATCATGCCAGTTATCTATTTATCAAGTAGGAACATATTTTCCTATCTTTCTACCTGTATATAGGATGGTTTCTTTTTTACAAAATTAGTCACCAAGGTGTAACTAGATATTAACTCTAGCTGAGTTTCATCCACAATGGAGTCATAAGGGGCATCCACTTATTTCATCCTATAAAATCCAAATACTGTAACTCGTGGTTGTAAGCTAACTCAAATAACAACCCATCACTAATTACCCGTGTTGAGTAGGTACTCAGTTTAGAGGGTTAGAACCACCGGTTTTGATTAATAAAAAACAAATTAGAACGAGGTCTGATTTTTGGAATTAGTTCTAGAACTGGAACTAATTTTTTTTTTTTTTTTTTTTTTAAAAAATAAACTTAAAACCCTTTTTTTTAATATATCATAACCCAGGTTTAACTTTATTTTAATATACAAATTAGTAAAAACCCTTATTCCATTTGG
>Ga0116227_10016223_pt1 | contig 10778 bp, 7 predicted proteins | sample S1TSphgellanicum_FD_89693 | JGI IMG/M metagenome (GOLD analysis project Ga0116227, IMG submission 89693) | Host-associated microbial communities from peat moss isolated from Minnesota, USA - S1T2_Fb - Sphagnum magellanicum MG | ecosystem: Host-associated > Plants > Peat moss > Unclassified...
TATGCGGCCCGTAATGTCCACCGTCGGCGGGTCGATCATCGCATTATGGTCGGCAAACGGGATGTACTCGAAGATCTTCTTCGTGTTGTCCTTGTCGAAGCTCGCCCAGCCGCCGTTCTTGCACTGCATCGCGAAGATCCACTCGATCGCCCGCGTCGCGGCCACATGCTGGACCTTCTCCCGGGGATGCTCCACGCACTTCAGCGCCATCAGGACCTGCGCCGAATCATCGACATCCGGGTAAAACTCGTTGTTGAACTCGAAGTACCAGCCGCCCGCCTCGACGTTAGGCACATTGTTCGCCCAGTCGCCCTTGTGCCGGACTTCCTTGGACAGCAGCCAGTCCGCCGCCTTCACCATCCGCGGGTCGTTCTTGTCCACGCCCGCCTCGCCCAGCGCGAAGACCGCCTGCGCCGTGTCCCACACCGGCGAGACGCACGGCTGCATCCGGAAGGTCGGCGTCGGGTACTCCGGCTCGCCCTCGGGAAAGTCCAGGCCCAGCCGCTCGAACTCGTCCATCGCGCGGATGAACTGCGGATCATCGTTCGAGTAACCCAGGCAGCGCAGCGCGATGATCGCGTTCAGCATCGCGGGATAGATCGCGCCCAGGCCGTCTGATATCTCGAAACGCTCCAGCAGCCACTTCTCGGCCTTCTTCAGCGCCATCTTGCGCAGCGGGCGGATGTGGATGCGCTCCGCCCAGTGCGCCATGCGGTCGAATGCGAGAAACAGGTTCCGCCAGCCGATCGGGTTCTTCCTGTCCCATCTCAGGTGAAGATTCGCATTCTCCCGCCCGCCGACGAACAGCTCGTCGATGCACTGCTCCGGCGGCAGCTTCTTGAACGGCTTCTTCGCATAGGCAATCGACAGCGGCACCACAATCGCCCGCGACCACGCCGAGATCTCGTAGATGTTGAAGTAGCACCAGTTCGGAAAAAGGATCAGCTCCGGCGGGACGGCCGGCACGGCGTCGTACTCATACTGGCCCATGAAGCAGAGGTAGATCTTGGTGAAGGTGTTCACCTCGACCACGCCGCCGTGCGCCAGGATCCACTCCCGCGCCTTCACCAGCACCGGATGGTCCTTCGACCAGCCCATCAGCTTCAGCGCGAAGTAAGCCTTCACACCCAGTGAGATGTTCGACGGCCCATTGGGGTAGATGCTCCAGCCGCCATCTTCATTCTGGTGGCGGAGGATCTCGTTGACCGCGCGCTCCATCCTGCCCTGATCGCCTGTGCCCAGCAGCTTGTGCATGAAGATGTAGTCGGACTCGAGCATCGAATCGGCTTCGAGTTCCCCGCACCAGTAGCCATCCGGATGCTGCAGCCCCAGCAGCCACTCCTTCGCGCGCTCAATGCCCGCGGCGACATGCTCCAGGCCGAGGTCCATCCGCCCAAACCGCGGCTGCGCGGCCTTGGAGCTTGCCTTCGGATTGCTTGCTGTCTTCAGACCGGGAGATTTGCTCATTCGTGTTTTTTACTCGAGGCGATAGAAGTTTTGACGCAGAGTCCCAAAGGCCCAACTACGCAACGCTTGCCACTTGCGCGCTTGCCGCCGTCATCGCGCCCGGCGCCGAGGCGATCGCCTGTACGATCTCCGGAGGCAGCCCGAACCGCACATTCTCCGGCATCACCTCGACCTCGTCGACATCGCCGTAGCCCTTCGCTTGCAGGTACTCCACGACCTCCATCACCAGCACCTCGGGAGCCGAAGCACCCGCCGTCACCGCGACAGTATTCACACCCTCCAGCCACTCCGCCTGGATCGCCGCCGCGCCATCGATCAGATACGAGTTGGTATCGAGATTCTTCGAGACCTCCACCAGCCGGTTCGAGTTCGAACTGTTCGCCGATCCAACCACCAGCACCAGGTCCGCTCCATGCGCGACGTTCTTCACCGCCGTCTGCCGGTTCTCCGTCGCATAGCAGATGTCCTGCGACTTCGGACCGGCGATGTTGGGGAACTTCTTCTTCAGCGCATCGATCATGATGCCGGCCTCGGAGAGCGAAAGGGTCGTCTGCGTGAGATACGCAACTTTATCAGGATCCGGCACCACCAGCGCCTCAACTTCGGCGACCGTCGACACCACCTGGGTCACATCCGGGGCCTCGCCCTGCGTCCCTTCGACCTCTTCGTGGTCGCGGTGCCCGACAAGCACCAGAGAATACCCCTGCTTGGCGAACTTGATCGCCTCCACGTGCACCTTCGTCACCAGCGGGCAGGTCGCGTCGATCACCTTCAACCCGCGTGCCTTCGCGCCCTCGCGCACGGCCGGCGAGACGCCATGCGCGGAGTAAATCACGCGCGCGCCCTCCGGCACCTCATCCAGTTCATTGACGAAGATCGCACCCTTCTTCGCCAGGTCGTTCACCACATAGCTGTTGTGCACGATCTCCTTGCGGACATAGATCGGCGCGCCGAAGGTATCCAGCGCAATCTGCACGATGTCGATCGCGCGAACCACGCCCGCGCAGAAGCCTCTCGGCTTGAGCAGAAGAACTCTCTTGGTTGACGTTTCGGCGCTGGCGGAGTTTGTCGTATTCACGTAGCTAAGTATACGCCGTAAGGCAATTACAAGCCATGCGGGAGCCGCGGCAAAAGACTTCCCAGGTCTCCGCTTAAAGACCCGGGGCATCGGCCCGCCACAGCTCAAGACACCGGCCGGAACCGCGCCCTCGACTACAGGCTGCGGAAAACCTCGTCTTGCTTAAGGGCACGGCTTCAGCCGTGCCGTAACCGCCGTAGAAGGAACGCGGGCTTCAGCCCCTGAGGGACGCTTTGTCGCCGAATTCGCCCAAAGCACGCGTTTTCCGCAGCCTCTACAGCCCCTCCGCCTCGCAGCCCGGATGCCCGCAGTCGCACTTCAGCGTCGTCACTCCATCCGAATCCTTGCAGAACGCCGAACAGTACTTCTCGCCCTCAGGGGCCAAACACTGACACGTCTCGTGCGCACATTTCTTCGCAGCCATTGGGAATCCTCCATCGTTCACAGAGTGCGATGCCCCGATTGCCTTCCGGGATGCCGTCCCGACATGAGCAACGAATCACGAACAACGAATCACGCGCCTTACCGGCTGATCTCCAGCAACTGCTCGGCGTGCTTCAGACTTGTCTCGGTCAGCTTCTCGCCGCTCAGCATCCTCGCGATCTCCTCCACGCGGCCGGCCGGCTCCATCAGCCGGACCTCGGTCTGCGTGCGCCCCTGCTTCACCGTCTTCTCGATCAGGAAGTGCTGGTCGCCGAAGGCGGCGATCTGCGGCAGATGGGTGATGCAGATCACCTGCTGGCCGCGCGAGAGCGCCTTCAGCTTCCGCCCCACCGCCTCCGCCGCCCGCCCGCCGATGCCGATGTCGATCTCGTCGAAGACCAGCGTCCGCGGCAGCACCGTCTTCTTCTTCGCGCCCGCCGCTTCTTCAACCGTGACCTTGAGCGCCAGCATCACCCGCGACATCTCGCCGCCCGAGGCAATCTCGTCGAGCCGCTTCATCGGCTCGCCCGGGTTGGTCGCGATCAGGCACTCGACCGCGTCCCAGCCATGCGCCGTCCACTCGCCCTCGCCTCTAACAGCAATGTGAAACCGCGCATTCATCGCCAGGTCGTTGATCTGGATCACCGCCGCCTGCTCCAGCCGCTTCGCCGCCGCCGTCCTCGCCTCGGTCAACGCCCCAGCCGCCGCGCGATACGCCGCCGCATCCCCCGCCTGCTTCGCCGTCAGCTCCGCCAGCAGAGCGTCACGGTTCTCGACCTCGGCCAGCTTCGCCGCCGCATCCGCCCCGAAGGCAATCACCTCGCCGAGCGTCCTTCCATACTTGCGCTTCAGCCGGTCGAGCGCCGCCAGGCGGTCCTCGATCTCCGCCAGCCGCTCCGGCGTCGCGTTGATCCCCTCCGCGAAGTCCCGCACCTCGGCGCTCAGGTCCTCGACCGTCGCCTTCGCCGCCGCCAGCTGCGTCACTGGCTCGGCGAACCGCGCGTCGTACCTCGCCAGCTCCTCAAAGTGCTTCAGCGCCGCGCCCAGCGTCGCCTCCGCCGCGCCCTCGGACTCATACAGCAGATCGTGCGCGCTCATCGCCGCCGTGTACAGCTTCTCCGCGTTGGCGAGCACCCGCTTCTCCGCCTCAAGCTGCGTGTCCTCATCGTCGGCCGTCAGTCCCGCCGCCTGGATCTCCCCGCTCTGGAACCGCCACAGGTCCGCCATCCGCAGCCGGTCTTGTTCCGCGGACTGCAGCTCCTCCAACCGCTCCGTCGTCGCCCGCCAGACCCCGAAGGCCGCCGCAACCCGGTCCGACGCGATCTCGCCGAACCGGTCCAGCAACAGCCGCTGCTGCTCCTGGTCGAACGACCCCAGCGTCTCGCCCTGCGAGTGCACCAGCGCCAGCTCCGGTGCCAACTGCCGCAGCACCCCCACCGTCGCCGGCTGGTTGTTCACGAAGACCCTGCCCTTGCCGTTGGCCGCGATCTCCCGCCGCAGCAGCACGTCCTCCGTCTCCGCCTCAATCCCATTCGCCTCGAGGACCGCCATCGCCCCCGGCGTCATCTCGAAGACGCACCCCACCACCGCCTTCTCCGCGCCATGCCGTACGACATCGCTCGAGGCCTTTCCGCCCAGCAGCAGCGCCAGCGCGTCGATCAGGATCGACTTCCCCGCGCCCGTCTCGCCCGTCATCAGGTTCAACCCCGGCCCGAACGTGGCAACCGCGCGGTCGATCACAGCATAGTTCTCCGCCCGCAGCTCCAGCAGCATCTACACCCTCACCAATCGCATACCGCGAGGATAGCAAAGCCGCTCAGCCGGAATCGACGAACGCCTACTGAGTCTTCTCATCCACCGACCGCACAAGCTTGTAGACCTTCCCATCGAACCTGTATTCGTGCAGTGTTCCGGTGCAGCAACTCATATTGGCACGCATGTAGAAGTCGTAGACGCCGTGGTGCATCGTCTTGCGAAGTCCGTAGTCCCACCCGTCGTCGCTTACTAGCTCGGCACCGGTCTTCCCGTCGAAGATCCATAGGATGCAGTTCCCCGTCGCACCGCACGATCCGTCCGGCCCCGACACCCAGATCCCCACACGCCCCTGGGGGTTGAGTTTCACAAAGCTTACCGTAGAGTCGCCGACATTCAACAAGTCGCCACCCCCGAAATAGTCATTTAGCTGGGAGAGAATACGCTTCTTCACGATCCGCTTGATCGGAGCGTCGGACAGGGCCCAGGCCGGACGAGGCGAACCGGCATCGGCACCCGCCTTCGCGGACATCTGTGCCGCCAACCGGTGCTGTGTCCAGATCGAACTGCAGAGAAACAACGCCACAATCGACATCCGGCACATTCGAGCGCTCCTTGGAGACGGCCTGGCCAGAGTATAAAGCGAACGGCAAATTTGACAGCTAGTTTGTGCCGCTGCGAGTTCTCACACAAACGTACCCACGCCCTCCGGCGCTATTCCACCAATTCCGCAAATGCTTCCCCGCAATCCTCCGATAAACCCCCTAAGAGACGCGACCGCAGCCCACGCGAAATCTGTCTCAATTCGATCCAAAGCCTGAAAGGGGCCCGCCGGCAATGACTCAAAAGAAGATCCTGATCGTGGATGACGACCCTGAGATGCGCCTTGCCCTCCACATCCGTCTCAAGGCCAACAACTACGATGTTGCCGTCGCCGTCGATGGCGTCTCCGGCATCGCCGAGACGCGCAAGCACATGCCGGACCTGATCCTGCTCGACCTCGGCCTGCCCGCCGGCGACGGCTTTACCGTGCTCGAACGCCTCGCCATCAACGACTCCCTCGCCCACATTCCCGTCATCGTCGTCTCCGGCCGCGACCGCGCCGCCAACAAGGACCGCGCCCTCAAGGCCGGCGCCAAGATCTTCCTCCAGAAGCCCGTCAAGAACGCCGAACTCCTCTACGCCATCGAGCAGACCCTCGGCGTCAAGACGCACGCCGCGTCCATGGTCTACGACATCGGAAGCGGTCCGACTCACTGAGCCCATGCGTCCGAGATTCCTCTCCGTCGCCGCCATCTTCAGCCCGATCACGCTCTGCCTCTACGCGGCCCCGCCGGGCCTCGCGCCGCTGCTGAACTCGGAACGCTCGCCCCGCCACGATCTCTATATGGCCCATCCCTGGCTGATGTGGATCAACGTCGTCCCCGACATCCTTATCTTCCTGGCCTACGCCCTGCTCCTCGCCGGCATCTCCATCGTCACCCGGAAGCTCAAGGACATCGAGGCGATCCGGCCCTGGCTGTGGGTGATCAACTCCTTCCGCGTCTTCATCCTGGCGAGCGGGCTGATGGTCCTGGTCCGCGTCCTTTACATCTGGTTCCCGCTGTATCAGCTTGCGCTCGGCTTGAAGGTCGTCTGCGGCCTCGCCGCTGTCCCCACCGCGATCATCTTCGCCCGCGAGACCCCGTCCCTGTCCGCGAAGATCCATCGCTTCTTCCATCTGCTGGCCAGCGAGCAATCTCAAGGCGACAGCCTGCGCAAGAGCCAGGAGTTCCTCGACCGCATCGGCAGAATCGCCGGAATCGGCGGATGGGAGGTCAATCTGGTCACCGACCAGGTCACCTGGTCCGCCGAGACCTATCGCATTCACGGTGCCTCGTCCGACTACAAGCCGACCCTCCAGGAGGGCATCAAGATGTACGCCCCCGAGGCCCGCCCAACCATCATCTCCGCCGTCCTCACCGCCTCCGCCGGCGGCCCCGGATGGGACCTCGAGCTCCCCGTCATCCGCATGGACGGCCGCCGCATCATGGTACGAAGCACCGGCGAGGTCGACTTCCGCGACGGCAAGCCGGTCCGGCTCCTCGGCGCCTTTCAGGACATCACAGACCAGATCGAAGCGCGCGAGGCCCTGCGCCGGGCCAACGAGCGCGTCGCCCTCGCCACCGACAGCGGCGGCATCGGCATCTTCGACTGGGACATCAAGAACGACCTCTGCACCGCCGACCCCATGCTGCACCGCATCTACGGGTTGGACTACCCCGGGCATCCCACTCCGCTCGCATACTGGGCCGGCCCCATGCACCCGGACGACCGCCAGGAGGTCATCGAGGCCCTCGAAGACGCCATCGCCGACCGCCGCCCGTACGACACCGAGTTCCGCGTCCTCTGGAAGGACGGCAGCATCCACCACATCCGCGCCGCCGGCCGCCTGATCCGCGATGAGTTCGGCACGCCCATAAGGCTCATCGGCGTCAACTGGGACGTCACCGAGTCCCGCCGCCTTACCGCCGAGCTCGCCGAGCAGCACGACCTGCTCCGCGTCACCCTGATGTCCATCGGCGACGGCGTCATCACTACCGACGTCCACCGCAACGTCTCGTGGCTCAATCCCGTCGCCGAGCGCATGACCGGATGGACCACCGCCGACGCCTGCGGAAAACCGCTTCTCGAAATCTTCAACACCATCAACGCCGAGACCCGCGAGCCCGTCGACAACCCCCTCGCCAACTTCGCCGCCCAGGGCACCGTTGTTGGCCTCGCCCGCCAGACCGTCCTGCTCTCACGCACCGGTGCCGAGTTCGGCATCGAAAACCAGGCCGCACCCATCCGCGACGGCAACGGCAATCTCATCGGCAACATCCTCGTCTTCCGCGATGTCACCGAGCAGCGCCGCCTCGCCGCCGAGACCGAGCACGTCACCAAGCTCCAGCTCGAACTCAAAACCAAGGACGAGTTCCTCTCCCACGTCTCGCACGAACTCCGCTCCCCCCTCACATCCATCTACTCCTTCACCTCCATCATGGTCGACGGCCTCGCCGGCGAGACCACCCCCGCGCAGGTGGAGTACCTCCAGATCGTCCTCAAGAACGTCGTCCAGCTGCAGTCCATGATCGAGGACCTCCTCACCGTCACCCAGACCCGCGAGGGCAAGCTCAGCATCGAACTGCAAAGCGTCTCCGTCGACGACGCCGTCCGCGACGCCCTCCATACCCTGCGCAGCGCCGCCACCACCAAGCAGATCGCCCTCTCCGCCCAGGACTGCGGTGCACTGCCGCCCGCCTGCGCCGATCCCACGCGCCTGCGCCAGATCCTCATCATCCTGCTCGACAACGCCATCAAGTTCACCCCCCACGGCGGCAGTGTCACCGTCACCGTCGCCGAGACCAACCGCGACAATCTGCTCTTTCAGGTCACCGATACCGGCTGCGGCATCCCCGAGGAGAAGCGCACCCTCGTCTTCGAGAACCTCTACCAGATCACCGGCCCCGCTCCGCCCGACACCAGCCAGATGGGCCGCATCGGCCTCGGTCTCGGCCTGCACATCGCCCGCGACCTCGTCACCCGCCAGGGCGGCCGCATCTGGGTCGATGGCGCGCCCGGCGGCGGCAGCGTCTTCTCCTTCGTCCTGCCCATCTTCTCCGAGACCCTCACCGCCGCCGTGGAACAGCTCAATGCTCCCCGCCGCCGCAAGTCCGACACGCCCCCCGCCGTCCGTCCCGAGTTCATCCCCGCCGCCTGAGCACCCTTCGTTTGTCATCCCCGCAGATTTTTGTCATTCCCGCATCCATCGTTTGTCATTCCGCACCCCCTGTTTGCCATTCCGCACCTTTGTTTGTCATTCCCGCAGATTTTTGTCATTCCCGTAGGGAATCTGCTTTTCCTCCCATCGGGCTACGAAATCCCGGGCACCCCATATCTCGACCCTCCCCGCACCACGCTCACCAGCCCCGCGCAACAGTCGCCGGGCCAACATCCCCCAGCCTTTCCGCATCTACCTTGTCTGAGCGCCCGGATGCCGCGCTCCATCCCCTTCTTCGAACGAGCCCTGATTGACCTCGATGACCGACCACGCCGATCGGCAGGAACCGAAGGAGAGCCCCTGGCGCGAGCGCATCCGCGCTCTCAGGAACATGCCTCCGGTGCTGAAGATCCTCTGGGACTCCGGCCCCGGCGTCGTCACCTGGGGCATCATCCTGCGGATCATCGTCGCCACGCTGCCATTCGCCCTCGCCAAAGTCGCCCAGTACATCATCCAGGACATCGCCGACAAAGTCGGCCGCCACGCCGCCCTCCCCAGCAATTTCTGGTATCTCGTCGGCACCGAAGTTGGTCTGAACGTCTTCCTCGGCCTCATGACCCGCGCCATCGACTACTCGGACTCGCTGCTCGCCAACCGCTACACCCAGCACGTCAGCGTCCGCGTCATGGAGCAGGCCGCCCGCCTCGACCTGACCACCTACGAAAACCCCGTCTTTTACGACCGCCTCGAACGCGCCCGCGTCCAGGCCACCGACCGCCTCGCCATGATCCAGCAGATGGGCCGCCTCTTCCAGCAGGTCATCACGACGCTGGTCTTCTCCGGCGCGCTGGCGATGGCCTCGCCCTGGCTCGTCCTTCTGCTCGCCATCGGCGTCCTTCCGTCCTTCCTCGGCGAGACCCACTACGCCTTCCTCGGCTACGCCAAGAACTTCCGACAGACCCCCGCCAAGCGCCAGATGGACTACCTCCGCCAGGTCGCCGGAAGCCGCGAAGGCGCAAAGGAGGTCAAGCTCTTCGGTCTCAACAAGTTCTTCACCGACCGCTTCCAGTCGCTCGCCAACGCCATCTACAACGAGGACGTCGCGCTCTCCCGCTCGAAGTTGATCGTCGGCGGCCTGCTCGGCATCATTGGCACAATGGGCTACTACGGCGCGTACGTCTACGTCATCTGGCGCACCCTCGGCGGCCGCTACGACATCGGCGAATTTACCTTCCTGACCACCTCGATCCAGCAGGCCAGCTCGAACCTGCAGCAGGTCTTCTCGACCGCCAGCGGAATCGCGGACCAGGCGCTCTTCCTCACCGACCTGCTCGCCTTCTTCGAGATGGAACCTACCGTCATGTCGAAGCCTAACGGCCTTCCCGCGCCGAAGGTCATCCAGAAGGGCTTCGAGTTCCGCAACGTCTCCTTCGCATACGCCGGCTCCGACCGCAAGATCCTCTCAAACTTCAACTTCACCCTCTCGCCTGGCGAGCGCATCGCCTTGATCGGCGAGAACGGCCAGGGCAAGACCACGGTGGTCAAGCTCATCACCCGCCTCTACGATCCCACCGAGGGCCAGATTCTGCTCGACGGCGTCGACCTGCGCGACTACGACCTCGCCGACCTGCACCGCCAGATCGGCGTCATCTTTCAGGACTTCATGCGCTTCGAGATGACGGCAAAGGAGAACATCGCCGTCGGCCGCGTCGAGAAGAACTTCGGCGAAGGCGAGATCGAACTCGCCGCCCACAAGAGCCTCGCCGACACCGTCGTCGCGAAGCTCGAAGGCGGCTACGATCAGATGCTTGGCCGCAGGTTCGAGGGCGGCGTCGAGCTCTCCGGCGGCGAATGGCAGAAAATCGCCCTCGCCCGCGCCTACCTGCGCGACGCCCAGCTCCTGATCCTCGACGAACCGACCGCGGCCCTCGACGCCAAGAGCGAACTCGAAGTCTTCGAGCGCTTCGCCGAACTCACCCAGGGAAAGATGGCTCTCCTGATCTCGCACCGCTTCTCGACCGTCCGCATGGCCGACCGCATCGTCGTCCTCTCGGGCGGCAAACTCGTCGAGCAGGGCAACCACAAGAGCCTCATGGAGGAGAACGGCCTCTACGCATCCATGTTCGAGATGCAGGCCGCCAGCTACCGGTGAATTCTTTTGAACCGCACCAAAGCTCGGGTGCCCCATCCATCGCGGTCTTATCGCGATGAGTGGAAACGATGAGATCAAAGGACTTTGCTTTCCTCCCGCAAACACCAAAACAACCATCAAAGGATTAACGCCATGGCCGCCACCAACGACACGCTAATCCCGCA
>Ga0116227_10016224_pt1 | contig 10777 bp, 8 predicted proteins | sample S1TSphgellanicum_FD_89693 | JGI IMG/M metagenome (GOLD analysis project Ga0116227, IMG submission 89693) | Host-associated microbial communities from peat moss isolated from Minnesota, USA - S1T2_Fb - Sphagnum magellanicum MG | ecosystem: Host-associated > Plants > Peat moss > Unclassified...
CTCTGCAGGCAGTGGAATTTGTCCGCGCTGCCTCGGTGCGTGTGGTCCCGCCGTCTGATGGTGCATTATCAACCTTGAATGGTCAGGAGGAGGACGCCTTGTGGCAAGTGTTGTTCTCCGCACCTTGGTTTACTGCGCGCGTGCCGCATGTTCGATAAGATCGGTCACCGTGCGTGGATGCGAAATCATGACGACGTGGGATCCGCCGTTGATTTCGATTGCCTCGCGCGCATTGGCGCGCTTGGCCATATAGGCGTGAAGCGCAGCCGGAATATTCAGGTCGAGCGAACCCCAGACGAACCATGACGGAATTTGCCGCCAGGACAGGCTGTCGACGGGCTCACCCAGTGCGCTCTGCGCAATCGGGCGCTGGGTCGCGGCGAAAATGACGGCGTCGGCCCTGGGCACGTCGGCGGCAAACTGATGCCAGTAACGCGATTGATCGATATAAAGGTCGTTGCCGCCGTCGGGCAGCGGCACGGGCGGCGCAAGCGCCTGGCCCAGAGTGCCGGTCGGAAACTTCTGGCCCAGGCTGGCAGGGCTCTCGCCCAGGTCGGGTGCGAGGCCGGCAACGAATACCAGCGCCTTTACGTTCGGATGGCCAACGGCGGCGACCGAAATGACTTCGCCTCCATAGGAATGCCCGACCAGCACCACGGGTCCCGCAATGGTGCTGACCAGGCTGGCGACATAGGCCGCATCACCTTTGACGCTGCGCAACGGGTTGGCGGCAGCGATCACCGGATAGCCATCGGCGGCAAGTTCCTTGACGACCTCGTTCCAGCTCGACGAACCGGCGAAGGCGCCATGGACGAGGATGATGGTCGGCTTGGGTCTGGCTTCGTGCTCCGCAGCATGCGTCGGCGTCGCGAACGATGCGACGACCAGAGTGAAAATGGCAGCGGTAACGGCTTTGATGCGCATGGCGTGCATCCTCGTGTTGGCGTGTTGGGGCCAGTCAGGGCCGCGCGCGACGACTCTCGTTGCGTGGGCTGGCCAACATGATTGATCTGATCCCGGGCACCTCGTGAAATTGCGACAATCTGGGTTAGGAATAGTAAGATCCGGCTCGGTCGCGGCGCATTGCGACAAGCAAAAACAATTCACCCGGACGAATGGTTCTGGAGAAAGTCGGTGACCCGGCATTGTCAGGTGACGTGATCATATTGGTCACATCTGTTCTCACCCCCGCTCACCAAAACTCTCTGTCGGTTCGGGGAAGTTGCAAGTACCTACATCCGGGCGGTGCCAATGACATCTGCTCAAAGAAGAATTTGGTCGCCCATTAGCCCGGACTTCGCATCAATTTCGCGATTCTGAATCGCCGTTGGAGTGCACCGTGACCAATCAGAATTCCCGTCGAAGGTCAGTGGCGCCATGGCAGCGAGAGCTGATCGACGCGACCAGGCTTGCGGCGCTGTTCGCATCGGCATGCCCGGTCCCCCATTACGGCCTCGCCGTGACCGATGTCTGGAAGTGCAATGCCGACGCTCTCGCCCCCATTTTGAGTTGAACTGGATACCTGGCAGTGCGCGCATGCTCCCCCCAAGCAGATGCAACACTATCAGGTCGGCGACCGGGGCTGCCCTCCGCCCCGGTCGCCACCCGACACGTCAGTCCTGTCCCCGCCGCAAAAAGGAGATCCGTGATGGTGCCGTCCCTGGCATACGCCCTTCGTCCGCGCACCCGCGCAAGCCTGGCTGGCATGCTGTGCATCGCCATGCTGTCGGCGTCTGCCGCATGGGCCAGTCCCTATTCCGATATCAATGCGGCGGCAAAGGCCGGGCCTATCAATGTCCATCGCATTCGCGGCAACATCAGCATGCTGGACGGCTCTGGCGGCAATATAACCGCGCTGGCGGGGCCGTCCGGCTTCTTTCTGGTTGATACCGGTATCGCTGTTTCGCAGAAAATGATTGTCGATGCGTTGCACACAATCCAGCCGGGCGGAATCCATCTGGCCGTCGACACCCATTGGCATTGGGATCATGCCGACGGAAATGGCTGGGTGCGCGCGACAGGGGCCAGCATCATTGCCGACAAAACGGCTGTCGCACGATTGCAGCAGACCGTCCGCGTCGTCGAGTGGGAGCATACCTTTGTTCCCAAACCCCGGGCAAGCCTGCCAAATATCGTCATAACCGGTGACAAAGTCTTGAATATCAATGGCGAAACGGTGCGCATTCGACACTACCTGCCGGGCCACACCGACAATGACATGTCGGTCTATTTCACCAAGGCCGACGTTCTGTCGGTCGGTGACACGTTCTGGAACGGGCAGTATCCGTTTATAGACTATGCGACCGGCGGCAGCATCAGCGGTGCGATCCGGGCCGCAGATGCCAACATTGCCATGTCGACAGCCCATACGATCATCGTTCCAGGGCATGGGCCGGTCGGCGATCGGGCGTCGCAGGTCGCCTTTCGCGATATGCTTGTTGCCGTCCGGGACAGAGTGAAGGCTCTCAAGCGCAAGGGCATGACACTTTCCCAGATTGAGGACGCGCAACCCACGGCGGCGTACGATGCGAAGTGGGGACGATCGGTCATCAGCGGCAAGCTTTTTACGGCGCTTGTCTATCGGGGTCTTTAGAACAGATGTCTTCGCATGTGAGCCGCCGGCATGGGTGAGGTTCGGCCCGTTCAGGCTGACACCGGTCAGTGGCCGAGGCTGTCGCCGACATCGACGGGTCTTTACGGAAAATGCCCTCGATGCGGTCTGGGTCATATTTTCAAGGGATTTCTGAAGATCCGTGAACAATGTGAAGTTTGTGACCTCAATTTCGACTTTGCCGACCCCGCTGATGGGCCGGCAGTGTTTGTGCAGCTCTTCGCGTCCGTACCCGGCGTGATCTTTCTGCTGCTGTTGGAGGTCGTGTTTGGCGCGCCGAATTGGGTTCTTCTGGTCGTTGGCTTGCCGGTCGTGGTGATAACCACTGTCCTGCCACTTCGGCCGATCAAGGGCTGGTTGATCGCTGCGCAATATACTTACAACGCCCAGCAGGCGGGAACCCAAAATCAGTGGGACCAACTCAACGCCGGCGACCCCGAAAACGATTCCGAACAATCCAATTTATAGCACCGATTGCTGTTTCAGGAGAACGTCATGGCAAAAGTTCTGGTCCTTTACTACTCATCTTACGGTCATATCGAGGCGATGGCTGATGCGATCGCGCAAGGCGCTCGCTCGGCCGGCGCCGATGTCGATATTCGGCGTGTTCCGGAACTGGTCCCGGATGATGTCGCCAGGGCGTCTCATTTCAAGCTCGACCAGCCTGCGCCGGTTGCCACGATCAGCGAGCTTGCCGAGTACGATGCGATCATCGTCGGGGTCGGCACGCGCTTTGGCCGTATTGCGTCGCAAATGGCCAGTTTTCTCGACCAGGCCGGGGGGCTGTGGGCAAGCGGCGCGCTCAACGGCAAAGTTGGCGCGGCGTTTACGGCGTCGGCAACCCAGCACGGCGGCAATGAGACGACGCTCTTTTCGATTATTACCAATCTGCTGCATTTCGGGATGGTGATCGTCGGCCTGCCATACAGCTATGCGGGCCAGATGACCCTTGCGGAAATCACCGGCGGTTCGCCGTACGGCGCGACGACGATCGCTGGCGGCGACGGCAGCCGGTCGCCATCGGAAATCGAACTGGCAGGCGCGCGCCATCAAGGTGAACTCGTCGCGCGCACCGCTGCCAAGCTCTTCGGCTAGGGGTCTTGCGGATGGATCGGGCCGCAGCGCGTCAGGGAGGTCCGGCAGCGCTGCCGACGGGGTTCATCCTCCGGATCCCATTTCCGCCTGGCGCTCATATCGAAGGAGATCAGGGACATGATTCTGTATTTTCATCCGCTTTCGGGTCACGCCCATCGCGCAGCGCTGTTCCTGTCACTCGTCGGTGCGGATTTCACGCTTGCAGTGGTCGACCTCGCAAAAGGTGAGAACAGGAGTCCCGAATTTCTCCGGCTGAACCGCCTCGGACAAGTGCCGGTGCTTGACGACGACGGCACGATCATTGCCGATTCAAACGCCATTCTGGTCTATGTTGCGCGAAAACTGGGCAGGACGGACTGGCTTCCCGATACGCCTGCCGGGGAAGCGGCTGTGCAACGCTGGCTGTCGGTGGCGGCGGGGCAAATTGCCTATGGTCCCGCAGCGGCAAGGCTTGTCACGCTGTTTGGTGCGAAGTTCGATCTCAAAGAGGCCATCGCACGGGCCCACGCCATCCTCAAGATTATCAATGAAGAACTTGTCGAACGCGACTGGATCGCGCTCGACCGCCCCACTATCGCCGACATCGCACTTTACAGTTATATCGCACGGGCGTGCGAAGGAAATGTCGATCTTTCGCGGTATCCGGCGGTGAACCGATGGCTGCGCCAGATTGAGGCGCTGTCCGGGTTCATTCCCTTTGAAAAAAGCCCGATCGGTCTTGCCGCATCGGTTTGATGCGCCGCGCGAAGTGGACTGGTGCGATGAACAAGGTCGAGCCCGATACGCAAGCATCGCCGTGGCATTCGGGCGAGATCGCCATTCAGCAGTCAGTCGGCGTCGTCGACAGGATGGTGTTGATCGGTCGCAAATACATTCGACCCTATCTGCTGGACGAGCATCGGTCATTTTTTGCCCAGTTGCCTTTTGTTCTGCTGGGTGCGGTCGACGGCAATGGCGATCCGTGGGCCACCATCCGCTGGGGCGCGCCGGGATTTGCGGCTGCGCCCGATGAGGGGCGGCTGGACCTGCGCCTCGGCCGCGACCGCGATGATCCGGCCGAGGCCGGAATGGAAGGCGGTGATGCCATCGGCCTGCTTGGCATAGATCTCGACACGCGGCGCCGAAACCGCGTGAACGGCACGATCCTGCGCGAGAACGCGGATTTATTCGCGATTGTCGTGCAGGCAAGCTTTGGCAACTGCCCCCAATATATCCAGAAGCGGGGCTGGCACGCGGTGCCGGGGCGAGGGCAAACGGTCGTCGAGCATCTTCCCGGGTTGGATGAAGCCGCTCGCATGCTGATCCGCAGGGCCGATACACTGTTCGTCGCTTCCTATGTCGATCGCGACGACGGCACGCGGCAGGTCGATGTCTCGCACCGGGGCGGCAAGTCGGGATTCGTCCGATTGGGCGCAGACGACCAACTGACGATCCCGGATTTCGCGGGGAACCTCTTTTTCAACACTTTGGGAAACCTGCGTGTAAACCCGCGCGCGGGGCTGCTTTTCATCGACTTTGCGACAGGCGACATTCTCCAGCTTTCAGGCGAAGCGGATGTCGTGCTTGAGTCGCCCGAAATCACCGAGTTTCAGGGCGCCGAGCGGCTGTGGCATTTCCGGCCTCGTCGTGTGGTCCGTCGCACCATGGCGCTGCCGTATCGTTGGGAATTCGTCGATTGGTCGCCGAATGTGCTGCTGACGGGCAGTTGGGAGGATGTCGCGCAAAGGCAGGCCGCGGCGGCGCTTTCCGAGCAATGGCGACCGTTCAGGATTGCCCGGATTGTCGAGGAAAGTGTCGGGATCAAGTCGTTTTACCTGGAACCGAACGACAGGGCGGGGCGCGTGGTTCCTCAGGCGGGGCAATATCTGCCGATCCGGATTTCAGTGCCGGATCAGCCGCGCCCGCTTGTCAGGACCTACACGCTGTCGTCCGCGCCCTCGGACGATATGTATCGAATCACTGTCAAACGGCAGGGCGTTGCTTCGATGTACCTGCACGACACACTGACTGCGGGCGACATGATCGAGGTGCGGGCACCGCTCGGGAATTTCACTATCGATTCTGATGATCTGCGCCCGGTCGCACTGATTTCGGCCGGTGTGGGCGTGACGCCGATGATCGCGATGCTGCGTCATCTGGTCTACGAAGGCCGCCGTACGCGACGGACCAGACCGACGTGGTTCTTCCACGCGGCGCGCTCGATCGCCGAACGTCCGTTCGGCAGCGAGATTGAGGACCTCGTTGCGGCGGCCGAAGGAGCGGTCAGGCAGATCCGTGTTCTTGGTACGACATCCGGGGCGAGGCCCGGAGCGGATTTTGAAGCCGAAGGCCGCATCAATATTGCTTTGCTCAAGGCTACGCTTCCGTTTGACGACTATGATTTCTATGTGTGTGGGCCGCCGGCTTTCACCCAGTCGTTATACGACGGCTTGCGCGGCCTGAACGTCGCCGATGCGCGGATCCATGCGGAAGCCTTTGGTCCGGCGTCATTGTCGCGCAAGCCGGACTTTCCCGCGCCACTTTCGGGGCCGCAAGTGGCGACCAATCCTGTCAAAGTCGTATTCATGGCCTCGGGCAAGGAAGCGCGCTGGAATCCGGGTGACGGCTCGCTGCTCGAACTCGCCGAGGCGCGCGGCCTCACGCCCGAATATGGCTGTCGCTCCGGCAGTTGCGGCACATGCCACACAAAGGTTCTCGACGGCCAGGTTGCCTATATGACGCCGGTCTCCGCACCCGTGGCAGCGGGTGAGGCGCTCATTTGTTGCGCGGTTCCGGCGGGGACCAAAGGCGATGCGCAGGGGCCGCTGGTCCTTGAAATCTAAACTCGCCCTGTATCGGCCGCAGCAAACGATTTCCTGGTTGCGAAAAGACCTGAACAGGAATTGTCCAGTATTGAAATTGCATGGTGCTTTCTAAAAAAGAGATAATGAGAGGCGTCAGGAACGGCAAATCTCTTGCACCGCCACGTTTGCAGGCGCAGAACTATAGCGTCGAATTTATACCACGGGTCCATAGTGGGGGGAATGATGACCGTCACACGCGGTGCTGGCGACTCTTCGCCCAGCGGAGCAGGCCTGGTTTGGGGGATGCGAGCTTGCTCGTCCCGTCATCGCGTGGTCAAGGACGGCGTTTACGCGTGGATCATCGTCGCCATTTTGCTGGCAGCATATGCAAATGCGTATGTCGATCGTCAGCTCATGAATCTGCTGGTTTCGCCGGTAAAGACGGAGTTCCATATCACCGACACCCGGGTAAGCCTGCTGATCGGATTCGCTTTCGTGGTCCCGCTTGCGCTGCTTGCTCCGTTCGCGGGCCGATTGGCCGACATTTGGCATCGCCGGACGATCTGCATTTTGGCCATTGCCAGTTGGAGCCTTTTGACGCTGCTGAGCGGAATTTCACATTCGTACAACACCTTGTTTGCCATGCGAATGCTTACGGGAGCGTGCGAGGCATTTCTCGTTCCCGCCGCGTGGTCGCTTCTCGGGGACTATTTTTCCAAAGCGCCGCTACCGCGGGCCATGAGTGTCTTCATGCTCGGCCCTTACATCGGGAGCGGTCTGGCACTGGTCCTTGGCGGTGTCGTCATGAAGCTGGATCAGGGCGCTCTCTTGAGCGTAGGCGGGATTGCGCCGTGGCGGGCTACGTTCATGGTCGCCGGTTTCTTAGGTATAATTCCGGCTTTTCTGTTCCTTTTCGTCGATGAGCCGGCAAGGCCTGGACCGGCTGCGGCGGAAGCCGGTCGAGTTCCGCAATTGCGGCAAGTCGTTGCCCTCCTGCGCGAGCGCCGCCGGTTTTACGGCTCATTTTATGGCGGAATGGCGCTTCTCACGATACCTTTTGCCGCAGTTCCGGCTTGGATGCCAACGTTGTTGGCTCGCCGGTTTGGGGTAGGCCTGGGGGAAATCGGGCTGCAATATGGGATGCTCACGCTCGTGGCCGGGTGCGCGGGTGTCTTGAGCGGCCCGATCATCGGCAGATTGATGGCCGGAAGGGGCTATTCCGATCAGCATTTGCAGGTTGCCCTGATCGCCTGCCTTGTCACAACGCCGACAATGGTGGTGTTGCCGATGATTGCCACCTATCGGCAGGCCCTCGTCGTAAGCACCATCGTCACATTCGCTGGTGCAGCAGCAATACCAATGACAGCCGCCGCGCTTCAAATCGTGACCCCGCATTGGATGCATGGCGTGACTGCGGCGTTGTACTTGTTTGTGGTTTCGGTTGTCGGCGTTGCATTGCCGCCGGTACTTGTCGCGATCCTGACAGATTATGTTTTCCGCGATGCAGGTATGGTTGGTTGGTCGCTCAGTATAGTTTGCTCGTTGTCGTTGGTTCTGGCGACGATCGCGATCCTGAAGACTATTACCGCTTACCGCGCTTGTCTTGAGCCTTGAGTGATGGCGCGATCTCTTCGAGCATCCGGGCACGAAATTTCCGGTTGGCGGCCGCCGCCCGCGTGCCGTGTCTTAAATCCTGAACGGCATTCCGCACTTTTGGCCGGGCTATGATGGGTGCTCGTCACGATCTCGCTGCCGTTCAGCACGCTGGCACGGCGGGATCTGCCATGGCAGAATTCGGGCCTTTTCGACTTTTCAGAACGGAGAGATTGCTTAAACGCGACGGAGTTCCGGTGCAGATGGGAAGTCGTGCACTCGATATTCTCATTGCCCTGGCAGATCGTGCAGGCGAGATTGTCTCCACCAGCGAACTGATAGCCCAGGTCTGGCCCGATCAGACAGTCGAGGAAGGCGCCCTTCGGGTGCATCTGGCCGCCCTCAGAAAAGTGCTCGGGCGCGGGCCGAACGGTCAGGGCTACGTCCTCAATCTGCCTGGCCGTGGCTATCTTTTGGCAGCCCCGATTTCGCAGAGCGATGGCAATGAGCAGGCGGCGCGACCTCACGTTTCTCCCGCAGACTATGGCCTGCCATCAAAGCATGCCGCCATCACAGGCAGAGCGGCTGTCGTCCGCAACATTGTCTCGCAAATCCAGACCCACCAGATCATTACCATCATCGGGCCCGGCGGGATTGGCAAGACGACGGTCGCTGTGGCCGTCGCTCATGACGCCATCCCATTCTTCGCGGACGGCGTGTTTTTTCTCGATCTGGGTACATTGCGTGAGCCGGATCTTGTGGCGCCGACCATCGGCAACGTCCTGAAGCACAAATCCAGCGGAGGCAATTCCCCGACGTTGGACGAGTTCCTTGTTCACAAGCACCTTTTGCTGGTGCTCGATAATTGCGAGCATCTGATCGATGCCATTGCATCCACTGTTGGCGATCTGACTGACATGGGCTGTCGCGTCCACATATTGGCGACGAGCAGGGAGCCGCTCGCAATCGAGGGAGAGCGAATTCACCGTCTTTCGCCGTTGACTTTCCCCGACCGCACCGAGGGCTTGAGCGTGGCGGACGCGATGCGTTTCCCTGCGGTCCAGTTGCTCGTCGATCGAATAGCGAAAAATCTCGACGGGTTCGAATTGCTTGATCGAGACGTCGCAGCCGCAGTCAATATCTGCCGCAAAGTCGATGGAATTGCACTGGCGATAGAACTGGCAGCCGCACATGTTGGTGTGTTTGGTTTGCGGGAGGTTGAAACTCTGCTTGATGGGCAGATTTCTCTCATTTGGCGCGGTCGCAGGACCGCTCCGTTGCGCCAAAAGACGCTCACTGCGACATTGGATTGGAGTTTTGGACTGCTGAATCAGGTCGAACACGATGTCGTGCTGAGGCTCTCCGTGCTGGTGGGATCCTTCGATCTCGAGACGGCCCAGGCAATAGCATCTGATGACGAGCTTCTTCCTGAAGAGGTGACGGTCGTGATCGCCGGCCTGATTGCAAAGTCGCTTGTTGCTTCGGAAGTGAACCGCGACGTCGCCCATTATCGCTTGCTTTACATTACACGTGAATACGCGTTGACCAAACTGATAGAATCGGGTGATTTCGATAGGCGTTCGCGCAGGCACGCGCTTCACTTTCTGCAACTGCTTGGCGGAGAGAGTACCGGCGTTATCGAACTGAGCCGTCCGCCGGAAAATCCGGCCCTGATCATACAGATCGGAAACATCAGGGCGGCGCTTGAGTGGGCTTTTTCAGCAAGCGGTGATCCGACGGTCGGGATCAGACTGGCAACAGCCTCTTCATCACTCTTTCTGGCCATGTCAATCGGTGACGAATGCGTGCGCTGGAATGAGATTGCGATCAAACATCTCGACGCTTCATTGCGCGGCACGCGTCTTGAAATGCTGCTTCAGGCGGCGCGCGGGATGGCTCTGCGATGGGCTGATGGAGATGCCTTCCGCATTGCATTTGGTCGCAGCCTGGAAATTGCGGAGCAACTGGGTTCGAGAGAAGAAAGGTTGCAATTGCTTCATTATTTTCAGATTGCTGAAATAAGCAGGGGTTATCCCGGGCGTGGTCTGGAACTTGCCAAGAAATCGCGGGAAATTGTTGCAATAGAGGGCGATCCGGCGGCGCTCGCTATAGCAGATTCCACTCTTGGAGTCGCTTATCATGTATTTGGCGACGTCGTGAATGCGCGACTACATTGCCAGGCCGCGATCGATGCACAGCATGTATTGCCTAGTCAGCAACTTTCGGTAATTGACGGGCACATCTTCAGACAAGCGCGTTTTGCTTTGGCAAAGAACCTTTGGTACCGGGGATTTCCGTTACAGGCGATGGCTGCGGCCAAAGCTATTTATGAGGAAGCGGAAAAGACCAGCCACTATTACTGGCAGAACGCAGTCGTCTGGACCAACCATATTTTCCAGTGGTGCGGCGAATGGGATACGGTGCTCAGCTTGCTGGCAAAGATGCGGGAACATACCGACGAGAACTCGAAAAGTGTCGTAGAGAGGTTCTGTTGAGTTGCGTTGAGAATTGACCCGGGATTTTCATTGAGAATTGACCCGGGTGGGTATGGGTTATGTGCTGCGGCGAACGTGCAGGGTCAAGCTGTGGTCTTGTCCTTTCTTGATTTTGGGGTCGCTGAGCTGGCTCTGAATCGGTAGCTGTCATTGCCAGTTTCCAGGATGTGGCAATGATGGGTGAGCCGATCCAGCAGGGC
>Ga0116227_10016225_pt1 | contig 10775 bp, 13 predicted proteins | sample S1TSphgellanicum_FD_89693 | JGI IMG/M metagenome (GOLD analysis project Ga0116227, IMG submission 89693) | Host-associated microbial communities from peat moss isolated from Minnesota, USA - S1T2_Fb - Sphagnum magellanicum MG | ecosystem: Host-associated > Plants > Peat moss > Unclassified...
GCGCTAAGCGATGCGTTACGGTTACCACTGCGAAGCATGTGAAGAAGCGATTTGGCCCGCGACCACGGCGGCGGAACTTCGCTGGCTCGTCCAGCGCGAGCACGTCGTGCGGGAAGTCGCCGGCCACGTGCAGGCCGGACTCGATACGTGGATCGTCGAGGCGCTCGACTTTCTTTCGCACCATTCCGGCCACAGCGTCGTGCTCTCAAAGCGGCCGTAGAAAACCTCGGCTAGCGCGGGACCTCGAGCCGTTGCCCGGGGATCACGGCGGCGTCGGCGAGGTGGTTGGTTTCCATGATCGCATCGATCGTCTCTTGGACGCTACCGTCGCTTGAGGTGAAGCGGCCCGCGATCGTCCAAAGGTTGTCGCCGGCGCGGACCGTGACGTGGGCCATGCGGACCGGTGCGGCGGCGTAAAACCGGGCCTGCGACAGCGCCGGAATGGTGACGAGCGCGCTCAATGTCGCGAGCGCGACGGCCGGCAGCAGCGTCATCTTCCGTTTCGGCGAATACATCGGTCCTCTCCCTACGCCCCTACAGGTTGGGCCAAACAGGCGTTCGTCCACCATATTCTAGCAAGGCGGAGGACAGGATGTCAACGTTATCTCGAACGTATGTTTGCATTCGCCGGGCGCAATGTGCTATCGTCTCGTGTAATCGCGGCGCGATCTCGCGCCGCCGTCCTTGAGAATCGGGGCGGCACCGCCTCGCAGGAGAACACATGACGGAGCGTGCCCCGACGGAACGTCAGGAGCGTATCCTCGAGGTCATTCGCGAATTCACCGAATCGCACGGCTATCCGCCGTCGGTGCGCGAAATCGGTGAACGCGTCGGCCTCTCCTCGTCCTCGACCGTTCAGTCGCACCTCAAGTCGCTCGAGAAGCGCGGCCTGATCCATCGCGACCCCACGAAGCCCCGCGCCCTCACTGCCCGCCCCGCGGTGCGCGCCGCGTCGCCCGTCGAGGCGGCGCCCGAGGCCGCGGTGCTCCCCATCCTCGGTAAGGTCGCCGCGGGCATGCCGATCACGGCCGCCGAGAATTACGAGGGGGAGCTGGTCGTCCCGCTCGAGTACGCGCGGAAGGCGGGCTCCTTCGTGCTGCGCGTGCAGGGCGAGTCGATGATCGACGCCGCGATTCTGGACGGCGATTTCGTCGTCGTTTCGCCGCAGCCCGACGCGGCGAACGGCGAAATCGTCGTGGCGATGATCGCGGGCGAAGCGACGGTCAAGCGCTTCTACCGGGAGAATGGCCGGATCCGTTTGCAGCCGGAGAACCGGACGATGGACCCGATCTACGCGGATTCGAACGACGACATCGCGGTGCTCGGGCGCGTCGGCGCAATCTTCCGCAAGCTTTAACCGAGGGCGCCCGGGGGTTGGGCCCCGCCGCGCGAATGACGGGACCCCGTGCCGGCGAATCGTGACCTAGCGGCCTTCCGCTCCGCGCTCGCGGAGCGCGTCGTACCGCTCCTGCGGGCCTTCGCCGAGTCGCCGGAGATGCTCGCGATCCGGCGGGCGCTGCCGATCAGCTTCGGGGGGCTTGCGGTCGGCCTCGTCGGCTTCATGGCGACGCAGCCCAGCGGTACGCTCCTCCAGCGCTTTTCGGCCTCGTTCGGGGCGGCCTTCGGCGTGATGTCCGCGCTGCTCGTTGTCGTCCTGGCATACGATCTCGCCGGCTCGCGGCACCTCGCCCGCGCGGTAGCGGTCCCGACGGCCGCGGCAGCATTTGCGCTCTCGCTGCCGTATCGCAAGGCCACGTCATTTTTTGCGCTCGCCAAAGCTGTCGGCTCGAGCGGACTGTTTCTCGCCATCGGCATCGCGCTGCTCACCGTGCTCGCCCTCGGACTCGCGACGCGGCGCTTCGGGCCGCGCGCGGGCGCGGGCATCGCGGCGGCGGCCGTCATCGGAACGGCCGGCACGCTGCTCGCATTCGGCGTTTCCCTCACCGGCGCACTCGACGTCGCAATCGCGCCGCTCGGCGATCTCGGCGACAGTTTACCGGCGCTCTTGACGATCACGCTGATCGAGACGCTGCTCTGGACGATCGGTATCCATGGGCCGGCGCTGCTCGCCCCCGTCGTCCTGCCGGTTTACGTCAACCTGCAACTGCAGAATACCGAAGCGCTGCAACACAATGCCGTTTTGCCGCACATCGTCACGGTCTCGATGTTTCTCTTCGTGTTTCCCGGCGGCGCGGGCGCGACGCTGCCCGTCGTGATTCTGCTTTTGCGTAGCAAAGTCAAGCGCATCAAACGCATCGCGTTCGCCACGCTCCTACCGTCGCTCGCGAATGCGAACGAGCCGCTCATGTTCGGATTGCCCGTCGTGCTCAATCCGATTCTCGGCGTGCCCTTCGTCATCGCGCCGCTCGTGCTCGCGGTCGTTTCGTGGGAGGCGATGGCGCACGGTCTGGTCGCGAAACCGGCCTACTACATTCCCTCGACGATTCCGATTCCGTTCTGCGTTTTCTTCGCAACGCGCGATTGGCGCTCGGTCGTGCTGATCGCCGTCAATCTCGCGCTCGCCTTCGCGATCTACGCGCCGTTCGTTGCCGCCTACGAACGCAACGAGGAAAAGCGTGCGGCCGAAGGAGCGGATAACGCGGCGTGATCGAAGCGCTGCTCGAACGCTTCGCAATCGCCGCGCCGGTGGCGAACGCCGCGCGGCGAGCCGGCGCGACCCTCGACCCCGGGGTGCATGCCCGCACGCAAGCGGCGGTGCATGCGAACGTGCTGGGCGCCTTCTTCGATGAAGGGCTTGCGGAGAGCGATCTCGCGGGGGCCTTCGGTTACGGCTACGACGACTCGGCGCGCGCGCGTTACGAGTCGCTGCTCGCGCGCATTTTCGGCGCGGAGCGAGCGCTCGCGCGACTCTCGTTCGTGAGCGGAACGCACGCGATCGTCACCGCGCTCGAAGCGTGCTTACCGCACGAAGGGCGGCTGCTCGCCGTAGCCGGCAAACCGTACGACACGCTGCAAAACGCGATTGTAAACGCCCCGTTCTCGCTGACGAGCCGCGGCGTCCGATACGTCGAGGTGCCGCTGCGCGACGGTCAGGTCGACCGCGAAGCGTTGCCCGCCGCGTGCGGCGCCGGCGTCGACGTCGCCTTCGTGCAACGCTCGCGCGGATATGCGGCGCGGGCGACGCTTTCGGCCGAAGAATGCGGCGAAATCGCGCAGATCGTCCGGGCCGCGGCGCCCGCCGCGCTCGTCCTCGTCGACAATTGCTACGGCGAACTGGTCGACGCGCGCGAACCGACCCACTACGGGGTCGACGCCGTGATGGGATCGCTCATCAAGAATCTCGGCGGGGCGCTTGCGCCCGGGGGCGGTTACGTGGCCGGACGCGCCGCGGTCGTCGAACGGGTCGCGGCCCGGCACTACGCGCCCGGGTTGGGAACCGCCGTCGGACCGACCCTCGGATTCGGACGCGCGCTCGTGCAAGGGTTGTTTTCCGCGCCGCTCGTCGTCGGCGAATGCCTCGCCGGCCTCGATTTCGCAGCGGCGCTCTTCGCGGAGCTCGGCTTCGCCGTCGACCCGTTGCCCGGCGCCCCCCGTCACGACATCGTTCAGGCGATCCGGCTTGGAACGCCGGGGCGGTTGCTTGCTTTCGCGCGTGGACTGCAGCGCGCGATGCCGGTCAACGCGCGCTTTGCGCCGGAGCCGGGCGCCGTTCCCGGCTACCGTGAACCGGTCGTCATGTCGGGGGGCGCCTTCATCGGCGGGGCCACGATCGAACTCTCGTGCGATGCACCGCTACGTCCACCATACGAGGTCTATCTGCAGGGAGGGACCAGCCGCCAGCATGCTGTTCTTGGCGCACTCTTTGCAGCCGAAGCGTTGCTCAAAGAAAGCAATTGACCGCAGCCGAAGAAGTTGCCGGGGGTAATGGAAGTGAGAGCGCGGTCTTGAGCTCGGAAAACGCTTCGAAAAGCGGCGAGGTCCCGTATCGCCGGCGCTACGTTCGTATCGCGGTCGAGACGACGGTGGAATACGCGCGCGATGGGGAAACCGAGAAGAAAATCGGCTATTCGAGCGATCTTGGCGGCGGCGGAATCCGCATGGCGACCGACGAGGACTTGCCGCTTGGCGCCGTGTTAATGCTTCATTTCCCCCTGCCGGGCCTCGATCGTGAAGTCGTCGCGAAGGGCCGCATCGTGCTCTCGTTCTTCAACGCCGAGGAAAAGCGGTTCTTGCACGGGATCGCGTTCACGCAGATCGACCCGCGCGATCAAGACGAGATCGTGAAGTACGTCTCCTCCGAAGTGCAGCGGCTCACCCGCGAAGGGGAGCACATGGAACCGGAAACGCTACCCTAGCGGCTTCGGTCCCGCGGATGCCATGAAGCCGAAGAAGAAGTATCGGTTGCCTTCGTCCGTTTCGATGACGATACGCGAGTCCTCGATCGTGGCTCGTTTTATTCGTTTTCCGATCAGCGTATCGAGAATCGCTTGGGTTTGCTCGAATTCCGCTTCACGAAACGCCTCGGGATCGATGTCTTGGAGGTCGCGAACGAATTCCTCGTTCGAGATGTCGTTGAGCAGTTCGCCCAGGGCGTCGCGACCTGGCGAGCCCGTCCCGGTCCCTGATGCCATCACCGGCTATTCGTTGTCACGGCCCGGTCGTGCCTTGTGCGCTTCACCGCAAATTTGACCGGGAAGTTTCTTCCCCTCGGGGTAACCTCGTTGCGCAGATGTACATCCTAGAGGTGCTCAGCGGGCCGCTCGACGGAAAAACCTGGTCTTTCGAGCGGGAGATCACGATCGGCCGGGACGATGCGGTCGCCTCGGCCTGCATCACGCTCGACCGCTACGTGTCGCGGCGCCACGCGCGGGTCGTCCGGGAGGGAGATCGTTTCGTGCTTGCGGATCTCGAGAGCCGCAACGGGACGCGGCTCGGCGGGAAGCCGGTAACCGAGTCGTCGCTCGCCTCCGGCGACCGTTTCATCGTGGGGCGCACGCTGTTGCGCGTGCGGGAGGCCTGAGGTGCAGATCGTTCGGACGCCGGGCTCGGCGCGGGCGATCGCCCGGACCTTGCCGCGCCCGGTCGGCTTCGTTCCGACGATGGGTGCCCTGCACGCCGGCCACCTGGCGCTGGTGGAGCGGGCGCGGCGCGAGAACGTTTCGGTAGCCGCCTCGATCTTCGTGAACCCGATGCAGTTCGGCCCGAGCGAGGACTATGACAAATACCCGCGCGCGTTCGAGCGCGATTGCGAGTTGCTGGCGGCGCACGGCGTCGACTTGCTGTACGCGCCCGCGGTCGAGCGGATGTATCCGCCGCACTTTTCGGCGGCGATCGACGTGGGCGCCCTTGGGACGTCGTTTGAAGGAGCGCGCCGCCCCGGCCACTTCGCCGGCGTGGCGACCGTCGTTGCGAAACTCTTGCACGCGCTCGAGCCGACATCGCTCTATCTCGGGCAGAAGGACGCGCAACAGACGGCCGTGTTGCGGGCGATGGTACGCGATCTCGACATGGCGACGAACGTTGTCGTGGCGCCGACCGTGCGGGAGGCGGACGGCCTGGCGCTTTCGAGCCGTAACGTTTACCTCAACGCGGAAGAACGTTCGGCCGCGGCGAGCATCTACGAGGCGATGCGCGCGGTCGCGGCCGCCGTCGAGGCAGGCGAAACGGATCCGCGCCGGGCACTCGCGGCCGGCCGTAAACTCCTGATGGAGCCGCTGCGGTGGGATTATTTGGCGCTCGTCGATCCGTTCACGTTCGTGGAGGCGGACCCGGTGCGCCGGCCGTGCATCGTGCTCGCGGCGGCCAACGCGGGAGCGGTGCGCCTTCTCGATAACCTGCCGTTGCCGTTACCGGGGGGTGTGGACCCGCTCGTAACGCCGCCGCACGAATTACCGCGGAGCGCCCGCACGCGCATTTCGTGAGGATCGTCCTCGGCGTTTGCGGGGGCATCGCCGCGTACAAGGCAGCGGCGCTTTGCAGCACGCTCGTGCAACGCGGTGACGATGTCGACGTCATCATGACGGCCGGGGCGGAGCGGTTCGTCGGGGCGCTCACGTTCGCCGCGCTGACCCGGCGGCCGGTGCTGACGTCGCTCTGGGACGCGCCGGAAACGATTCCGCACATTGCGCTCGCCCGCGCGGCCGACGTCCTCGCGATCGTGCCGGCCACGGCCAACGTCATCGCGAAGCTCGCGCTCGGTCTCGCCGACGATCTGCTCGCCAACGTCGCTCTGGCCGCGCGCGGGCCGCTCGTCGTCGCTCCGGCGATGAATTCGGCGATGTACGACCACCCGGCGACGCAGGGGCATTTGGCCACGCTGCGGGCGCGCGGAGCGACGATCGTCGAGCCCGGAACGGGCTTTCTCGCCGAACGCGAGATCGGCATCGGCCGGCTCGCGGAACCGGCGGCCATTCTCGCAGCGATCGACGCGAGTGCGGCGCGGGCGCGGGAGCTCGCCGGCCAGCGCGTGCTCGTCACTGCGGGGCCGACGCGTGAAGCGATCGATCCCGTGCGCTTTCTCTCCAATGCCTCGACGGGCACGATGGGCATCGAACTCGCGCGCGAGGCGCTGGCCCGCGGGGCCGAGGTGGATCTCGTGCTCGGCCCGACGGCGGTGGCGCCGCCCGCCGGAGCCCGCGTCGTGCGCGTCGTGACCGCGCAAGAAATGTTCGACGCGACGCTCGCGCGCGCTGCCGGGGCCGACGTTGCGATCGCGACGGCCGCGGTCTCCGATTGGCGGCCCGCCGAACGCTTCAGTCATAAAATAAAAAAGAGCGCCGGTGCGGATTCGATCGCGCTCGAGCGCACGCCCGACATTTTGGCCGCGCTCGGCGAACGCAAGAACGGCACGTTCCTCGTCGGCTTCGCGGCCGAAACGCACGACGTCGAAGCGTACGCGCTCGAGAAGCTCGTCGCCAAGAGACTCGACGCCATTGCCGCCAACGACGTCTCACACGAAGGCTCGGGCTTCGGCCCGGGCGCGAGCGAGATCGTGCTGCTCTGGCCGGGCGGCGGCCGGGCACACCTGGGGCGCGGCGATAAGCGGATTCTCGCTCGACGTCTATGGGACACGCTCGCGCCGCTACGCGCGGCCCGGGAGGCGGCGCGGAGCTAGAGGTGCTGCTCGCAGTCGACGTCGGTAACACCGACACGAAGCTCGGTTTCTTCGACGCGCCGCATCCCGACCGGTTGCGCAAGACGTGGCGCGTCGGCACGTCGCGGGCGCGGACGGCCGACGAATACGGCGTGCTCTTCGGAACGCTCTTCCGAGCGGCGGACCTCGATCCGGCCGCGGTGCGGGCGATCGCAATTTCGAGCGTCGTGCCGCAAACGGACCTCGCGCTCGCCGAAGCGTCGCGCATGTACTTCGGTTGTGAAGCATCGTTTTTCGCCGCCGCGACGCAAACGTTGATCGAGGTGACGACGGAGCGCCCCAAGGATCTCGGCAGCGACCTGCTCGTCGCCGCGGTGGCCGCGCGGGCGAAGTACGGCACGCCGTTGATCGCGCTCGGCTTCGGCACGGCGACGACGGTCGGCGCGGTGTCGCGTGAAGGCGAGTATCTCGGCAATGCGATCGCCCCCGGCATTCGCACGTCGATCGACGCGCTCGTCGAGCGCACCGCGAAATTGCCGCAGGTCGCGCTCGAGGCGCCCAACGGACCGATCGGCCGCGACACGGTCTCGTCGATGCAGGCCGGCATCATCTTCGGTTTCGTCGGCCAAACCGAGGCGCTCGTCTCGCGGATGCGTCACGCGATCGGCGAGGACGCGCGCGTCGTCGCGACCGGCGGCCTTGCCGACGTCATCGCGCGGCATACGACGATGATCGATGCGGTCGAGCCGCATCTCGTGTTGCAAGGGTTGGCGCTTTGGTATGCGGCGACTGCGCGCTGACTCCGTTGCCGCGAGTTCGTCGCGGAGCCGATGCGGCCGCCTCCGCCTGACGATCGCGGTCGACGATTGAGAGCGCTACTTGTCGCCGTCGCTTTCGGGTTGGCAGTTTCGGCGATCGCGGCCGATGCCGTGGCGCGCCCCGCCGCCGAACGTTCGGGAGCGGCAATCCTTACGAACGGCAGCGTCAACGCGCTCGACTTCATCGAATTGCAAGTCGCCTATACGACGCTCCTGGCGCGCTATTACCAGCCGATCGCCCCGCGGCGGCTCGTCGACGGCGCGCGCACGGGGGTTGCCGCGGATCTCCTCGCGAGCGGTATCGCGGATGCCGAGCTTCCCTTCACCCCGCAAAAGATGAGTGCCGGCGACGGCGGCGACGCGATCGATTCGCTCGTCCTGCGGCAACTCGCGCGCTACGGCACGCGGCTCGACGGGCACCGTCTGGTGCAGGCGGCGGTGGCGGGCGAACTCGCGGCGCTGCACGACCCCTACACCGTGCTTTTTCGGCCGCAGGCGTTTCGCACGTTTAACGCCTTCCTCGGGAATGAAAAGTTCGGCGGCATCGGAGCCGTGCTTTCCTACGACGCGGTCCGGCGAACCGCGACGATCGACCGGATCTTGCCGGGCACGCCCGCAGAGCGCGCGGGTCTGCGGCGTGGCGACGAGATCGCGAGCATTGACGGCCGCAGCGCTGGGGATCTCGGGCCGGCGGGATTGCGCGACGCGCTCCGCGGGCGGGTCGGAAGTCCGGTCGCCATTACGTATCGTCGTGGAGCGGAACCGGGGCAAGCGAATGCGTCGGTGACGATCGTGCGGGCGGAAATACGCGACCCCGAGGTCACCGAGGCGCGCGTCGACGACGCCGGTTACGTGGCCCTTTCGCGCTTCGGCGACCGCGCGGGGACGGAGTTGGACGCGGCGCTCGCCGAGCTGCGCGACGACGGCGTGCGCGGCATCGTCCTCGACCTGCGCGGCAACGGGGGCGGTTACGGCGACCAAGCCACGGCGGTTGCGTCAGCCTTCCTGAAGTCGGGACCCGTTTTCACGACGCGCGAGCGAACGGGTGCGGCGAGCGTCGCGAATGCGAGCGGAAAGCCGATTTGGACCGGTTCGCTCGCGGTTCTCGTCGACCACGACACCGCCTCAGCAGCAGAGATCGTGGCGGGGGCGTTGCAGGACGATCGGGCGGCGACGATCGTCGGGGTGCGTACCTTCGGCAAGGGCGTCGTGCAATCGGTCTTTCCGCTTCCCGACGGAAGCGCGATCAAGATGACGACCGCCCGCTACACCACGCCGCTCGGCCGCGATATCGAAGGCGTCGGCGTGGTTCCCGACGTCACGGTCGCGCAGCCGCCGGGCTCGGTCTCCGGCGACCCGCGAACGGACCCGCAATTGGCGCGTGCCCTCGCGCTCCTCGAGCCCGCGCCTTCGCCTTCGCCTGCGCCGGTTGCCTCGCCCGGAGTCGCTGCGGTTGGCCGGCCCGGCTTTCGGCGCCGTGATATAATCGGGTGCTGATGACCCGCCTCGTTCCGCCGCTGCGTATCGGCAGCCACGAGATCTGGCCGCCCGTCGTGCTCGCGCCGATGTCGGGCGTGACGAATCGTACCCTGCGCGCGCTCTACAAGCCGTTCGGGTTCGGCCTGACCGTTACCGAGTTCGTGTCGTCGAACGCCGTGCAATTCGGCGCTAGGCGCACGATGGAAATGATCGATCAGCACGGCGTTGAGAAGCCGGTGTCGACGCAGCTCTGGGGCAGTGACCCGGAGTTGATGGCGCAGGCGGCCCGGGTGGTGCGCGAGTGCGGCGCGGATATCGTCGACATCAATTTCGGCTGCCCCGCGCCGAAGGTGACGAAAACGGCGGGCGGCAGCGCGTGTCTGCGCGACGTCGACCGTTGCGAAGCGATCGTCAAGGCCGTGATCGCCGCCGTCGACTGCCCGGTGACGGTCAAGATGCGGCTGGGCTGGACGGAAAGCGATCTCGTCTATCTCGAGGTCGCTAAACGCGCCGAGGCCGCGGGGATCGCCGCCATCACGCTGCATGCGCGCACGGCGAAACAGTTCTATAAAGGTTCTGCGGATTGGGCGCACATTGCGGCGCTCAAAGCGAGCGTGAACGTTCCCGTGATCGGGAACGGCGATCTCGGCGACCCGTTCGATGCGGTGCGCAAGATGCGCGAAAGCGGCGTCGATGCGATCATGCTCGGTCGCGCCGTGCTTGGAAATCCGTGGCTCCCCGGCCGTATTCGCGACCTGCTCGAAGGCCGGCCGGCGAGCGCGGCGCCGGGAGCGCCGGAGCGGTTGCGCTTTGCCGTTGTGCACTATCGCGTGATGGTGGCGGAGTGGGGCGAAGCGCGCGCCGTTCCTCAGATGCGCAAACACCTAGGGTATTACCTCAAGGGCTTCCCCGGCGCAAGCGAGCTGCGCGAGCGACTGATGCATACGACGACCGCCGACGAAACGCTCGGCATCGTGGAAGCGACGATCGCGCGGCTCGAAGCGTCCGACATGGTCGCCGCGTGACCGAGACGGAACGGTCGCTTTACGACGAAACCTACGAAAACTACAGGACCTATGTAAATCCGCCGCTCGCCCGCGTAATGAAGCTCTCGGGTTCGCCCGTTGCCGTCCGCGCGCACGGAACGACGATCTGGGATCAGGCCGGAAAAGCCTATCTCGATTTCGCCGGCGGCTACGGCACCTTTACGCTCGGCCACACGCACCCGCGGGTCGTCGCCGCCGTGCACGCGCAGCTCGACCTCATGGGGCTCTCGGGCAAGACGATGTTCGAACCGCTCGTCGGCCGGCTCGCGCGCGCGCTCGCCGCGATCGCGCCGGGCGACCTCTCGATCTCGTTCTTCGCGAACAGCGGGGCCGAAGCGATCGAAGGTGCGCTCAAGCTCGCGCGCGCCGCGACCGGCC
>Ga0116227_10016226_pt1 | contig 10774 bp, 10 predicted proteins | sample S1TSphgellanicum_FD_89693 | JGI IMG/M metagenome (GOLD analysis project Ga0116227, IMG submission 89693) | Host-associated microbial communities from peat moss isolated from Minnesota, USA - S1T2_Fb - Sphagnum magellanicum MG | ecosystem: Host-associated > Plants > Peat moss > Unclassified...
GCATTCTCGGCACGAACTATGCCTTCGCCGGCGCGGCGCCCACGAGCGTCGTCAGTGTCGGATCGCCCGGCGCCGAGCGTCAGATCACCAATGTGGCGGCTGGCCAGATCAGCGCCACCAGCACCGACGCGGTGAACGGCTCCGAGCTCTATGCGGTCGATCAGGCCGTGACCGCTCTGGGCGCTCAAGTCACCAGCATCGGCGGCGGCGGCGCGGGCGTTGCGTCCCTGTCCACCTCGACATCGACCGGCATCAGCACCAATGCGGGCGGCCTCGCCTCGCTCTCCACCTCGGCCTCCACGGGTCTGAGCACCACGAACAGCGGCGTCGCCTCGCTCTCCACCGGCGTCGCCTCCCTCTCCACCGGCGTGGCCAAGGGCACCACGGGCCTTGTCCAGCAGGTGGGCGGCGCGCCGGGCACAGGCGCCATCACCGTCGGCGCCCAGACCGGTGGAACCTCGGTCAGCATCGCCGGAACCTCGGGCGCGCGCACGCTGAGCGGCGTCGCCGCGGGCGTGGCCGCCACCGATGCGGTGGATGTGGGCCAACTCCAGGCCGCCCTGGGCGGTAGCGTCCAGTACGACAACTCCAGCCATTCCAGCATCACTCTGGGCGGAACCAGCGCCGCCAGCCCCGTGGCCCTGAACAATGTCGCAGCCGGCGCGGTCACCGCGACCTCAACGGCGGCGGTCAATGGCAGCCAGCTCTACGCCACCAACAGCAACGTCACCAATCTGCAGAACGGCGCCTCGGGCGTCTTCCAGGTCTATCAGTCGGGGACGGTCACCGCGCCAACCGCGAGCGCCCTGCAATCCACGGCGGGCGGCGACGGGGCCATGGCCACCGGCGCGGCCTCCACGGCCATCGGCTATCGCGCCACCGCCAGCGGCGTGAACTCCGTGGCCATCGGCGCCAATTCCAGCGACGGCGGCCTGGCCAATGTCGTCTCCTTCGGGACGCCCGGTAACGAGCGCCGCCTCACCAATGTGGCTCCCGGCGTCAATGGAACCGACGCGGTGAACGTCAATCAGTTGGTGGGCGCCGAGCAGACCTGGCAGCAGGGTCTTGACCAATATGTCCAACGCGCCGACGCGGGTGTCGCCCTCTCACTGGCGGCCGCCGGTCTGCACTATGACAGCGCGCCCGGAACGACCTCTTTGGCCGGCGCCGCCGCCTACTACGCCTCGCATGCGGGCCTGTCGTTCGGGATCAACCACACCTCGGCGGATGGCCGCTGGCGCTATAACATCGCCACTACCTTCGCCAGTCCGACCGATGGTTCGGATGTGGGCGTCGTGGCCGGCTTCACCTATACATTTGGTCACTAATGTGACCGCCAAAGTGGCTTGATATCAGGTTTGTTAAGCTGGTCTTTAGAGGCCTCTATCATTCTGGGCCGAAGTTAAATAAGGCTCCAGTCTTATGACGACGCGCTCTCTGAAGATCTGGCTCGGGGTGGGCCTTCTGGGGTTAGTGACGATGAGCGCGGCGCCGGCGCCAGCGCAGGGCGTCACCGTTTCCGACCCTCCGATCGGCGGCGTCTGTATCTACTCCAAAAACAATATGTTGGGCCGATCCCTCGCGGGTCTGTCGGCCCATGAGCAGCTCGCACAGCTTCAGCAATCCTCGGATATTGATTTGGCCGCTCAGCGTAATCGCCTCGTGGCGGACGAACGCGCGCTCACCGCGGAGAAAACCCGCATGCTTTTGTCGACCTACGACAAGCGATCGGAGTCCCTCACGCACCGGGCGGAACGGTTGGCCGAACTCTCGCGCATCCGGGCCCGCCAGATCGCCGAGACGCGCACCGAGGCCTTTGGCCGCATCGCCGCCGCGGCTGAGCCCCTGCTCACCGCCAGTGTCGCCGACCACCATTGCGCCATCCTGCTGGATCGCGGGGCCGGCTATAGCGTCAATCCGGACATGGACCTGACCGGCGACGTCATCTCAAGGCTCAACGGCGTCATGCCGACGATCAGTCTGCAACTGGCGCCACCGCCGGGGGGAATCCTTTCTCAGTTTCCCCACGCGAAGCCCCGTTCGACGCCGAAGCCGAAGGCTGCACGGCCGGTGGGGCGGGTTGTCAAACCAGTGAAAAAGCGGTGCGATAAGGCCTGCGCCGCGAGATTGGCGCGGGTGACGCCGGTTCAAGGCAGGGGCAAATAAGGCGGGAATGGCATGAAAACGCTCTCTTCGACAGCCGGCATTTCCACCCGTCTCTTCCGCGGCGCGCTCGGCATCGCGGCCGCGGCGGGCATGGCGGCTTCCGCCTCGGCCCAGACACGGAGCGCCGGTCCCCCTATTGGCGGGGTCTGCGTCTACTCCGAGAACAGCGTCGTCACCGATTCCAAGGCGGGCATCGAGGCGTTCGAGGAACTGGCTCAGTTGAAGCAGTCCATGGATGCGGATATGCGCGCGGCGCGGGACAAACTTGTGGCCGATGAGCGCAGCCTCACCAGCCGGCAGGGCCAGATTCCCGCCGCCGAGTTCAATAATGGCACCGCTGATCTGCTGAAGCGCGCACAGGACCTGGCCGCCCTCACGCGCACCCGGGAAAATCAGGTGACCCGCACCTGGGATGGCGTGGTCGCCCAGATCCGTCAGGCGGCGCAGGGCCAAATGACGGCCAGCGCCGCGGCCCACCATTGCGCCATGATCCTTGATCGCGGCGCGGGCTATCACGTGGGCTCCGGCATGGATCTCACCGGTGATGTGACGCAGCGCCTTAACGGCGTCATGCCCACCGTCACCCTTCAACTCGCCCCGCCGGCCTAATCGCGCTCACCCCCGCGAAAACAGGGCTTGGCCTAGCCATCCGGCCTTAAGCGCAGTAAAAGCCTGCGCCCATGAAGACGCCCCAAGTCACAATTTTCGCCGCGCTCATTCTCATGATCGGCGGCCCCGCCCTGGCCCAGGTCACCCCAGCCCCTGGCGCGCCCCTGGCCGGGGTCTGCGTCTATTCAGAGAATGTCATCCTTGGCCAGTCTCAGGCCGGCGCCGGCGCCAACCAGCAGCTCACGCAACTTCAGACCTCGATCAACGCAGAGCTGCGCGCGGCGCGCGACAAGCTGGTGGCCGATGATCAGGCCCTGACCGCCAAAAAGGCGCAACTCTCCGCCGCTGATTTCGCCGCCCAGGGCGCGGCGCTTCAGACCCGCGCGCGCGACCTTCAGACGCTCGCCACGACGCGTAACAGCCAATTGACCCGCACCCGCGATAGCGCCATCGCCCAGATCTCCAAGGCGGCCGTGCCGCTGCTGGACGCGAGCCTCACCGCCCACCGCTGCGCCGTCGTCCTGGACAAGGGAGCGATCTATAGCGTGAATCCCGCCATGGACCTCACCGGCGAGGTGCTTCAGCGGCTCAACGCCACCCTCCCGGCCATCACCGTCACCCTGGCCGCGCCAGCCTGATCCTTGGCTATCGCGACTCTGGTTCCAGGTCGAAGGGGAAGGCGGGAAGGCGGTTGTTCATGACCCCGATGATCTCGCCCGTCAGATCCATGGCTGGGTTGAAGGCATAAGCGCCTGAACTCTCGAACACCGCGCTGCAGTGATGTTCCGCCAGCACCGCCGCCAATATGGGCGCCAATTGGCTGATCAGGTGGGCGGTGACATCGGCGCGCGTTCGGGCCAGCTGGTCATTGCGGGTGTTTTCCAGGGTCTGGAAGGCCTGCTGGCGCAGAGCCAGGGCGCCCGCGCGCTGCTGATAGATGGCGATATCGATGACCGGCTTTTGAATCTGCAGCACATTGGCGTCATTGGCGATGGCCTGCCGCTCGCCGCTCAGCTCCTGCTCCACGGCCTGGCGCAAGCCGGCGATCCGCTGATTGGCCGCCGCGCCGGCATTGGAATTGTCGAGAACCCGTTGCTTTGAAAGAAAGCAGACGCCAGGCGTGGGCGGACCAAAGGATTGGGCCATGACGGCGCTCGACAGAGATGCCGACACCAGGGTCAGAAGCGCCAAATGCCAAATCATAGTCGAAGCTCTAGAGCCCTTGACCCGAACCGAGCAAGGGGCGCGCGCGCAAGTGGGACGGGCGCTTGCGTCGGAATGCCACTATATCTGGCGTCATCATGCCCCCGCGCCTGCGCCCCACACGTCTGGAATATGTTGTCGACCCCCAGAGGCTGCGTTCGCAGATCACTCTGGCGTTGGCCGCCGTGCGTGGCGAGGGGCCGAACGGCCTCTTCGGCGAACAACGGCGCCGGATGCTGGAGATCCTCAAGGGTGCCCTCTTCAGGGGTCGGATGATCGCCAAGGAGCGGCTGGAAAACGGCGCGGGCGGCGTCGAGACGGCCCGCTTGCTCTGCGGTGTCACCGACATCGTGGTCCGCGAACTTTGGGACTTCGCCACGCGCCCTGGGGACCAGGCGAGCGGGGATAAATCCCGCATGGCCCTGGTCGCCGTCGGCGGCTACGGGCGAGGATCGCTGGCGCCCTTCTCAGACCTTGACCTGCTGTTTCTGCGGCCAGACGCCGATAGCCCCGAGGTCGAAACGACCATCGCCTTCATGCTCTATGCCCTGTGGGATCTGGGCTTCAAGGTGGGCCACGCCTCGCGCACGGTGGATGAGTGTCTGGCCCTGGCGGGGGCCGATATGACCATCCGCACCTCCGTCCTCGAAGCCAGGCCATTGGCGGGGGATGAGCGGCTGGCCCGCGACCTCCTCCGCCGGTTCCGCAAGGAGGTGGTGGCGGGGACAGGCGCCGAGTTCGTCGCCGCCAAACTCGCCGAGCGCGATGCGCGCCACGAGCGTTCGGGCGCCAGCCGCTTCATGGTCGAACCCAATGTAAAGGACGGGAAGGGGGGCCTGCGCGATCTCCACACCCTGTTCTGGATCGCGCAATATCTGCACCCGGGCGAAAGCCTGGAGGCGGTCATGCGTCTGGAGATGTTCGAGGACCGCGAGATTCGCGCCTTCCTGCGGGCCTTTGACGTCCTGGAAGCCGTGCGCGCGCACCTGCATTTCGCCACCGGCCGGGCGGAAGAGCGACTGACCTTTGACCTCCAGCCGGAGGTGGCGCGGCGCATGGGCTATCATGACCGCACGAGCCCGACGGGCGACAATACGCCGGCCGTGGAGCGGTTCATGCGCCGCTATTTCCTGGTGGCCAAGGATGTGGGCGTCCTGACCCGGGCCTTCTCGGCCAAACTCGAGGCGGAGCATCTCAAGGTCCTCTCGCGCGATGGCGCCTATTGCCCCGTGGCGACAGCGGACGCCGAGAGCCGCACGCGGGGCTTTGTCATCGATCGCGGGCGCCTCTCCATCGCCGGACCCGAGGTCTTCGCCGCCGATCCGGTCAATCTGCTGCGGCTCTTCCAGATCGCCGACGCCTACGAGCTTGATCTGCACCCGGACGCCTTTACCGCCGCGACCCGAAGCCTCGGCCTCATCACCGCTCCAGTGCGCCGCGACCCTGTCGCCGCGCGCGTCTTTCTGGACATTCTGAGCCACGCGCGCGATCCGCGTCGGGCCCTCGAGCTGATGAACGAGGCCGGCGTGCTCGGCCGGTTCATCCCGGAATTTGGCCACGTCGTGGCGCAGATGCAGTTCAATATGTACCACGCCTACACCGTGGATGAGCACACCTTGAGGGCGATCGGCGTGATCGCGGAGGTGGCGGCGGGCCGCCTGCAGGAAGACCACCCCCTGGCCAGCGCCATTATGCCCCTGGTCGAGGATCGCGAGGCCCTGTTCCTGGCCATGCTGCTGCACGATACGGGCAAGGGCGGGGTGGGCGGTCAGTCCAAGGCGGGCGCCAGAGCGGCGCGCCAGGCCTGCGAACGTCTGGGTCTGGCTGACCACCGCATCGATCTTGTGGCGTGGTTGGTGGAAAATCATCTGGTCATGAGCGACATCGCCCAGAAGCGCGATATCGCCGATCCCGCCACGGTGAACGCCTTCGCCGAGTTGGTGGAGACGCCCGAGAGGATGCGTCTGCTGCTGATCCTGACCATCGCTGACATTCGCGCCGTGGGGCCGGGCGTCTGGAACGGCTGGAAGGGCCAGCTCCTGCGCGAGCTTTTCGGCGCGACGGAAACCCTGTTTCGCGGCGGGCGCAGTTCCGGCGCCGCCGCCGCCGCGCGTCGGCGGCTGGAGGCTATCGCCTTCGAGGCCCGGGGGGCGCTTGTCGCCGCCGATCCCGCCGCGAGATCCTGGGCCAGCGCCATGGAGGACGCCTATTTCGCCGCTTTTTCCTCGGCCGAACAAGCCGCCCATCTGGAGCTCTCCCGCCGCGCGGCCCTCGTGGGTGGCGCGGCGGCCCGGGCCCGGACGCGGCCCGTTCGCATGGCCACCGAAGTCGTGGTGGCCGCCCGCGACCGGCGCGGGCTCTTCGCCGATCTGGCCCTGGCCATAGCCCGCCTGGGCGGCAACCTTGTCGGCGCGCGCATCTTCACTTCCGCCACCGGCGAGGCCTTGGACGTCTTCTATGTGCAGGATGTGGGCGGCCGTCCGTTTGGCGAGGATCATCCTCATGGACTGGACCGCCTGGCCCGGGCCCTTGAGGCCGCGGCCCGGGAGGAGGGGACCTCTGACCAGGATCTGCCCACGGGCGATCTTCGCCGCGCCTCCGCCTTCGCCATTCCCTCCAGCGTGGTCATCGATCAGGACGCATCGGCAAGCGCGACCGTGGTGGAGGCGACCGGTCGTGACCGGCCGGGGCTGGTCCACACCCTCGCCCGGAGGCTTTCGGAAGCGAGCCTCTCGATCCAGTCCGCCCATGTGGATAATTATGGCGAGCGGGCCGTGGACAGTTTCTATGTCGTGGCCGCCGATGGCGGGAAATTGACCAATCCAGCGCTCATCGCCGAGGTTCGCGAGGGTCTTCTGGATATCCTCGAAGCGGCCGACGCCGCCGCGCGCCCCCGCCGGCTCACCCGCGCCCGCGCCAACCCGGCCCGGTGAAGGCCACTAGACTTGTCATTATGCAATTGATTGCTTATTGTGAGGCTTGGCGATGGCCCTTACAGCCAACGTCACGCCCGATGAAGCTCCCATCCCCTGCTGCCATTTGTTGCCATTCAGCTGCCACTTAGCTGCCATTTGCTGCCATTTGTCGCCATTCCGGCGGCCATCTGCGGCCCATTCGCTGCCCTTGAGTTGCCAGAAAGCTGCCATTTGCTGCCATTTGTCGCCTTGACGTCGGAACTTAACTAATTGAAATATAACAAGAAGTGCACACCTCGACTCAAAACACATGTTTTTCCGCGGACAGAAAGATACGGACCGCCCCTATGATTGACCCCACGCCCCGCGTCCTCTCGGGCGTCCAGCCCTCCGGCGCGCTGCACCTCGGCAACTACCTGGGCGCCCTGGTGAAGTTCGTCGCCCTCCAACACCGCATGGAGTGCCTGTATTGCGTGGTGGATTTGCACGCCATCACCGCGCCGCAGGATCCCAAAGCCTTGGCCAGCCAGACCCGGGAGATTGCCGCCGCCTATATGGCCGCCGGGGTGGACCCGAGGATCGCCACCATATTCCCCCAGTCCGCCGTGCCCCAGCACGCGGAGCTCGCCTGGATCTTCAACTGCGTGGCCCGGCTCGGCTGGCTCGACCGCATGACCCAGTTCAAGGAGAAGTCGGGCAAGAACAAGGAGCGCGCCAGCGTCGGGCTCTATACCTATCCGGTGCTCCAGGCCGCCGACATCCTCGTCTACAAGGCGAGCCACGTCCCGGTGGGCGAGGATCAGAGGCAGCATCTGGAGCTGACGCGCGATATCGCGGCCAAGTTCAATCATGACTTCGACGCGCCGGACTTCTTTCCCCTGCCCGAAGCGCTGACGGAAGGTCCTGGGGCGCGGGTCATGTCCTTGCGCGATGGCCAGGTGAAGATGTCCAAATCCGACCCTTCGGATCAGTCGCGGATCAACCTGCTCGACGACGCTGACGCCATCGCCGCCAAGATCCGCCGCGCGCGCACCGACCCCGAGCCGATCCCCGAGACTCTGGAGGGCCTCGCCGCGCGGCCCGAGGCGGACAATCTGGTGGGGATCTATGCGGCGATGGCGGGCCTCACCAAGGCCGAGGTCCTGGGTCAATATGCCGGCAGAGGGTTCGGCGACTTCAAGCCGGCCCTGGCCGATCTGCTTGTGGACCGCCTTGGGCCGGTGTCAGCCCGCATGCGCGCCTTCATGGACGATCCCGCCGAAATCGACCGTATCCTCGTCGCTGGCGCGGCGAAGGCCCGCGCCCTCGCCGAGCCTGTCGTCGCCGAAACCAAGCGACGGGTCGGCTTTGTGGATATCGGTTCGCCACAGGCCCTGTCTCAGAGACCAGCTTGACCTATATAGAGGCCTCCCCCGAGGAACCCTGATGTTTATCCAGACCGAGACGACGCCGAACCCCGCCGTGCTGAAATTCCTGCCAGGGCAATCGGTCCTGGCCGAGGGCGCGGGGGTGCGCGAATTCAACGACGCCGCCGCGGCGACCACTTCGCCCCTGGCCAGCGCCCTCTTCCGCATCGAGGGCGTGCGACGGGTTTTCCTGGCGCGGGAATTCCTCACCGTCTCCAAGGCCGAAGAGGCCGACTGGGCCTATCTGAAAGCCCCGATCCTGGCGGCGATCATGGACCATTACACCAGCGGCGAAGTGGCGGCGGACGATCAGGAGTCCGCTGAGGACGAAGATGTCTATGACGCGGCGTCCGCCGATATCGTCCAGGAGATCAAGGATCTTCTCGACACGCGCATCCGTCCCGCCGTGGCGCAGGACGGCGGCGATATCCTGTTTTCCAAGTTCGAGCCCCAGACCGGGGTCGTGTGGCTGCACATGCGTGGCGCCTGCGCGGGCTGCCCCTCATCGGCGGCCACCCTCAAGGCCGGGGTGGAGAACCTCATGCGCCATTACATTCCCGAAGTGACAGCCGTGGAGCAGGTTCTTTGACGACCCCCCTTGATGACGCCGCCCTGGATACGCTCTTTCGGACGGCGCGAACCCGCAATTCCTGGAAGCCCGAGCCCCTCCCCGAGGGCGCGCTGGAAGCCATCTATGACCTCGCCAAGATGGGCCCCACCGCCGCCAATTCCTCTCCCGCGCGGTTCGTTTTCGTGACCTCGGACGCGGCGAAGGAAAAGCTGGCCTCCGCGTCCGCCTCCAGCAATGGCGCCAAGGTCAAGGCCGCGCCCGCCACCGCGATCATCGGCTATGATCTTGATTTTCCGGATACCTTGCTGAAGCTTTTTCCCCACTTTCCGGGGATGAAGGACAATTTCACCGCGCCCGGCGTCCTTGAGGCGACGGCCTTCCGCAATGGCTCCCTTCAAGGCGCATACCTGATCATGGCCGCCCGCGCGCTGGGCTTTGACTGCGGCCCCATGTCGGGTTTCGATAACGCCAAGGTCGATGAGCTGTTCTTCGCCGGAACGAACATCAAATCGAACTTCATCTGCTCGATTGGCTATGGCGATACGGCGGGCCTGTTCGACCGCCTGCCCCGCCACGACTTTAAAGACGTGTGCCAAGTCCTCTGACGGCCCAAGGCCATCCGGCGACAAAGGCATCGACGCCGCGCGTTCTGGTTCTCGACACCTGCCTGAACGCCTGCCAGGCCGCCGTGGCGCAGGCGAACGCTGTTCTCGCCGCGATCAGCGAGCCCATGGCCCGTGGGCATCAGGAGCGACTCGCTCTCATGACGCGCGAGGTCATGGCGCAAGCGGGTCTCGCCTTCGCTGATCTGGACCGGATCGGCGTCACCGTGGGGCCGGGGTCCTTCACGGGCCTCAGGGTGGGGATGGCCTTCGCCACGGGGCTGGCCCTGGCGATCAGACGCCCTTGCGTGGGCGTTGGCGCGCTTGAGGCCCTGGCGGCGAGCCTGGAGGGTGATGGCGATCGCGCCGCGGTGATCGACGCCGGCCGCGGCCGGGTCTTTCTCCAGCTCTTCGCCGGCGCCGGCGCCCTCACCGGGCCCGACGTCATGGACCTTGACGTGGCCCATGCCCGCCTCCTGGAGCTCTTCCCGCATGGCGACTTTGTCCTGACAGGACCCGGGGCGCATCTGCTGGCCGGGGCATGGCCCAGCGCGCCGCTTGACCCGCGACCGGTTCCCACAACCTGGGCGCTCGCGCGCCTCGCGGTGGCCGCCCCGGACGTTCCGGCGCGGCCACTCTATCTGCGGGCGCCGGATGCGACGCCCAAGCGCGCGAAATCCGGGCCATGAAGATTCTGGCGGCGGGACCCGACGCCGCGCCAGCCCTGGCGGCGGTCCATGCGCGGGCCTTCGCGGACGCCTGGAGCGCCGAGGCTATCCGCGAGCTTCTCGCCAGCCCAGGGTCCTTCGCCCTGGTGGCTGAGGATGAGGGGGCGCCCCAGGCCTTCGTCCTCGCCCGAACCGCCGCCGATGAAGGGGAGATCCTCACCCTGGCCACCTTGCCACAGGCCCGGCGCCGGGGCCTCGCTCGCGCCCTCATGACGGGGGCGGCGGACCTGGCTCGGGAGAGGGGCGCCAGGCGCCTCCTCCTGGAGGTGGCCGAGACGAATTCCGCCGCGCGGGCCCTCTATGAGGCCCTGGGCTACGAGACGGTGGGCCGCCGGGCCGCCTATTATGCGGGTGCGGCCGGTGGCGAAGACGCCCGCGTCCTGGCCTGCTATCTGTAACGGCCTTATCTTTGCTTACCGGCGACCTTAACAGACCCGCCCCCAAGCTCTATTCTGAAAGCGACGCCACGAAAGGACGGGGCCTGATTGGAACGGCTGGAAAAGCTCTGCCACGACAAGGGGCTTCGGATGACCGATCAACGCCGCGTTGTCGCGCGCGTTCTGTCGACCTGCGC
>Ga0116227_10016227_pt1 | contig 10774 bp, 15 predicted proteins | sample S1TSphgellanicum_FD_89693 | JGI IMG/M metagenome (GOLD analysis project Ga0116227, IMG submission 89693) | Host-associated microbial communities from peat moss isolated from Minnesota, USA - S1T2_Fb - Sphagnum magellanicum MG | ecosystem: Host-associated > Plants > Peat moss > Unclassified...
GAATGTTCCACTTACCGCCTGATTTCTATCTTTGGAGGTAAAAAGATAAATGTCTGTCAACTGTAGATACTCCAGCAATTCTGCTAAGGGAAGGTATGCATTGACAAACCGTACATTGTTCTCCAAATGTAGGTCATGTACTGTTTTCTCTAAAAATAGACGGTATTCCTCTCCGTCATTTTTAATAATGGCAGGATGTGTTTTTCCTATGATCAGAAAAAGGACATCAGGATGTTCAGCAATGATCTCCGGTAAAGCATTCAAAGTGGTCTCAATGTTTTTTCCCGAACCCAATAATCCGAAAGTAGACAGTACTTTCTTACCTTCCAATTGATATTTCTCTTTCAATGAAATTTTGTCTGTCAATGGCAACAGGTGTGTTCCGTGAGGGATGACGTTTATTTTTCCGGCTGGGATTCCATATTCCTTTGCTAAAATTTTAGCGGAAATATCGGTCATTACAATGATCGATTTTGCATAATGGGCAATTTCCTGTACTTGTTTTTTAAGTCCGGCATCCGGGTTTGGAAGCACCGTGTGAAAAGTGACAACGATGTCTTTTTCCAACAATTGTAAGAATTTCGATAATCCATTTTTTACAGCACAGAAGAAGCCGAACTCGTGTTGAAGCATCACCAGTTCAATAGCATCACTTTTATTGATTTTCTTGGCCAATCGGATGTAAGAATCATAGTCTGAGGTGTTGAGATGATAGGATACATTCTGAGCATAGTCATAGTGCTCATCTTCATTTTCTATCGGACAAATGGCAGCCTTGAAGGATTTTCCGAATTTGGTTTTCAGGCTTTGGACCAGATCTTCAGAATAAGTGGCGATACCGCATACTTTTGGTGGGAAGGAAGTGATGAAAAGGATCTCAGGTAAAGCTTTTGCACTCTGGATATTTTCTTTAATGAACTTTGATGGTCTTTCAATTTGTTCTTCCACATCTGTTTTGTTATCAATTTTCATTTTTTCAATTTTTTAGTGATTTGACTTCATTTTTATAGACTTACTTTATATTTTATAAGTTCATCCAGCAGTTCAGAAATACTTAATGAAACCACTGCTATCCGTTCATCTGCAGCTCCGTAATAAATATACAGTGTATCATTTTCCACAACAGTCCCAGTAGGGAAGCAAACATTGTTGACCTCACCCTTCAGTTCCCATTTTTCTTCCGGGCTGAAAAGCGCATGGGGAAGTCTCGCAAGTTCCTTCTTCGGATTTTCCAGATCCAGTAAAGCGGCGCATGCACTATAGACATAACCTTTTAAAGAATCGTGAACGCCGTGGTAGATGATAAGCCAGCCTTTTTCTGTTTCGATCGGAGGACAGCCACCCCCGATGTAGCTTAATTCATGATCGTATTTTGGTGCTAAAACAATATCTTCTTTAAAATGCAGGAAATAGTTGGTCCAAAATTCAGGCGTCAGTTCTTTTAGATTGTCAATACCTAGAACTATCTGAATGTCAGGTCTTATCCTGTGAAAAAAATAGAATTTGCCTTTGATCTTTCTTGGAAAGAAAATAAGATTTTTGCTCCATATAAAAACGTTTTTGTCATCCTTGTTATGGCTGATCTGAAATTCATTAAAACGAACATATTTTTCAGGAATCGATCCGTTTTCCTTAGACAGATCTTTAAATTCTTCATAGGTGATCTGAGGAACGATGATCCCTTGCTTTTCCCAGGTCTTCAGATCGCTGGAAGTTGCTAAGGCACCTAATGCATTAATGCCATCATAAGCAGTGTAGGTCAGATAGAACAGGTCTTCAATTTTGACAATCCTGGGATCCTCCATTCCCTGTTTTTCATAGTCATGTTCCGGAACAAGAATAGGAAAACCTAAACGTTCTTCAATCTTTAGAGGACCGGAAAGCAGACAGTAGCCGATCGTCGAAAAGTTGCCTTTAGCGACTGCTCTGTAAAATAAGTGTATCTTTCCGTTGTCTTTGATCACCGCAGGATTTAATACACCATCAGCTTCAAAAGCCAGTTCTGTTTTTCCTAAGAGGATCCCTTCTTTTTTGATTTTAACTGTATTCATTTAGAGGTCTGTGAGTCTGCCTTTGTTTTCTTTGTCTTTCCGTTTGGCCAATTTATCTACCCGTTTTTCTTTGGTGGATCTGGATGCCGGCGTTTTGTCCGATTTCTTTTTGGTATCTTTTTCTTTTGACATAGCAATGGATTTAGTAGTGCATATAAAGATCAGGAATATATAATGGCATTGTTTGTAGTGTTCCGTTTTATATTTACATCTATCACATCTTTTTTATGCTAATTTTTTTAACTGTATTTCGAAATATTTCTCAATGTGTGATAGGTGTAAGCCTTTTTAATTGGTTTGTAATGTTTTGGTTTTTAATCAAATGTAGCTTTACACTATTGAAACAATGAAGTTTCGATCAAAATTCATTACAAATGAAAACAAACGCAGAATTACAAAAAGATGTTCAGGATGCTATCAAGTGGGAACCCTTATTAAATTCAGCAGAAATCGGAGTTACGGCAAAAGACGGCGTGGTCTCTTTGACAGGCATTGTTGATAGTTATGCTAAAAAATCTGAAGCTGAGGAAGCTGCAAAAAAAATCTTAGGAGTAAAGGCCATCGTTGAAAATATAGAAGTTAATTATCCCAATTCCTTTATGAAAAGTGATCTTGAAATTGCGAATGAGGTAATAGCGGCATTAAGGTCCGACTATACAGTTCCAAGCGACAAGACACACGTCAAAGTAGAGAAAGGAAGAATAACTTTGGATGGTGAGCTTCACTGGAATTATGAAAGAGAAGCAGCACGAAATGCGGTAAAGCTTCTTCCCGGTGTAAAAGCGATCACCAATAATATAAAAGTTAAATCCTTATTTCACGATAAAGTTGAACAGCAAGATATAGAAAATGCATTGAGAAGCAGTGCTATCAATGATGACGGCATTGAAGTTTCAGTTTCTGGAACTGCAGTCACTTTAAAAGGAATCGTCCATTCCTGGTACGCCAAAGAAGAGGCAGCACGTATCGCCTGGAAAACAAAAGGTATCTGGGAAGTGAAAAATGAACTGACAGTGGATTACGAATATGCCTTCTAACAAATTAACTATGATTATCACTAAAAAGCACGAAATAAAAAGTGCTTTTTAATGGTATCATCAATAATAAAAAAATGAAAAAATTAGAATATAAAGTTGCCATTATAACCGGCGGCTCAGGCAGCATAGGAAAAGTCACCGCTCACTTATTTTTAGAAAAAGGAGCTAAGGTTCTACTGGTCGACCTTTCGGAGGATGCCCTTAAAAATACAGTACAGGAATTAAACAGTGAGAACGTCAAATATTGCGTTGCAGATGTATCAAAGGCAGAAGATGTCGAAAGATACAGTTATGAAGCCGTTAAGTTGTTTGGCAAAGTTGACATTTTTTTCAACAATGCAGGTATAGAAGGTGTCGTAAAACCGATCACAGATTATCCTGAAGATGTTTTCGATAAAGTAATGTCTGTCAATGTGAAGGGAATGTGGTTAGGAAATAAATATATAATACCACAAATGAATGACGGAGGGAGCATTATTATGACTTCTTCCGTTGCGGGGATATTGGGTTTTGAAGGTTTAAGTGCTTACGTTACCAGTAAACATGCCATAGTAGGCATTATGAGAAGCACGGCTCTAGAAGTGGCTTCACGAAAAATCAGAGTCAATACTGTACATCCTTCACCGGTCAATAACAGGATGATGCGTTCCATTGAGGAAGGTGCTTCTGCTGGACACGGAGAAGACGTAAAAAGACAATTTGAAGCATCCATCCCTTTAGGTCGCTATGCTGAACCTTTAGAAATTGCAAAACTGGTTTTATTTCTTGCCAGTGACGACAGTCAATTCATTACCGGTACAACCCAGGTCATCGACGGCGGTATGTGTGCGCAGTAATTGCTGTTCCATAACACATAAATCTCTAAAATGAAAAATGTAAGATTTTTAGCGATCGTAATGACTGCGGTTATTTTTAACTGTCATCAAATTTCAAACAGGCAACTTAACGATGCAAAAAGAATTCAAAATGATTCGGTGAAAGCTAAAAAGATCGCGGAATGGAAGCAATTCAAGACCGAATCTGATCATAAAATGGCAAAACTGGACCAGGATATTGCATCATTTCATACCAGTTCGGTCAAGCAGAAAAATAATGGTTGGCAAAAACGAAATTCACTTTTTCATAAAGCCCGGACTGATATCAAAAAACTCAGAGATAAGCTTAATAAGAAAAGTATCGACTTTGATCATAATATGCAAACATTTAATGACATCGTTGCACAACAAAATGAAATATTCATACGAGAGTTCGTCAATGATCTGGAACAGTTGAATCAGTCGGTCAACAAACTATTTACAGATCCTGGAAAGTAGAGTTTATTATTGATCAGAACCATGATGTATGTTACTATTTGATAACCGTTGAGCCTTGATCTCAACATAAAATAATTACAAAATGAAAACAGATATATTTAAGTTGTTCGCAATAGCTGCAATGTCTATTGTTTTTACAAGCTCCACCTACGGACAGAGGCTTGTAAAACCTTCTCAAAAGTCAGAAAGTGAGAAAATGATCCCCGTAATGGTAAGCCAGAACTTCGTCAATGAATATCCAACCGCTGTCAACGCAGAGTGGAGAGGCTATCCAACACCGAATGTCAGTTCTGAATGGTATGAGTACGAGCCATCAAAGCAATCCTCAAAACCGTCAGCATACTACGTTGCAGAATTTTCAGAATTGCAATCAGATTACAAGGCAATTTATGCTGCAGATGGAAGTAAAATCGCCATTCATAGACTATTTGTGTCAGAACTACCGGCAACTGTTTTAGAAGCAGTCAGCAAAGGAATGTACAAAGATTGGAGTCTTGCTCCAGAAAAAGAAGAAATATACAGAAACAATGCGCAAGGCTCGATGAAAGTATATCGTATCAAGATGAGCAAAGATTCTTCGCAACACAATCTGTTCTATTCTGAAAATGGCACACTGCTGATGGATAAAACCATTGAAAGACAAACTTTTGGCAGCAGTCAACAGAGTGCTTAGCAATAACAACTCTGAACTGACGAACAAGATGGAGAAGATCGTGAGAAAATCGCTCAGACCCATTTCCAGAAAAGCAAAAAAACAAATCAAACGGGCTAACAAACTAGCAACAAGATAAAATGAAAGTACAAATAGGAATAGCAGACAACCATCGCCAGGCAGTGGCCGATGAAATGGTTAAAATATTGGCCGATGAAAACGTGCTGTATATCAAAACCAAAAATGCCCATTGGAATGTTGAAGGGCCTGATTTTTATGACAAACATAAATTTTTTGAAAGTCAGTTCCAGCAATTGGATGAGGTCATAGACAGTGTGGCAGAAAGGATTCGTTCTATCGGGCATTATGCGCCTGCAACATTAAAATCATATCTCAGCCTGACCCATCTTACAGAAGTGAGAAGGGAGAAAAATGACAGCCAGGGATTTATCACAGAACTATTGGCAGATCATCAGAGTATGACCATTATCCTCACTGAACACATCAGAAGCTTTGGAGAAGATTTCCATGACCTGGGGACAGCAGATTTTATAACAGGACTTTTGCAAACCCATGAAAAAATGGCTTGGTTCTTACGTTCACATTTAAAAGATTAGAAATTATGTACTATAATAATTATGAATTTTGGGGAATGCACTTTGGATGGTGGATACTCTGGGTCGTTTTCCTCTTATGGATCTTTGCAACACCCTATAACATTCCGGGGCAGAAAACCAAAAAAGACAAGCCACTTGATGTTTTAGATAAACGTTTTGCCTCTGGAGAAATAAATAAACAAGAGTATCAGGAAATGAAAAGTCTTATGGGAGGTTAAAAAATCTCAATGCAAAAAACAGCAAGGTTTAATATCACAAAAAAGTATTATTCCTTGTATTATTTTTTAAACTTCATTTCATTAATGGTTGGAATTCTATTTCTATTGTCCAGTATACATTAAGCAACCGATACGCACGCTTCTTAAAATTACATGGAATGTAATAATTAATCTTTAAATATAAATCATATGTGTTTCTCAGCAGGCGCAAGCTTTACGTCGGGAGTTGTTCTCACTGTTATTGGTCTGGCTTGCCTTAAAAGGACAGATCATCCTTCGCAGCAGTTATTTGCGGCCATACCTTTGCTCTTTGGGGTTCAGCAGTTTTCCGAGGGAGTGTTGTGGACCGTACTTCCTGAGCCTAATGATCTGATTACGCAAATGATGTTCACGTATATCTACCTTTTTTTTGCACAGGTCCTTTGGCCGGTCTGGATTCCGCTTTCTATATTAATGCTTGAAAAACATCAAACGAGGAAGAAAATTCAAAAAGTATTTCTTGCTTCCGGACTCGTGGTCAGTGTTTATATGGCCTATTGCCTTTTAGCCTTTGAAGCAGAAGCAAGGATTGAGGGTCACCACATTACATATATACAGAACTATCCTTCTATATTCAGGGGTTATGGTACTGTCTTATATGCATTGGCAACTGTTGCCCCTTCATTCTTTTCCCATATAAACAGAATGTGGATCTTCGGAACCACCATTTTAATATCTTATGTGGTGTCAGCGATATTTTATGAACATTATGTTTTATCGGTATGGTGCTTTTTTTCAGCGATTATCAGTTTGTCTATTTATTTGATTATAAGATATATTACAGGTTCTGAACAAAGAAAGATGAATGTTGGTGTATCTGGATATTAATAGTCTACCTTTGATAACAATGATGAGGTAATCATTTATATTCCCCGATTTTCATTAGGGCAAAAAGCCTTTCTTACCTTCCGTTTAATATCATAGATCATCATACGATGCAAATACTTAGTAAAGCTTATGAAATTATACATCAAATACATGGTAAGCCTTCGCTGCAAAATGGTGGTTCAGGACGCTTTGGATAGTTTAAATATAAAATATCTGAGTATAGAGCTGGGTTTGGTCGAAACCCCTGAAAAAACAAGTGAAGAGAATAGGTTACAGCTTTCCGAGATTTTAACTAAATCCGGATTGCAGCTGCTGGATGACAAAAAAAGCATTTTGATTGAAAAAATAAAAAGTGTCATCATTGAAATGGTCCATTACTCAGATGAACTTCCAAAGCAAAATTTCTCTGACTACATCAGTGAAAAACTGGGTTATGACTATACCTATCTTGCCAATACATTTTCAGAGGTGAAAGGAATTACTATTCAACACTATATCATCAATCATAAAATAGAGAAAGCTAAAGAATTACTGCTTTACGATGAGCTCAACCTTACTGAGATCGCTTACAAGCTCAATTACAGCAGTGTTGCCCATCTCTCCAATCAGTTCAAGAAAGTAACAGGATTATGTCCCTCTTTCTATAAGCAGCTAGGAGAAAAAAGAAAACAAAATCTTGAAGATGTTTAAATAATCAATTAATTCTCTGCTCTAACAATTAAATGAGGAAGTAAAATACTTTCTTTTATATATTCATCAGATCAACTATATTATGGACAATAACGAACTCGAAAAATCAACCGCCTATATTACGGTGGAGATCATAGAATATATTCCAAATTCTGTCGTCATCAAAACGATTTTGAAAAAATCTACCGGTAACATCAGCGTGATGTCCTTTGACAGCGGGGAAGGGCTTACTGAAAAAATCTCTCCGTTTGACACCTTTGCCCAGATTATAGAAGGGAAAGCGGAGATTGTCATTGACGGGAAATCCTTTGTATTGGACACGGGACAATCGATCATCATTCCTGCGCATAAACCTAATGTTGTTAAAGCCAATGAGCGATTTAAAATGATCTTAACCATCATAAAAAACGGTTATGAATGATCATACCAGAACACAGGTTTTGGCAGGAGAAATCTTTGATGGTACTTCTGAAACGCAAACCCAGTTTGTTGAATTATATATTCTTTCAGATGAAAAACCACAGCTTAAAGTCGGAACAAAAGATATATTATTTGTCAGTGATCTGAAATATCCCCGCAATTCAGTGATAAGACAATTAAAAAATTTTCAGGAACGGAAATTAAGTTTGACAGATAAAAATTCTGCTCATTTTGGAATTTCATTCTTTATATGATCAGAATGAAATTCCAGTCTAATAACTGCTAATTTAAAATTAAATCGGTTACAATGGAAAAGAGCTACATCAGCCATCAGGAAATAGGTGAGGGGGAAGAAGTGAAGGGAGAAGATCTACGGGAAGGAATCTTCGATCTCATCAACAGGAAATTCCCTGAGTTCGGCAAAGAAGATTTTATTTCTATCACTGAACTCAATCAGTACCGTAGATTATACCTGACCTCACTAATTGTCGAAGAAAGGGGAGAACTGGAGATCATAGATCTGGACGTGATGGATGCCATTAAAAACAATTCCATCCTTTCTGAGAATATCCAGAACGAAATCGAGGCGGAACTGACCACAGGAGAAAAGCTGGCAGACAAGGTGGCGTCATTTGGAGGAAGCTGGGCATTTATCATCGTGTTTTTTTCCTTTATCATGATCTGGATATTCATCAACATCCTTTTTATAGCAACAAAGCCATTCGATCCTTATCCATTCATTTTGCTGAATTTGATTCTTTCCTGTCTGGCAGCGATCCAGGCTCCCATCATTATGATGAGCCAGAATCGGCAGGAGCAAAAAGACAGAATTAGAGGGGAACACGATTACAAGATCAACCTGAAAGCCGAACTGGAAATCAAACTTCTGAGTGAGAAAATAGACCATTTGCTGGTCAACCAAAACAAAAAACTACTGGAAATTCAGGAACTGCAGACCGATTATCTGGAAGACCTGATGAATGTCCTTAAAAAGAAATAAACTATTTGCGTTCAATTAATTCTAAAAAATAGAATTATCACACGATACAAATTCTAAAAAAATGGAAAAAATTCTTGTTACTACGGATTTTTCGGATCATTCGAAATACGGATTGCGGTTTGCTGTGCAGTTAGCTGCCCAAAATGCCTGTCACCTGACCTTTCTTAATGTCCAACATCTGCAGACGCCTCCGCTTGGGATGCTGTGAGGATGGATAAATATGTGGGATGGCTTCAGATGTTTTATATGTTATATATGTTATATGTGATTCCTATCCTTATCGTTGCATTATTACCGTCAATAAGAAACAAATATAAATTGCTTTAAGATGACAATAATAATCACACTAATAATTTTCGGAACACTTGTACTTGTATTGTTGATTGGGAAAATCATTTTGCGATTTAATTTCAAAGAACAGATCAAAATCTTATATCAAAACACCGAAAATATTTCAGGTCAACGTTATGAAAGCAGCTCATTAAATGATCTGCCAGAACCCATGCAGCGTTATTTTAAATTAGTTTTAAAAGATGGACAACCCTTCATTAGTTCAGTCCGGCTTGAGCATAAGGGGTTATTTAAGACGGATCTAAAAAAAGGATTTATCAAAATTAAAGGTGAACAGTACTTTTCTGTTCGACTTCCTCAATTTATCTGGAAAGGTACAACGATGATGTTCACAGCTATTGACAGTTATGTTAACGATCAGGGAAGTTTGAAAGTTTTTTTGCTGAATCTGTTTAAAGTTGTCGATAGCAAAGGGAGAACGCTGGATGAAGGCGAATTGCAGCGCTGGATGGCGGAAAGCGTCTGGTTTCCAACTAACCTGTTGCCTTCAGAAAAGGTAAAATGGACAGCAATCGATTCCCATTCAGCAAAATTGACATTCTGCTATAAAGAAATCTCATTTCATTTTTTAGTCTATTTTAATACAATTGGTGAAATTACCTCTATGCAGACAGAGCGTTATATGACGGATAAAAAAAGAGAAACCTGGCTTTGCAACATGTCGAATTACAAGGAGATTAACGGAATCAGAATTCCTTTTTCGGCGGAAGTACTATGGAGATTATCTTCTGGCGACTTTACTTATGCAAAGTTTGAAGTTCAAAAAATAGAATACAACAATCATATAGTTTCTACTCAAAATAACGACTGATCACTAAAAGACAGTCTTAAAAACATTTACAATGCCGATTCACAATTTCAATATCCAGGGTTTATCCGATAATGAGGTCATTAAGGCCAGGGAAAAGTATGGAGAAAATCAGCTGAACTACAAGAAGGGAAATACTTTCATCGATACTTTCATTCGCATCGTCAAAGATCCGATGTTGATTTTACTCCTGGTCGCAGCCTCTATTTATTTTATCAGCGGCAAGACCGGTGACGGTATTTTTCTATCTTTTGCCATCGTATTTCAAACGTCCATCTCTCTATACCAATATTCAAGAAGCAAAAATGCTCTGGAAAAACTGAAAGATCTTTCCCAACCCAATTGCAAAGTTATTCGAAATGGAAAAGTCACGGAAATAAAAAGTGAAGAATTAGTTGTCGGCGATAGCCTGATGGTGGAAGAAGGAACTCTGATCACCGCAGATGGCAGCATTATTCATTCCAATGATTTTTCGGTCAACGAATCAATCCTGACGGGCGAGTCGCTTTCTGTATCAAAAGACAAAACAAAAGAAGACCATTTTATCTACAGCGGGACGACGGTGGCCGGAGGTTTGGCGGTCGCTGTCATTACTGCCATAGGCAACAATACAAAATTGGGTAAGATCGGAAGCAGCCTTGAAAGCATTACCGAAGAGAAAACACCTTTGGAAAATCAGATCGCCAATTTTGTGAAGAAAATGGCCATTGCCGGTGCGTTAGTTTTTATGATCGTCTGGGCAATCAATTA
>Ga0116227_10016228_pt1 | contig 10773 bp, 5 predicted proteins | sample S1TSphgellanicum_FD_89693 | JGI IMG/M metagenome (GOLD analysis project Ga0116227, IMG submission 89693) | Host-associated microbial communities from peat moss isolated from Minnesota, USA - S1T2_Fb - Sphagnum magellanicum MG | ecosystem: Host-associated > Plants > Peat moss > Unclassified...
GCAATGAATACTCTATGGAGCCATGCTCTCAGGCAAGGACTACACACTCACATGGTTCTACAACACCTTAACACACTAGAAGTAAGTAGCTTGAACCTTGTGGTCAGAAGAAATAGGTGATCTTGGAGCACATTTTTCTAAATATTACTAATGATTTACGATGAGCTGAAAAGGCCATCCTTGAAGCTCTAAGAGTAAGTAAGAGGAGGCATAAATGATTTGATACTTCACTTATTTTGGAGATTTATTTCATTAGGTATCTTATTTTAATTTCTTCAAGTTGTGCATTTTTTTTGGTTTAGTTGGAATTTTAATGGTTTGTAACATATGTAAACTTGTTAGTTATATAGTGAACAATGTAATTTGAAATGCAACATTATCAAATCCAAATAAAATAATTATCATGGCATGGGCCTCGTGTATTTCACACCATTATTTTTAGAGTTATCCTGAAAGTCAGGACGATTTTGGGCTCTTGCTTGGAGGTCAAATTCCTACTTCATCCCCCAATAATTGGATAGAAAGCAAGAAAAAGTTAGTGAAACTGGGTACTACTTAATGGAAACTATGTATCCACTTCTTGATAGGATATGATTCTCATGATATTTGATTCTGTGAAGAGTACAAGTAGCAAAAGCATTGGGGATTTGTTTTATTTTCCTTCTTACTATGTTGTTTTCTTAGAAAATTGTCCTCAAATTCAAGAAAATGGAAGATAAATGATTTTCAAGTTGAGATGATTTTATTTAACAACGTATCGTTGGATGAATGAATGGGGTTGATTAGAAACATAAAAAATGATATTGGGTTAAAGGAGGCTATTGTGATTGCTTTACAAGCAAATAAAGAGTGACAATGAATTGGGTCCATGAGTTTGGTACAAATACATAAATGATATTAGATCAATAGGTTGAATACAAACACAAATTATAACAATATTGCATAAATACCTTTTCCACATTTGGTGATAATTTTTATTTTATTTTTAAATGCCAAAGTTTCTAGAAGCTTGAAATGTCAAAAGTAAAAGAAAAAATTGTATTTTCATCAATTTCAAAATTTCGGGAGCTTAAGATTGTTATAGCCCGTTTATTATGTTTGTGGCTAAATTGTAGTTCAAAATGCTTGCACCCAAGAAGACCTATGATAAGGAGAGGAAATTGCTCAATATTTTCTCTTTTAATAAAATATTTTTTCATAAACATTAAGTACAGTCATCAATTATTATATACATATAATGATTTTTTTTTGCTGAAGCCAAATTTGAAAAATAAAAGAATTATTCAACACCTAAGTGCCAAACTAGATATTCTTGTCAGGTCTTTTTTTCTTTTTTTCAATTTTGTGGTCTTGAAAGTTTTACAATCTCTTTCCAAATTTTTTGCAATTTTTTTCAATTTTCATTAATAAACATTCCCAAAGTTCCAACTTTTTTGTCACCACAGTGCGAAAATTAAATTCACCAAAATAAAAAATAAATACTGAACTACTAATTATAATAGTAAAAATGATTATTAAAGAGTGGCAACTTCCACGCAACACAAAGGCACATGGGAAAAGAGGTAGGTGACTCGGCTACATAATAATGTCAGAACCCAAAAAGGGTACGTGTAACTCAGGTGACTCAACAAGTTTAGACTCATCATATTTTTGTTTTATACTCCTCAGGATTTTGTCACAATCACGAACCACATAAACTTTGTGTCCGACACTCTATTGACTTGCTCCGTCATATAGTATTTCAAAGTAAGTCTGGGACGGAACCCACAAATGGCAAGCAACAAATCTTTTCAACCCCACAAGGTCCTATAATATTTCAAAGGAACTCGGGGACAGAACGGAACCCACAAATGGCAAGCAACAAATCTTTTCAACCCCACAAGGTCCTATAGTATTTCAAAGGAACTCGGGGACGGAACCCACAAATGGCAATCACGAAGTTTTGTCAACCCCAGAAGGTCATATACTATTATTTCAAAGTAAGTCGGGGACGGAACCAACAGATGGCAAGTGACAAATTTTGGTGGCCACCACGTCCATGATGATCCTCCTCCCCTCACCGTGTCAGAGATTGTGCATGTTCCACAGATCATCAACTAAGTCATAAATTAAGGATTTTCTTTTCCCAGGTTCATGTTTTCCTCAACCCAAAGATGCACAAGTCCCTGAACCTCCCCACTCCTTCCCCCCCCTTACTTCAAAGTGAGGGCTTTCTTAAAGTTGAAGCCACCTATGACTTAGAAAGTTGTCGGCCTACAATTTTAATTTTTATGAATAATAATGATTTTCTTTTTCAGGGTAGCCTAGGGTGGTTGGATATTTTTGGTGCTTTGAAAGAATGTTGCTAGTGTGAGATGAGGATGAAAGATTATGATTTTCTCTTAAAATTGCCTGTCACTGTTTTTGGCCTCAATTAATTGATAGCCCTTCCAAAGAACACCCTACCTATTGATTTGATCAGGTTCCTCTCAACTTCAATTTTATTTATTTTTGCGACAAGCTGACTTGATCGGCCTCTCACTCAAATTTTTTGAAACTATGGAGTCTCTCCAAAAATAGAAAATTATACTTTAAAGTATAGAGTTCCTTCACTTTGGCCTGTCCATATATAGGTGAAAGGAGGACAAAATTTGCCAAAGCATATTGGATAAAAATGAGGTGCTATTGAGAACATGTTGAGGAACACATTAGGAATGTGGGGAACATAGAGGAAACCTAACAGGAACTTGAAAGGAACATAGTAACTCACTGGGAACCAAAGAAAAATGAAAAAAAATCCATGGGAATCGTATTGGTCCATGATGCCATTAGGTGAGCATAAACCAACTTGGAGAAATTTCCTATGTGTATTTTAGAAGGCAAGTTATTGGCAAGGCAAGGCACCTTAGATCCGCTTGAATATCCATCTCAAAAAAGAGGAGGGGATTGGATGAATTTTAGACCTGTCTATTTTATAGTCATAAGGACCCTCCCCTCTTTACATTAATTAATAGGCTCAGGAAAATGTTGGCCTCGCCTCCTACTTTAGGGTCGGGGGCTTCACAATAGGGTGGATGTTTCCAGATACGTAAAGTACACTGGTGAAGGATGGCCTCACAATGTGAGGCCAAACTTGGCTACTATGTTATATCCTAGGCCCCTTGTTTTGGGAATGCCTTTACCCTAGGGCCCATGTCCCTATGTAAAGCTTTGGCTTTTTTTTTCCCCCTAATTTGTTAATTTCACACCAATTGTCAAGCAGAATATTATATTTCAAGGGCTCTCTCTCTCTCTCTCTTTGGAAGATTTCTTTCACTTTGGTGACTGTCCTCTTGACATTAAAAAAAAATTCAGCATTTCCTTGTATTTGAAAGATTTCTTAATCTTCATTTGTGCCCAAAAAGAAAATTTTAATAAAATTATTTAAAAAATTCTTAGTCCTTTATCATCATCACCAACGATTTTTCCAAAAACAATTTGAGGTAGGTATTATTAGGTGGACCACATCATTTCCTAAAAGGCCTTATAACCAAATTTAGCGACATGTTAGAGCCCTAAGTCTAAATCTTTAGGAATCTCACTATGTTGTGGCAACAAGCAAGCAAGGAGCTAATGTTTAAATATGATGATTTAAGAACTTTCTTTACTTGGAAGTATGGCAACTTTGGTCCAAACAGCTGAAAATGAGCTAAAATTTGGTGAGGATGCCCAACATATACATGTGGGCTTGAATATTTTAGTTATGGAGGTATGAACTTATGTGACAAAATAGATCAAGTGTTGCAAGGATGTCAAATTCTTAGAAAGATTTCCCACTGCAAGGGGCCAGAGTTTGTGATGTGCCTCCTCTTATCTCCCATCTTTCTCATAAGAATAGAAATTTCATTGCCAGGCAGCTGCAAGCCCATTAAATCCTTGATTCCACGTATAGCCAGGCCAGGGTGAACGAGCACCTACAGTAGTGGTACCTTCACCTTGTTGAGTGAGGCCTCATATGCAGTGGGCGTATAAAAACGCAAAAAAAGAGTTAGATTTGAACTCAGAGACCCTGTTTTAGAGTGATTTGTAACCATGGAATATTTATTATAATTTTTAGAAGTATATGAAATTTGGGAATTTATTTTACCACGGTACCAGTGTAGATGTTGGTTGAGATAACCCTACCCGAGCCATCCCATGTTTCAAGTTCTCAAAATGAGGGAGGGGCCCAGCAAAACTTGGGCCTTATTCTATACCCAAAAAAAGGATTTCTAGGTGGTCAGATTCCCTCGTTTCCGCCATTTTCCCCATTTCCCCATTTCCCCCTTACATTGAAAGCACGTGGCAACTTCCAATTTCGCCCTTGCCCTTTTCGTTGAAAGCACATGGCAACTTCCAATTTCCCCAATTCCCCTTGTCATTGAAAGCACATGGCAACTTCTATTTCCCCCATCCCCCCACCCCACGACCCCCAAACTCTGAAAGCACATGGAAACATGCTTTCTTCCACCATTTCCCCCCTACGCTGAAAGCACATGGAAACATGCTTTCTTTCCCCATTTCCCCCCTATGCTGAAAGCACATGGAATCATGCTTTCTCTAAAGACCTTCTATACGGCTTTGTTAACATCTTTTTAAACGCTGGAGTGCGAAGTGTAGAGTTGCAACTGCAGCTAATGATTTCAGTGTCTCTTGTGCGCAATTTGGAGATTATTCTGAGATTGTGAAGGGAGTTATCATTTTTTGTAAAAGAAGGAGTGACTCAAGAGTGTTGTGGGTGTCGTCACAAAGACGCTTTGTACTTTTGACGATGGGTTTCAATGTCTAGTGTCCGAGGTTAAGAGGTTAATATTCAGAGATTGCCAAGGGTGTTAGACATCTCTGTGAAGGGGACAAAAAGACTCAAGTTTGGTAGTTGTGGTAAAAGAGTTGTTTTCTATATCTAGCAAAGGTTTCGCTAGTTATTGTGCGAGGTTCAGAGGCTATTGCTTCAGCATTATGAGTTTCTCTAGAGTGAGACTCAAAAGTATAGTGGGTGTGGTGAGAGAGTCATTTTCTTGTTGTTTGTGCAACAAAAGTATTGTATTTTTTTAAAAATTTGTCTCCAGCTTCTTTGTTACACATATCTATAGTGTGTTGGAGACTTTGTCATATAGAGCTGTCATTTTTAGTCAGTTGGTCTGAAACATTGCTCTATAGTGTAGTTTGAAATTCGTTGCAAGTTATGTTGTGATAAAAAAATTGTTGCAAAATTTGTTAACGGTATTGGGTGTGGTTTTGTATTGCTATTTGTCCTATGTACATCAAGATCCCATGTGCTGGGGATTAGCAGTTCTCTCCGGCCTTTGACAACTTTAATTTTTTCACCCTACTCTCTTCCTTGTTTTCGTTCATTTGGGCTCCATAAGTCTATCCTTGATTCATCGGTGAAGATGGACGAGCTAAACTTGCTTAGAAGTGGTGAGTATTTTTCCAATGCATGGTGGGAAGAATACAACAATTTCACATTCTTTGATGTGGCTTTAAAAACAACGAAGCAGATTAGAGACATGGTATTGGAATCTGGCATGCGTCGGGTTGGGTTTGTGAACAAGCAGATTAAGTTGGCAATAAACGAGAATGATGATGATGTGCCAAATGATGCCTATCAAATATTACGGAGTATGGTATCTGAACATGATCATAATGCAGTGAACGTTCTAAACAAGTTCCATAGCCGTTATCCACGTGACCCCGAAATTTCTGAACTCCTAGAGAAGATCAAAAGAATGTCAGGGTTTCTATTGGGAGTTGTAGTGTTATTCATATATCAGTACTTGATGGGTTACTTAGAGACGGGTCGATGGAACACATATTCAAATGGTGCATGGGAGTTTCGTGCCACTTATGTCTGTATAGAATTGAGATTAGGTTCTTACCCATTTCAAAAGTTTAGAGTGACACCAAGAAAATATAGTGGTGTCACTGAGCGCACGTATCATACTAGGAACGGCGTTATTTACAAATATGAACCATGGGTAAGGTTTAGGAACCCTAAATTTTATTTTGAAGGACAGACAACTGCAAAGAAAGCTGCTAGAATTCGTGATGTTGCCAAGTTTTGGCTCAAGATCAAGGGACGAAAAGGTTACAATTTTCGTGAAGAAGACTACAATTATCTCGATGATGTTCAAGAGTTTCATCCACAACAATCAGACGATGAAATCAAGAGGTTGGTTTTGGAGCATGCACAACCAATCCTGAAGGAGGATCAACAATCACAAGTACCCATTGTCTATCAACCACCTGATGTGGAGGCTGCCAGATTTGCAAGTAAGCATGTCACACCATGGCCCATCAGATTTTAGTAGAATGTTTTGTTGTTTCAAAGTTCTTTTTACATCAAAGGAAAAGTTTTGCTGATTCACTTTTGAAAGGTCCTTCTAAATCATTCTAGAGGCTGTGAAAGAAAGATTTATGTTTGGAATTTCCACTTAAATTGGAATCCTTGAAATGATAATTTTAAGTCCCTATCTATCCTAGGTGGAAAACATTTCATATCCCAATTTGTCCAAAGAAGTTCATGATCATAAGGAATTGGTCTAAAAGGATCTTGTCTTGTTAAATTATGTTTTATTCTTGTTTTAACAATTGCAAGTATTGAAGATTGTGTTATTGAGCTTCATAATTGAACAATTCACATGTTTCAAGAGCTATTGAATAACTTGGGCAATCAATCTATGTATGTGAATCTAGCATCTACAGATGTATCTAATTAATTAAAATCTTTTAGCAAATGTGCATGAAAATATTTAAATAACAACATGATGGAAAGCAAGTTAAGCAAATAATTCTTGTGCAAATTTCTAAGGCAAACATTGTTGATTTTATCTTAAGTAAATTGTAGATGTTGCAGATGGTGAAGACAACACAATTCAAGGACTTTTTGCTTACGCGGACATGATTGAAGCATTTCTACCTGATGATACTAATGAGCAGACAGCTAACATGATCGAAGAACCTCAATCAGTTACTCCAAATCCGGATATTCCAGGTAAATATGCTACTAAACTCCTTTGAAAAGCAATTCAAGTTTAGTGTAGAAAATGAATCTGTACATGAAAATGTCTACCTTCTGGTTTTGTTTAAATGTGTTCTTTGGATTGCCACAATGTTTTATGTAAAAATGGACTCCAAGGTTTAGACAAGTATATTCATGTGAGCATTTTAATAAAACTCAAATTGTAGATTTGAAACTTTGATTGTGAAAACCTTCACAGCCCTTATGTTGCTATATGTTGGATATAGGTCTATAAAAAGTAAATGCTTCAAAAACTATCAGTTTTATGTTGCTCTTATGTCATGATGTAGGCCCAACAATTGAAGAGAATATCAGAGAACGTCAGGAGGCTTTGATATCATCAACTGGCCCATCACTCATTCAGCCCAAAGGTACTAGTGAGATTACATTGATAGCACCTTGTAATGGGACTGGAAATGTTGATCTCTTCACCGAGCTGAAAGTATTCCGGAAAGAGAAGTGGACCTTTGCAGTGGTCAATTTTGCACCTGAAAGCTATGCACATGAAGGATGTTCGGCAACTATGCACAAATTTGTAATTTTGCGAAAGTCTGGTGATACTCAAGAACTTTCTTGGTCGGTTGAAATGGAGGATAAGTTGGATGACTTTGAGAAACATGGTTGGAAAATTCAGTTATGAAGACTGGCAACATCTGAGTAGAGAGGGTTGGTGAGGTGTTGTGTTGTGTAAATTGGGTGGGGGAGAGAGAGGTGATGGATCAGGTAGAGAGGAGCTAGGATGGGTTGAGGAGGAGAAGCAAGAGGTGATAACCACTGTTGAAATGTTGCCAAAGCCTGATCGGGACAAGGAAGACATTTGGAAAACAGTGCCTCTAGAAGACTTACCCGTGTAGTGACATTGGAGAAGCTGTGAAGCTTTTAAAAGTGTGAATAGAGAATTACAGGTAGTGAACTTTGAAAACTGAAGTAGTGAGCAAGCAATGCAGGGTTCAGAATTTTTGCACAGTGGTGAGCAAAAAAGTAGAGGAGACTAATCACACGGCAAGGGACCTGTTTTGTTGCTTGATTATCTCTTTGGTATTTTCCGTATTTGCTTAGGGCTTCTAACACCCAGACAGAACAGTTGAACCTTTCAGATTGTTTGCTCGTGTTATGTTTTTACCTCTCTGGACCTTTCAAATTGAGCAGTGTGTGCATTCATGATCATACTTGGCCAGGAACTTGAGGTTTGGCAGTATTTCTCTCCCCTAGGGTTTTGCAGGTTTGTCAGTTCTGGATGGTTAAGGTAACCCTGCAGAAAAGAAAAATTTCAGTGCTTGTACAGAGTTTTCTCTTGGATTATGTGGGAAAAATTATCTGACCATGGATTTCTCAACCTCTTGGAATACATTTAGGTCTGAGAGCTCTCATAAAGTTATCTTATTTCTGATTTTTTCTCTCATCATTTTGGGCCAATGTCACTTGTAGCAACAAGAACCATTTTGCAGCAAGTCTTCACTATACTTTGCATCTAAGTGTTGCAGAGGCTACCCAATTCTTTTTGGTTGCCTCTAAAGATTACGCCTATCATGTTGTAAGATTAAATGGGGTCACTGATTCAAAATTTAACATTTATCTGTTGTATTCAGCTGCCTTACCCTAAGGTCAGTTTCGTCATTAAATAAACCCCAAAATAGTGAAATGAAATTTTGTGGAAGTATGAAGTTGAAATGTTGAAAATCATCATAATTATCATGGGCTACACCCTAAATAATTTCACAACTCATATCACAATTTCATAGTACATGATGGAAAATATATATAATTTCCAAACTAAAAACGAAGTCATTTTTTGGAGAAACAATAATTATTAGTTTTGTCAATGTGAAAACTGACCCTAGGCTGTGGTACTATGAGAATGATACTTCACCCACACCCCTTATTTGGGTGTCTACCAGCGTTTATTTCATCTGATATAGAATGTTCAGTTTTTTTTTCAGCCCCATCCATAAACATGAAAAATTGCACAGTAGAAGGAGAGAGACTATTTAAATGCTACCACTTGCATTGATTATTATGGCTGACCAATGATCAGCAATCATTTTCTCCTACCGGGTGTTGAGGAGACCACTATATTTAGTGCGAAATTACATGTCCAAACTTCGTTGGATACTATTTGAAGGCGGTACTTCATGGAACTTCATCTAAAGTAGAGAGTAGAGCCCTGTATAGGGCGTCTGGTGGACCTGCTGTAAGAGGTTTCACTCAAGATGGTGAAGGTATCAGTGTAAAATACGAGGTGCTGGTTCACCCTGGCCAAGGCAGTTCAAGAGCTTACACAATGTCCAGATCCTGAAAGCATCAAAGGGGCAAAAGATGAAAACTGTATCTAAAAGGCTTAGAGTGCTTTTACGCAGTGTGAAATTTCTCATAGCTCCAAATTCGAGTCCAATTATACTCTAGGGGAAAAGAACATTGATTAATCAGCTGATGGTGCGCTACAATTTGGTGAGAATGCAGCCACCAAACTCATTGCCCCAACAATTTCCAGAATATAGTTTGGCATGCAATGCCATCCTCAAACAGCAAAAGTCGCAAAAAATCCATGTAACTTTTGTAGGGTAAAATGGCTAGTGTCCGAACACTAAAGGTAGGGTTTTCTCACCGTTTTGGCAGGAGAGGCCCATTGTGTATGGTGTCCCAAAAGCAGATGGAGCCCTCCTCTTGGTGCATCTGTCGCACTAAAAACCGGCAAAAACAGATTAGAGGTGAGAAATCTACGGCTCCCCAAAGTAAGGGGCGTGATTTTTACAAAAAAAATCTCAATCAACAAGCTCATAGCCTATTTCGGAACCCCTCAGAAAATCCTTAAATCTTACTTTGTTGCCTTTAGAGTTACAAGATGATTTGTTGAGCTTACCATGGCAATTTCAGAGCAGTTTAAATTGCTCAAATTGAACTTTAAAATGAGAAAGTTATGGACTGCTGAATTAGGAGGGGTCAAAATGAAAAAAAATGAAAAAAAACACGATTTGCAAATTGAAAAAACGTATTTTCTTTACTGCTCTTTTTTGGCTGCTCCTTTGGCTTTGCATCTCCAAGATGATTTGTAAAGCTTGAGAAGGCGCTCCTATAACATTTTCAATCACTCAAAATGAAGAAGAATTGAGAAATATCTGTCAAAGTGTCCAATGATAGGTGTATCTACCCTATCTGGTCATGAAATTTGCATAGTTCTGTGTGACACCAATAAATTGGACTCCAAAAACTTCCAAGGTCATTTTCAAATTCCCCCTCAGCATCCCTCATGTACAATGGAATGGTCAAGCCCTTATCTAGGATGGTGGATAAGCCACCAGGTGAGCCCATTAGCATGAGCTATGCTAAGCACCCAGTGTAATGGGCTTGAAGGGTTAGACCTTATCATGACATTAAGGTCTGGGGTGGCAGATCAAAGCAGTGACTTTTCAAGTCCATATCCGAAGGCAGGTATTAATTAGTTAGACTCAAAATAGGTACATATAAATGGCACAAACGTAAAACGTTTTTCAATTATATAGATGTATACTCTTCAAATTTCAATAGCAAACACCAACAATATGAAAAAGTGGAAATAGAGACGGAAAAAGTTCATGTAAGTTGCATTTGAATTTTTCAAAGCGAAAGTTTTATTATCGTAAGTTGATGATAAAGATTTTGATCAACTTCCAATAATCAGTAACAAGTCAACAATGAAAATGGGGGGTCGGTTTGCAAAGGGTGGAACTTGAAATGCAGTTATATCCCTTATCTACCTTTAGATGCATAATGAACAA
>Ga0116227_10016230_pt1 | contig 10772 bp, 9 predicted proteins | sample S1TSphgellanicum_FD_89693 | JGI IMG/M metagenome (GOLD analysis project Ga0116227, IMG submission 89693) | Host-associated microbial communities from peat moss isolated from Minnesota, USA - S1T2_Fb - Sphagnum magellanicum MG | ecosystem: Host-associated > Plants > Peat moss > Unclassified...
CCAAGCAGGCGCGTCTCGACGTGACGAATGAGGCGGCGCCGGATGCGTCGCAAGTGCCCGATCCGGACATGCTGCCGCGGCGTGGGCCGGGGCGCTTTGCCGCGCGCAAGCCCGACAAGGCCAAGCCCTTGCTACCGGCTGGCGTCAGATCGGCGTTCAAGAAGGCCAAGACCGGCAGGGGGCCGCAAGCCGAGCGCCAAGCCGCCAAACCTGTCTCGAAATAGGAGAAACAAGATGGCCGTCAGCGCCAACAGACTCGAGCTTCTGCAGATCGCCGACGCGGTGGCGCGGGAGAAATCGATCGATCGGCAGATCGTGCTCGCATCGATGGAAGACGCAATCCAGAAGGCGGCGCGCTCACGCTATGGCCAGGAAACCGAGGTGCGCGCCGAGATCAATCCGAAAACCGGCGAGATCCGCTTTTCCCGCCTCCTCCTCGTCGTCGACCAGGTGGACAATGAGGCGATCCAGATCACCGTGACCGAGGCGCGCAAGAAAAACCCCGCCGCTGAAGTCGGCGATTGGATCGCGGAAACCCTGCCGCCTTTCGATTTCGGCCGTATCGCGGCGCAATCGGCGAAGCAGGTCATTGTGCAGAAGGTGCGCGAGGCCGAGCGCGACCGCCAGTACCAAGAATATAAGGACCGTATCGGCGATATCGTGAACGGTGTCGTCAAGCGCGTCGAATATGGCAACGTCATCATCGATCTCGGTCGCGGCGAGGCGACGATCCGGCGGGACGAGATGATTCCGCGTGAGGTGTTCCGGCCCGGCGACCGCGTCCGGGCTTATGTCTATGATGTGCGGCGCGAGCAGCGCGGACCGCAGATCTTCCTCTCGCGCACGCATCCGCAATTCATGGCCAAGCTCTTCCGCCAAGAGGTGCCGGAAATCTATGACGGCGTGATCGAGGTGAAGTCGGTCGCCCGCGATCCCGGCTCGCGCGCCAAGATCGCGGTGATTTCCCGCGACTCGTCCATCGATCCTGTGGGCGCCTGCGTCGGCATGCGCGGCTCGCGCGTGCAGGCGGTCGTCAATGAGCTGCAGGGCGAGAAAATCGACATCATTCCGTGGTCCGCAGACGCCGCGACCTTCATCGTCAACGCGCTGCAGCCCGCGGAAGTCGTCAAGGTCGTGCTCGACGAGGATTCCGAGCGTATTGAAGTCGTGGTGCCGGATGACCAACTCTCCTTGGCAATCGGGCGCCGCGGCCAGAATGTGCGGCTCGCGTCGCAATTGACCGGCTGGGATATCGATATCCTGACGGAAGCCGAGGAATCCGAGCGCCGGCAAAGGGAATTCGTCGAGCGCACCAATGTTTTCATGAACTCGCTCGATGTCGACGAGGTCGTCGGGCAGCTCCTCGCCTCCGAAGGCTTCCGTTCGGTAGAGGAACTGGCCTTCGTCGAGCCGGACGAACTCGCTTCGATCGAAGGATTCGACGAGGATACGGCGGCCGAGATTCAGGCCCGCGCGCGCGAGCACCTCGCCAAGATCGAAGCAGAGCAGGATGCCAAACGCGTCGAGCTCGGCGTCGCGGACGAGCTGAAGGAGATCGACGGGATCACAACCGGCATGCTCGTCAAGCTCGGCGAAAACGACGTGAAGACGGTCGAGGACCTCGCCGGTTGCGCGACTGACGATCTTACCGGCTGGAGCGAGCGCAAGGATGGGGAAACCGTCAAGCATGCCGGCTTTCTCGAGGGTGTTGAGATCTCCCGCGAGGAGGCGGAGGGGCTCATTATGGCGGCGCGTGTCCATGCCGGATGGATCGAAGCCCCGGTTCCGGAACCGGAGCTCGCCGAAGAAGCGGCCGGCGAGGCGTGAGGATAGCGCCGCGGCGCGGATGGAGGAGCGCGATTGGCAAAGCCGGCACCTGCAGATGACGAGACTGGTCCGGAGCGGACCTGCATCATCACCCGGACGAAAGCCTCGCCGGATGAGATGATTCGCTTCGTCGTCGGTCCGGATGCCGTCGTCGTTCCCGATCTGCGGCGCAAGCTGCCAGGGCGCGGCGTCTGGGTCACGGCGCGCGCCGACAAGGTCGGGGAAGCGGTGCGTCGGCAGGCATTTTCCCGCAGCTTCAAGACCAAGGTCGAAGCCTCTACCGAGCTGCCGATGCAGATCGAGGCCTTGCTGATTCAGGATTGCCTGCAGGCACTCTCCTTGGCGAATAAAGCGGGGCAGGTCGTGCTTGGTTTCGCCAAGGTGGAAGCGGCGGTTGCCGCCGGTGGCGTGGCCGGCTTGGTTCACGCGCAGGACGCCGGTGCCGACGGGCGCCGCAAGCTCACCCAGGCTTTGCGCCGGCGGTTCCAAGGTGAGACGCGACCGCAAGTCGATCTTTTCGAGTCAGCCCAATTGGATTTGGCACTCGGGCGCACAAATGTGATACATGCTGGCCTCATCGCGGGGATGGCGAGCGAAGCTTTTCTGTCTCGGTGCCGTAGATTGGCGCTTTATCGATCTGCACCACAAAAGGACGCTGATTTGGATCTCGACGGCGAGCCCGGTCTGCATGAAGCGGCAGAGGCTTCGGTGCAGCCGTGAGAGCCAAAGCGGCCAGATGCGATCCAGGGTGTGCGATCCAGGGTCGCCCGCGGGGCGCGTAGGAACATGCTGCGGAAAGGCCGGCGGCTTTTCCCGGTTGGACAGTTGGTTTGGATTGAGCGAAACGAATGAATGATACGAAAAATTCCGGCGACAATACTCTGAGCGTCGCGCCGACCAAGACCTTGTCGTTGAAGCGACCGGTCGAGGCGGGCATCGTGCGCCAGAGCTTCTCCCATGGGCGGTCGAAGGCCGTCGTGGTCGAGAAAGTGAAGCGCCGGACGATCGCGCCGGGCGAGGTGCACACGCCGGTGCGCGAGCCGGCGCCTGTGGCACCGCCGGCTCCCGTCGTCGCCAAGGCTCCGCCCGCTGCGCCTCCGGTCGAACCGCCGCCGCCGTCACGCCAGCCCGCAAGCGTCCGTCCACCGACCGGCGTCGTCTTGCGCTCGCTGACCGAAGAGGAACGCGAAGCGCGCTCGCGCGCTCTTTCGGGCGCGCGCGAGCGCGAAGATGAAGATCGACGCCGCGCCGAGATCGAGGCCCGCGCTCGCGCGGAACGCGAGGAACGCGAACGTGACGAGCGTGCGGCTGCGGAAGCGCGCAAACGCGACGAAGACGCCCGCCGCGCGCTGGAAGCCGAAACCAAGCGCCGCGCCGAGCAGGAGGCGAGGCGCCGGCTTGCCGGCGGCGAGCCGGCTCCAGCGGCGCCTCCCACCGCCCGCCGCCCTCTGACGGCCGGCGCCGCTGCGCCGGCGACGGCCCTGACGCCAGCGGCGCGTCCCGCTGCTGGCGAGGAAGAGGAGACGAAGCGGATCATCCGGCGCCCAGGCATGCCGACCAAGGTGGTCTTGCCGCGCCCGACCCGCGGCGCGGAGCAGAAAAACCGTGGCCGTCTTACCGTTTCGAGCGCGACGGGCGAGGAAGACGAGCGCACCCGCTCGGTTGCCGCTTTCCGCCGCCGCGTCCAGCGCCTCAAGGGCCATGTCGAGACGAAGGAGAAGCTCTCGCGCGAGGTGATCCTGCCGGAGACGATTACGATCCAAGAACTCGCGAACCGCATGTCGGAGCGCGGCGTCGACGTCATCAAGCTCCTCATGAAGCAAGGGCAGATGGCGAAGATCACCGACGTCATCGATGCCGACACCGCGCAGCTCGTCGCCGAAGAACTTGGCCACACGGTGAAGCGCGTTGCCGAGTCCGACGTCGAAGAAGGCCTTTTCGACGCCTTGGACGCCGACGAGCATCTGCTGCCACGCCCCCCCGTCGTGACCATCATGGGCCATGTCGACCACGGCAAGACGTCGCTGCTCGATGCAATCCGACACGCCAATGTCGTCTCCGGTGAAGCCGGCGGCATCACCCAGCATATCGGGGCCTATCAGATCACCGCGCCGAACGGCTCGCCTGTCACGTTCATCGACACGCCCGGCCATGCCGCCTTCACCGCGATGCGCGCGCGCGGCGCCAAGGTCACCGATATCGTGATCCTTGTCGTCGCGGCCGATGACGGCGTGATGCCGCAGACCGCGGAAGCGATCGCGCATGCGCGCGCGGCAGGCGTGCCGATGATCGTCGCCATCAATAAGATCGACAAGCCCGACGCGAAGCCCGAGCGCGTGCGCAGCGAGCTTTTGCAATACGAGGTGCAGGTCGAATCACTCGGCGGCCAGACGCTCGAGATCGAAGTCTCGGCGACGCAGAAGACAAATCTCGACAAGCTGCTCGACATGATCGCGTTGCAAGCCGAAGTGCTCGATCTCAGAGCCAATCCCGATCGGCCCGCGGAAGGCACCGTCATCGAGGCGCGGCTGGACCGAGGGCGCGGCCCGGTCGCCACCGTGCTGGTTCAACGCGGCACGCTCAATGTCGGTGATCTTATCGTCGCGGGCTCGCAGTGGGGCCGTGTGCGTGCGCTGCTCGACGATACCGGCGCGACGCAGCAGCAGGCTGGTCCCTCGATGCCGGTCGAGGTTCTGGGATTTTCGGGATCCCCCGAAGCAGGCGACCGTGTCGCCGTCGTCGAGACGGAGGCCCGCGCCCGCGAGATCACCGAATACCGTGAGCGGCAGAAGCGCGAGAAAGCCGCCGCCCGCGGCGGCATCGCCCGTGGCTCGCTTGCCGACATGATGAGCCAGTTGAAGACGGCCGGGCGCAAGGAGTTCCCGCTCGTCATCAAGGGCGACGTCCAGGGGTCTGTCGAGGCGATCATCGCGACCCTCGAGAAGCTCAATACCGAGGAGGTCGCTGCCCGCATCCTTCATGCAGGCGTCGGCGGCATCACCGAATCCGACATCACGCTGGCGGAAGCCTCGCATGCGGCGGTGATCGGCTTCAACGTGCGCGCCCACAAGGAAGCGCGGACCTTGGCCGAGCAGGCCGGCATCGAGATCCGCTACTACAACATCATCTACAATCTGGTGGATGACGTGAAGGCGGCGATGTCCGGGCTGCTCGCGCCGACGCTGCGCGAGGACATGCTCGGCAATGCGCTGATCCTGGAGGTTTTCAACATCACCAAGGTCGGCAAGGTGGCAGGCTGCCGTGTCACCGACGGCAGCGTGCAGCGCGGCGCCCATGTGCGCTTGATCCGCGACAACGTCGTCGTGCACGAAGGCAAGCTTTCGACGCTTAAGCGCTTCAAGGATGAAGTGAAGGACGTGCAGGCCGGCCAGGAATGCGGCATGGCGTTCGAGAACTACCAGGATATGCGCGTCGGCGACGTCATCGAGTGCTATACCGTGCAGGAGATCAAGCGCTCGCTGTAGAGTCGGTATCGTCCTTCTCCCGACCGAACTCGGGCTAGCCCGAGTTCGGCACTTTAAAAAGCACAAGTCGGGCAAGCCCGACTTGTATGCGGGAGAAGGCTCGCACGCACCTCATGAAAGAGCGCTAGAAGAAAATCCATGTCCAGAGCCCATCATCACGGCGGCGAGCCCTCGCACCGCATGTTGCGCGTCGCCGAGCTCGTCCGCCATTCCATGTCGGATCTTCTCGCCCGCGCGGCGGTGAATGATCCGGTTCTCGACGGTCATCTCGTCACCGTGCCGGACGTGCGCATGAGCCCCGATCTCAAGCTTGCAACCGTCTACGTCATGCCGCTCGGCGGCAAGGACGTGAAGGACGTTCTGGCGGCGCTCGATCGCCACAAGAAGTTCTTGCGCAGCGAGATCGCGCGCCGCGTCAATCTCAAATTCGCGCCGGAGATCCGCTTCAAGCCGGACGAGAGCTTCGACTATGGGGCGAAGATCGACGCGCTGCTGCAATCGCCGCAAGTGAAGCGCGATCTCGCCGACTCCAACGCAGATGCTGATGCTGATCCGGCGAGCGAGGTGCCATGAACGCGCCGCGCTCGACGCGGGTCGAGGTCAACGGTTGGGTGGTGCTCGACAAGCCTGTCGGCATGACCTCGACCCATGCCGTGTCGCGCCTGAAGCGTCTTTTCAACGGCAAGAAGGCGGGCCATGCCGGCACGCTTGATCCGCTCGCCTCCGGGATCCTGCCGGTCGCCTTCGGCGAAGCGACGAAGACGGTGCCCTTCGTCCAGGACGGCGAGAAGGCCTATCGCTTCACTATTCGCTGGGGCGCCGAAACCGATACGGACGACGCCGACGGCCGTATCGTGGAAACTTCGGATATTCGCCCGCGGCCGGAGGCGGTTGCGGCGCTATTGCCACATTTCATCGGCACGGTCTTGCAGCGCCCCCCGGCATTTTCGGCACTCAAGATCGCTGGCGAGCGCGCCTATGACATAGCGCGCGACGGCGAGATGCCGAATCTCGCGCCACGGCCGGTCACCATCCATGCCTTGACGCTCGTCGAAGCCGACGGCGAGTCGGCCGTGCTCGAGGCGCGCTGCGGCAAGGGCACCTATGTCCGCGCCATTGCGCGTGATCTCGGCCGCGCTCTTGGCGCGCTCGGTCACGTCGCCGCCTTGCGGCGAACGCGCGTGGGTCCTTTCGCGGAAGAGGATGCGGTGACGCTCGATGAGCTCATGGAAAGGGGCCCGCAAGCCGACATCCTGCGCCGCGTCGAAGCCGGCCTTCTGGAGCTCGCGCGGGTCGTGGTGGACCGCGATGCAGCGGCGCGGCTCAGGCGTGGCCAGTCCGTGCTGCTGCGCGGCCAGGATGCGCCGGCGGAAGGTCCTGCTTATGCCGCCTGCGGCGGCGTCGTGATCGCCGTCGGCGCCGTGGAAAAAGGCGAATTGGTGCCGGGACGGGTCTTCAACCTGCCATTTTGAGCCGTGTAACCGTGCTTTTTCTTGGCTCGGCGCGTAATTCATGTATAAGCGGCATGGATCGGCAAAAGACTTGCCGCCCGCTTCCCCGCATGAACCTTGCTGGACGACATCCCGGCCCGGCCGCGCGGGTGATGCTCTATCGCCCGACCGCCCTTGCGGCCGCGGGCCCTCCAGTTCTGAAAGGATCTTCGATGTCGATTACGGCGGAGCGCAAGCAGTCGCTCGTGAAGGAATATGCGCTCAAGAGCGGGGATACCGGCTCGCCCGAGGTCCAGGTCGCGATCTTGACGGAACGGATCACCAATCTCACCGAGCATTTCAAGACGCATGTGAAGGACAATCACTCGCGCCGTGGTTTGCTGAAGCTCGTGTCGCAGCGTCGCCAGCTCCTGGATTATGTGAAGGCGCGCGACGAGCAGCGTTACAAGACGCTGATCGAACGGTTGGGGATTCGCCGTTAGCATCCTGCCGCGCGTCGCATAAGGTCTGCGCGCGCGTGCTTTACCCTATCCGGATCGCGCCCGCGTCATGGGGTCGGCGATCCGCTCATCGGCGCTTTTAAAGGCGCCGCATTCCGAGGCGAGCCGGTAGGCTCGACCCCACTGACGGCACGGCGGCAATAGGGCCGTCGGCCGGAACCTTGGCAAAGGCCAAACGAGCCATGGCAGGATCGCCGGGCGCTGACTTGAAGAGATTACCTCATCCAGCGTCTCGCCGTCTTGCTCATGGCCCTTCGTCTTTGCCGCAAGAGAAAGACGATATGAATGTTCGACATCCATCGTGAGGAACTCGATTGGGCCGGGCGCAAGCTCGTGCTCGAAACCGGCAAGATCGCCCGCCAGGCGGATGGCGCCGTGTTTGCCAGCTATGGCGAGACCACAGTGCTCGCCACCGTTGTATCCGCCAAAACGCCGAAACCCGGCATCGATTTCTTCCCCCTCACCGTCAATTATCAGGAAAAGGCCTTTGCCGCCGGCCGCATTCCCGGCGGCTACTTCAAGCGTGAAGGCCGGCCATCCGAGAAAGAGACGCTTGTCTCGCGCCTGATCGACCGGCCGATCCGTCCGCTTTTTCCCGACGGCTATCGCAACGACACGCAAGTCGTCGTCACCGTCCTCTCGCATGATCTCGAGAACGATCCCGACATTCTGTCACTGGTCGCAGCCTCCGCCGCGCTGACGCTGTCCGGGATTCCCTTCATGGGTCCGGTCGGCGGTGCCCGCGTCGGCTATATCAATGGCGCCGTGAAGCTCAATCCGACGATCGAGGAGATGAAGGAGTCAGGCCTCGATCTCGTCGTCGCCGGCACCGCAGATGCGGTGCTGATGGTGGAATCGGAAGCCAAGGAGCTCTCCGAGGAAACCATGCTCGAAGCGGTCATGACCGGCCATCGCGGCTTCCAGCCGGTGATCGATGCGATCATCCGCCTCGCCGAAAAAGCGGCCAAGGAGCCGCGCGATCTCGCTCTTTCCGACAAGAGCGAGGTCGAGAAGGCGGTGCGCGAGATTGCCGAAGCGGAGCTCCGCGAGGCCTATAAGAACACGGTGAAGCAGGCCCGCTATGCCGCGGTCGATGCGGTCAAGGCGAAGGTCAACGCGGCGCTCTTTCCCGCCGATGCGGAGCCGCGCTTCTCCAAGGAGCATGTCGGCGAAGTCTTTCACGACCTGCAGGCGAAGGTCGTGCGCTGGAATATTCTCGATACCGGCATCAGGATCGACGGCCGCGACGTCAAGACGGTGCGTCCGATTCTCGCCGAGGCCGGGATATTGCCGCGGGCGCATGGCTCGGCGGTTTTCACCCGCGGCGAGACGCAAGCGCTCGTGGTCGCGACGCTCGGGACCGGCGAGGACGAGCAATTCGTCGACAGTCTCGAAGGCACCTATAAGGAGCGCTTCCTGCTCCATTACAACTTCCCGCCTTATTCGGTCGGCGAGACCGGCCGCATGGGTTCGCCCGGCCGCCGCGAGATCGGCCACGGCAAGCTCGCCTGGCGCGCCCTGCACCCGATGCTGCCGACCGCGGCGGAATTTCCCTACACGATCCGCGTCGTGTCGGAGATCACCGAGTCCAATGGCTCTTCGTCCATGGCGACGGTGTGCGGTTCCTCGCTCGCGCTGATGGATGCCGGCGTGCCGCTGAAGCGGCCGACCGCCGGCATCGCCATGGGCCTGATCCTGGAAGGCGAGCGTTACGCGGTGCTCTCGGACATTTTGGGTGACGAGGATCATCTCGGCGACATGGACTTCAAGGTCGCCGGCACCGAGGTGGGCATCACCTCGCTGCAGATGGACATCAAGATCACCGGCATCAACGAGGAGATCATGCGCGTCGCGCTCGACCAGGCGAAGGGCGGCCGCATGCATATTCTCGGCGAAATGGCGAAGGCCTTGACCGCCGCGCGCGCCGAGCTTGGCGAGTTCGCGCCGCGTATCGAGACCTTGAAGATCGCGACCGACAAGATCCGCGAGGTGATCGGGACCGGCGGCAAGGTCATTCGCGAGATCGTCGAGAAGACCGGCGCCAAGATCAATATCGAGGATGACGGCACGGTGAAGGTCGCCTCGTCCGATGCCAATTCGATCAAGGCGGCGATCAATTGGATCAGGTCCATCGCGACGGATCCGGAAGTCGGCCAGATCTACGAGGGCACGGTCGTCAAGGTCGTCGATTTCGGCGCCTTCGTGAATTTCTACGGCTCGAAGGACGGCCTCGTGCATATCTCGCAGCTCGCCAAGGGTCGCGTCGCCAAGACCGGCGACGTGGTGAAGGAAGGCGACAAGGTCAAAGTCAAGCTCATGGGCTTCGACGATCGCGGCAAGGTGCGGCTTTCGATGCGGGTCGTCGATCAGCAGACCGGCGAGGATCTCGAGGCGAAGGAAAAAGCCGAGCTGCAGGCCGAGGCCGGGGAATAAAGGGCGCTTCTTCCTTCTCCCGACCAAACTCGGCCTTCCCTGAGTTCGACAGTTCAAAAGCACAAGTCGGGCAAACCCGACTTGTGTGCGGGAGAAGGAGATTGCGCCCGACCTTCGGCGCGCGTGAGCTCAATGAATCAATCGGGTCCTGACCCTAGAGGCGGCGATGAATGAGAAGGAACATCAGGTGCTCGCTGCCTATTCACGCGGGGAGATGACAGCCATTGAATTGCGCCGCCGACTTGACGGCGCAACTTATGGCGAAGTGCTGCGCTTGTTGAGCGAAGCCGATTTGCCGCTTCCGCGTGCGCCCGTTGCTGGCCGTGAAGAGCAGATCGCTCGGGCCCGCGCCTAGATGTTCCCGAAACATGTCCCATGAGCTTTTTGTCGTAGATACGGGACCGCTCATCACGTTGGCCGCCGCGCAGTCGCTCGACTATTTGCTTTTAATCAATGTCGATATCGTCATTCCGGATGCAGTGCTGCATGAGGCTACCCGCGATGCTGCTTTGCTTGGAGCGCAAGACATTATCGATTGGGTGAAAGCGCACCGCGCTTCTATAGAAATCGCGGCGACGAAGGTTTATGAAAATTACGACGCAGCGCGCGTTGTGAAACCCAATCTTCGCGAACCTGATTTAGGAGAACGTGCCGCAATCGAGGTTATCGAGGAGCCCGACCGTTTGCTGGGAAACGAGCGCGGCTTGCTGTTGTGCGAGGAGACTGCCGTTCTCAAGCGTGTCGTGGTGCGCGACCGAGAGCGTATCGTCGAATTGAGCACTCTCGATTTTCTGCACATTCTCGAAACCGAGCAACGCATTCAATCCGCCGAACAAGTTTTTGAGCTCGCCGCAAAGCGGGGCGATTTCCTTCCCGCGCGCAAAAGCTGCCGGGACATAGTGAGGTGACGCGCGCCGCCATACAGGGGCTTCTCAAGAAGTCTTAAGGCAGGCTGTGGAGCTTGACTTTTTGAGGCTGCGGTAGGGAACGCGACCCCTCACTGAAAATAGGCTTCCATGATCGCGACGTAGATCTCGGTCAGCGTCTCGAGATCCGCCACGGCAACGCGTTCGTCG
>Ga0116227_10016232_pt1 | contig 10772 bp, 9 predicted proteins | sample S1TSphgellanicum_FD_89693 | JGI IMG/M metagenome (GOLD analysis project Ga0116227, IMG submission 89693) | Host-associated microbial communities from peat moss isolated from Minnesota, USA - S1T2_Fb - Sphagnum magellanicum MG | ecosystem: Host-associated > Plants > Peat moss > Unclassified...
GCTAATCGGCTCATTTTTTGCGAATATCTGAGCCGATTACGGTATTCTGTAGGCTCAGAAACAATATTGAACTGCTATTACACATGCAAGTGCTCACTCCGCACCTCATGCCCAAAGAACACAGTTCCCTGCCTATCAAAATCTTCAGCAGAGTCGGTGGTATAAAAATGCTTAGTGCCATTGCGGGTGAGGCGTGCTTCCATTTCGCTGTGGCGGTATAGGTAGTCTTCAAGACTATCGGCCACTATGTCGCCCTGGGCAACTACCTTGATATGAGCAGGTATATGTTTTTTGATTTTGTCTATCAACAACGGGTAGTGGGTGCAGGCGAGGAGCAATGTATCAATATCGGGGGCTTTGCCCATGAGTTCGTCCAGGTTCTTCCTGATGAAATAATCAGCACCTTCTGAGCCATATTCATTATTCTCTACCAGTGGCACCCACATAGGGCAGGCCTGCTGGTATACATGTACGCCAGGGAAAAATTTACTGATCTCTATTGGGTAAGAAAGCGAATTTACAGTACCTCTTGTTCCCAGGACACCTACGTGGCCGGTGCGGGTATAGTTGCCTATTATTTCGGCAGTCGGGCGTATCACTCCCAGCACCCGTTTATCTGCACCTATTCGGGGCAGGTCTTGCTGCTGTATGGTGCGCAGGGCTTTCGCGCTAGCTGTGTTGCAGGCTAAGATGACCAACGGGCAACCCATTTTAAAGAACCATTCCACACATTGCAAAGTATACTGGTGCACGGTATCGAAGGACCGGTTGCCGTAGGGAGAGCGTGCATTATCGCCCAGGTATAGGTAGTCGTACTGGGGCAACTGCGCAGCTATAGACCTGAAAACGGTAAGGCCACCGTAGCCGGAATCGAAGACACCAATGGGATGTGATGCAGGTAGCTCGTTGTTCATGTATACTGCAAATTACATAGAAGGTACAATATTAACAGAGGGCAAACGTTTATTTCTTACTTTTGATGACCATCATATTTTATGAATATATTTAAATATTTACTGTTACTATTACTCTTACCTGCCGCCTGTATGGCGCAAGACCGGCCTATCGGCTACTGGCGCTCTCACTTGCCGTACAACACTGCGCTGGGTCTGGCTACAGATGGCATTACGATATACACGGTGTGTACCGAAGCATTTTTTACTTACGGCAATGACAACGGGCAAATAAATACCTACAGTAAGGTAGAGGGTATGGGCGATATAGGTATGGCATGCGTGGCATATGACCCCGCTACCAAGACAACGGTACTTGCCTACCAAAATGGTAATATAGACCTGTTCAAAGACAACACTTTTTACAATATACCCGACCTTAAGATAAAACAGATATCGGGTACCAAGAGCATTCATCACATATACATTGAGGCTGGCATGGCCTACTTGAGTACTGATATTGGCGTGCTGGTAATAGATCTTGCCAATAAGGTGATACAAGAGACCTATGTGTTCACCATCAATAGCCAAACCATACCTATTATTGACTATACTGCTGATGACACCAGTTTTTATGCGGCAACACCTTCTGGTTTGTTCCAGGCGCTGAAAAGAAATTCAGATCAATTGCAGAATTTCGCCATCTGGACCTCGCTGGATAATACACACAATTACCGCTCGCTGGCTGCGGTAAAAGGGCGGGTATATGCTGCTGACACTAATACCGTATTCCGTGTAAAGCCAGGTAGCTTATCGCCATTGTATGTGTCACCTGCTTTTGTGAACCACATAGACCCCAGTTTAAATGGTGTGATGGTGAGTGAGTACCAGGCATCCATTTTTAAAGGCAATGTAAAGATCATTGATTCAGGAGATCATATTTCCGATTCATTCTCGGTAGCGGGACAGCCGGTGCAAGGCATACAATTGCTGAATGGCAAGTACTGGATAGCCGATGCTTTTGGTGGATTATTTAAACGTACGGATACTAACCAGCTTGGTGCATATCAACCTGAAGGCCCGGCTGATCATAACTCATTTGATATATACGCTAACAACAAGACACTGTGGGTGGCCCATGGTGGATATAACGATCTTATTGTGGCCAACAATAGCGGGGCCGGCATATCTACGTTCACAAACGACCATTGGAAGTCGTACTCTGATTTTACATACGCTCCCTTTTACGACAGTATGAAAGATTTTGTGACCATTACCAGGGATGTGGATGGTACTGTATATGCAGGCTCCTTCAAGGATGGATTATTTTCTTTAAAACCCGATGGCTCTTACCAGATATTGAAGCAGAACTCCATATTAGACCCGAGTTTTGAGAATCCGGGCCTGTACCAGGTATTCAGCCTGGGGTTCGATCATGAAGACAATTTGTGGATGACCATGTTCGGGTCGCCTCATGAGCTGTTGGTAAAAACTGCTGCTGGCGCATGGTACAAATATGCAGTGCCTGTTGCGCAGCAATTGACCTACCAGTACGATGCCGGGGCACTTATAGTGGACCAGAACGACCAGATATGGTATGCACGTCCTGCAGCTGGTGGTGGTGGTGTAGTAGCATATAACCCCAATGGCACACCTGCTGATGGCTCAGATGATGCTGCGCGGGTATTACTGCAAGGTGTCGGCTTTGGTAACCTGCCCAGCAGTACTGTTTACAGCCTGGCACAAGACAACAATGGGGATATATGGATAGGCACTGATAATGGTATAGGTATTATGAGCTGTGCTAATAGTTTTGTGAGCCAGCAGTGCGATGCCACCATACCCATAGTGCAGTACGACAAGTTTGCCAACTATCTTTTTGTAGGGGAGCATGTGCGTGCAATTGCAGTAGACGGTGGTAATGAGAAATGGGTAGGTACGGATAATGGAGTGTGGCTGTTATCGCCAGACGCCAGTAAGATACTCTACCACTTTACTACAGACAATAGTCCGCTACCCTCTAACCACACTCAAAAAATAACCATAGACCCGGTGACCGGCGATGTGTATATCGGCACCGACTTTGGTCTGGTCAGCTACCGCAGCACGGCTGTGGCTGGCGGCACTACTAATAGCGATGTAATTACCTTCCCTAACCCGGTGAAGAGCAACTATACGGGCACTATAGCTATAAGGGGGCTAGTGACCAATGCTGATGTACGCATAACTGATATTACAGGGCAACTGGTGTACCGTACTACAGCGCTGGGTGGCCAGGCAGTATGGAATGGTTTGGACTATACTGGGCACAGGCCACAAAGTGGCGTGTACCTGATATTTGTGACCAACACAGATGGCAGCCAGACCTATGCTGGCAAGATGGTGTTCATGCAATAAATATGTTACAACAAACAGGCGGTATAGTATTGCGCTCCATTAAGTATGGTGATACCAGCCTGGTAAGCACCATATTTACTAGTGTATATGGAGTGCAGGCATACATGGTGCGCGGGGTGCGCACAGCCAAAGTACGCAGCAACCGTGCAATGCTGCTGCAGCCTGCCACGCTGCTGGATATGCTCACAGATACCCGTCCGCAACGCAGCCTGCAAAACATACGCGAGTTTCAGCCGGCGTACATATACCGATCGGTACAGGAAGAGATAGTGAAGAACAGTGTGGCCCTGTTCACCGTAGAGCTGCTGTTGCGTTTACTGCCGGAGGCGGCACCCATGCCAGAGCTGTATGACTTTACCTACGATTACTTTGTGCACCTGGATAGTATGCCGGTACAGGAAGTAGCTAACTTTCCGCTGTACTTTATAATAAAATGCAGCCACCTGCTGGGCTACGATATAAAGGGAAGCTACAGTGCAGAAACACCATACCTGAACCTGCAAGAGGGCAGCTATACGGAACAACCAGATGCACTGCAACAAGCACCGCCCGATGAGGATGCCAAAGTACTGGCAGTACTGCTGGGAACAGATGATTACGACACGCTAAAAAGCATAGAAATGAACGCAGCCATGCGCTACCGCCTGCTGGACTGGTACATGGAATACCTGCACCTGCATACCCAGCACCTGGGCAATATAAGGTCACTGGCTGTGCTGCGTACTATATTGCACCAATAAATTAAGAGATGACCTTCTTTGGTTGTTTGCTCCCCGCTAGCTTGCGCAGCCACTTTATAAAGGCCGGTAGCTTTTGCACTTTTTCTACAGGCACGGTATCATACACATCTTTGCAACAGCTTTTCATTTCGCATTATGTTATATGCAAAGGTACGTGCTATAGCATTATTGATAAGGTAATGGTGGCGGCTTATTGTCGTCATTATTATCAGGGTGTTCACCATATGGTACTTGTTGCTCAGGAGGATGCCCCTGCGAAGGGTCGAATTCGCTCTTTTCAAAGTCCCATTCAGTGCCTATGCCTGCACCGTAGGGGTCAGGACCGTACTCATTAGGACCATATGCTCCGGACTCGAAAAGCATCCACAGACCATAAAAAGGAATGAGCTGCCAGAACCCGTTTCTCTCCAAGTCATGACAACGTTTGGTGCCTTGGGCAAGCATGACCCAGATCATTGGGACCAGGAGGATGAAGTGTAGTAGAGGATTTACATATTCCTTATACACAGCTAAAAGGATCAAAATGATATAGTAAACCAATAAGCTGATCCCGTATTCTTTTCTTCTGATGCGGCCTTTGAATGAAAATGGAGCTTTGAACATGCGCATATTATGTTTATAATGTGCTTATGCCATAAACATAATATTTATCGAACAAATTTTATTGTTTAATGTTCAATTTTGAGGAACTAGTACCTATTACTGCCCGGTCATAACTATACTGCTGTACAACGGGCGTACAACAGGGGTCTGGCGTGGAGTTATATTGGTCCTTTTAGTTGCAACATTATAATGATCTGCATTCCATCCGGAGTTAGATGCATACATATCGCCTGTAAGGGGGCTAAAATGAGCTTCAGATGCGGTATAGTTCTGATAAGAACAAGAACTGAATAGGATAACGCAAATTGCAACTGTGAGATAGGTAATGTGTAGCTTTTTCATAGATCACTTTTTTTCTGTTCGCACTTTATAGCTTCTTTGAATATTATAAAATAACCGTGCCAACCGACGAGGGATATTTAGCACGTTCGTATGAATAAGGGTGCTGGTGTACAGGTACTTGTGCATCATGCTAATTTTTATCTGCAATACCGTTAAACTTCAGGTTCGTGTAGCCGTCCATATACCGCGGAACATGCTGCCATCATGCTGTCCCGTATCATTTATCACCAAAGAAAACCGATACCATGAAAAAATTATTATGTCTCTTTCTTGCCGCAACAGCCGTCAACATGGTTCATGCGCAACGTGTTGCCCCTAATAGCGTTAGGCCGGTGCCTTCTGCTACACGTGTTCACTCTTCGCTTACCAGTGCCAATGCTCCTTTCGGTGTTGCAAAGACCACCACTGTTATCACTACCGATACGATGTTCCTGCAAAACAACTACGATACACTGCTATTCCAGAATTCGGAACTGTATGCATATGGTGTGGTAACTCCTGCCGATAGTGGGTATACTTTTGGTACCAATGCCTATGGCGACAATGGATTTGCAGAATACTTTTACCCGGGGTACCTCAGCGATACCAGTATAGAAATAATAGGTGTAGTGAGCGATTGGGGTGGCGTTGTGAACCCAGCCAGCACCAACAGCATCACTTTTAAGTTGTGGAACATTGACACCAACATTTATAGTTACAGCACTAACAACTACATTACAAGCCTGCCGGGAACTGTTTTTGCTAACAGTCAGGCAGTGCCGCTTACTTCGCTCACCATAAACAATACCAATGTACCAACGGTTACCTATTTTAATACACCTGTGCCCAACATAATGAGCGGTTTCTTTCTCGGTTATACCATCAACTATAGCTATAGCGCTTTGAACGGCGATAAGATAGGATTGCGATCCACACCCGATGGTACTGGTTACGGACCAGGGTACTACCAGACAGACGGACAGGGCGATACTTTGTATTATTCTCAGAACGCAGTGTACACTACTGTTGGCACGTGGCTGGATGGATACCTTGATCTGTATCGCGATGTGAACCTGTCGCTACTGCCTATATACTTCATAGATCCTACTACGAGCGTAAAGGGCGTGACAAAGAACAACCTGACCATGTTTGGCTGCTACCCCGATCCGGCCATCAATAGTACCAATATACAATACAGCCTGCAACAGCCTGCCGATGTGACCATACAAATAGTGGACGCAGCAGGAAGAGCAATGACCACCATACAGCAGCCCGCACAAACTACCGGCAACCACATAGTGAACGTCCCTACCACATCATGGCCTGCTGGCAACTACGTATATATAGCCCGTACCAGCACAGGCGCTGCAATAGCCAGCCAGCTTACGGTAACGAAATAAAGTTTTGTTTGGTTTGAAAAGTGAAATGGCCACCCGTGCGAGGGTGGCCATTATTGTGTTATACCGTATTTGTAAATATTAGTAATATTTGTTAATATTATATTACTTATTAAACCAACGCCCTATGCATAAGAAATTATTAATTGCTTTATTATTGTTCTGCTCCTTTTACGCGAAAGGGCAAACGTGGGATAGGACTTATTTAATTGATACAAATTCTTCCATTGCGAATGATTTTTTCTTGAATTCTAATGGAGGTCTCATTATTGGGACAGAACAAATTCCATTGACAACAAATACTTTTCCGTATATTATAAGGACAAATACATATGGTGATACACTGTGGACGAAGTATCCAACAATAAGCAATTTTAGCAACTCGGCACCTGTGACATGCGTACAATTGACCAACGGCAATTTTGCTGTTGGATACGTTAATAATTACAGTTCGGAGTATGCTATTATGAAATTATCGCCCGGTGGTAACATATTGTCTCAAATGACAAGCAGTGTTTATCGACCTGGGAGTGCAAAACTGTTAGCGACAAAAAATAGTGGCTATTATTTTATTTATGATGACGATTCGGCAAGCCTTGGGAATAACAATCTCGGCTACAGCTTTTACAGAAGTTATGTAGACAAGTACGATAGTAACGATGTGAAACAATGGGAAGCAAAATTCGAATGGTCTCATATTGACACTTTACCATCTGTCAATTGGTCTTCAGGATATACCAATATCAATTGTAACAATGTGATACTTAGTTATGATGGTGGTATCATATATCCTATTTCGTGGGACACTGTTGATTTTCACTCCGGTGCTATGAAATATTCATTGCAAAAAAGAGATCAGAATGGCGCAATAGTATGGACAACGGATCTAAAGTCTTTTTTACCACCACAGGACACAACACATTTCTTACAAAAAATATTTAGCACAAGTGATTCCGGATTTGATGTCAACGTGTACAGCACAGATGCTTACGCTTATACTACTTCCCATCTTCTTAAATTTAACAGATCAGGTATATTGACCGACTCGGCATCTTTTCTTTCAAACTGCTATGTAGAAGATGGTATAGAGACCTCTAACAGAAGGCTATTGTTCATTTCAGGCTGCGGTAATGATGTTGGATTTAGTTTTTATGACGAGAATCTGCATTTCAGTTCCTACACCCCATCGCCATTTAGTTATGGCATAGATAAATTGACGACCAATACACAGGGTGGTGCATTCTGTGTTACAAATGGTGTTATGCTGCCCAGTTATCTTAATTACATAAGAGCCATCAACTTCGACAGCCTTTTCAACACCTACCCATCCTCCATATCTGGCAACCTGATCCTCGATAAGAACGATAATTGCACGACAGAAACAACAGACTTGCGTATAAAGGACAACCCCGTAATGATGACCGATGCACAGAATAACCAATGGTTCGCCTTCACTAACGATACCGGGCATTACAAAGTAAATGTGCCCACCGGTAACTATACATTAGGCCACCAGGTATATGGTTACAAAGGCACTGAATGCCCGGCCACTAGTGCGCTGTCTTACACCATACCCACACCTGCTCAGTACACAGGTGTGAACCTGTATGATACGCTAACCCGCAACAAACCCAACATAAGCACCAGTATCTACAACTTTTGCTTTGTACCAGGCTTTGACAATACGCTGTACCTAAATGTGAATAACTACGGAACAGTGACAGCCAATACCACACTTACCTTTGTAAAAGATCCTGCTATACAGTACTTATCTTCTGTGCCTGCACCCACAAGTATTAGTGGCGATACACTTACCTACACCGTTAACAATTTACCAGCCGATAGCGCGCTGAGTTTTGTTATTGAGCTTCACACTCCATCCACCGCGTCAGCTGGCCAACCATTAACCTTTTATGCCAATGCTCCATTCGCGAATGACCTGAATATTGCAGATAATTCGGCATCACTCATAGACACTATAGTAAGCTCTTACGACCCGAATGAAAAGACCGTGAACAAACCATTGCACTACGACCCCAATACCGGGGAGATGATATATGCAGTGCAGTTCCAGAACACGGGTACTTACTATGCCAAGAATGTGGTAGTAGTAGATACTATAGACAGTCACCTGGATATGTCCAGCTTCCACCTCATCAAGGGTTCACCATTCGCACCTGTTATCAGTTGGTGGGAAGGGAACAGATTACTCTTCACTTACAACAACATCATGCTGCCCGATAGTATGCAAAACCCTAAAACAAGCATAGGCAGTTTTGTGTATGGCATAAAGCCAAAAGCCAATGTGCACATAGGAGATACGATACGCAACACAGCCTATATCTACTTCGACTTTAACAAGGCAGTCGTTACCAATACTACCATGAACATCATCAGCAAAATGCCCAATGCTGTATCGACTATAGCGTATAGCAATGATGTGGCAGTTTACCCCAACCCATCAGCAGGAACGGTTACCATACTGGTACCGCAACAAAGTGGTGACTGGAATATAACGCTACTGGATATGACCGGCAGGGAAATGAAATATGCTACCACAACTAGCGGGAACAAGATAGTGCTGAAAACTAGCGCCCCTAATGGCATTTACCTGTTACAACTAATGAACACTACTACCAAGGAAAGTGTAGTAAAGAAAATAACCGTGCTGAGATAGCACGGTTATTTTTATAGCAGGATCTTATTTCTTTTTACTGAAGAAGTCCTTCAGCTCGCGGCTCATTTCTTCGCCACGCTTTTTAAGGTCTTCCAGCTCTACACCAACATTCCTCGTTATGTCGTGGAATGACATGGGGTTACCGCCATTCATATAAGCCTTTTGCTCTGGTGTACGGGCAAGTGGTATTACCGCCCATGCTATAAGGTATGCCAGCAGCCCTACACCAAATGTAAAGAACATGACCGCAAATGCCAGGCGAATGATCACCGGGTCCACATCAAAGTACACGGCAAGCCCGCTGCACACTCCACCCAATATCTTATCATCGGGGTTGCGGTACAGGCGTTGCTGGCTGTCATAACGGCCGTAGCTGTTATTGCCCTGGTAGCCTGTTCTTTGTTTTTGTGCAGGCACATACGGTACCACGCTTTTAGAGGTCTTGGGTGTACCATTGCCATCGTTCAGTTCGCTGGCCGGCCCCAGGGTATCTATTACCTTACCCACATCGCTGAGGTCAATGGAGTGCGCACCAGAGTTGAGGCGGATATAGAATAGCTCGGCTATGCGGGCTTCTATATCACTTATTATTTCATCGTTGCCTTCCTCGCCGGCAAACTGGCGTTCCAGGGCATTAATATATTCTTTAAGGACCATGTAGGCATCCTCTTCAATAGGTATCAGGTGGCCTGCGATGTTGATCTGTATGATACGTTGCATAATGGTGGTTTTTATAATGGAGTGGTTAAATAATTGACTGCTTCGCTCAGCTCATCCCAGGTACCCCGCAGCTGTGCGTAAAATTTGATGCCCTCGTGGGTGAGGCTGTAATATTTGCGTGGTGGCCCCGATGGCGATTCTTCCCACCGGTAGTTTAAAAGCCCTGCATTTTTAAGGCGGGTAAGCAATGGGTAGAGTGTGCCTTCCAGTACCACCAGTTTCCCTTCTTTCAGCTGGCTCACTATGTCGCTGGGGTACACTTCCTTCTGTCTGAGTATAATACCCAGTATGCAGAGTTCCAGCAACCCTTTGCGCATCTGCGATTCTGTATTATCTATGGTCATGTTCACGATATTTTCAAAACAAAGATACGTAATTTTTAGTAGTATGCAATACATAGTACCTTGTGAATCTAATTTATTTTATGTTAATGTTTGTGCACCTTCAATGAGCGCTATAAAAAACAAGAGCATTGCAATAGCTTTGCTTCCACACGTTGTTTAAGATGAACTACAAGAAGATACAAGCCGAAGACCTATCCTATTTTAAAAATATTACTGATTGTCGCGTACTTACCGATGAAGAGCAACTGCTACGCTGCGCAGCAGACCAGACCGAGGACCTGCACTATATGCCCGAGGTGGTACTGCAACCAGAAAGTGTGGCCGCGGTAAGTGACATAATGAAGTACTGCAACGAGCAGTACATACCGGTAACCCCACGCGGTGCAGGCACAGGCTTGAGCGGTGGTGCACTGCCTGTAATGGGTGGTGTGGTGCTGGATATGCGCAGGTTCAATAAAATACTCACGGTAGACAAACGTAATTTCCAGGTGGTGACGGAGCCGGGGGTAATAACCCAGGAGCTGATGGACCATGTGAAAGAACACGGGTTGTTCTATCCGCCCGACCCTGCCAGTAAGGGTTCGTGCTTTATTGGTGGCAATGTATCTGAGAATTCCGGTGGCCCCAGGGCAGTGAAGTATGGCGTAGTGAAAGATTATGTGCTGAACCTGGAAGTAGTA
>Ga0116227_10016233_pt1 | contig 10771 bp, 8 predicted proteins | sample S1TSphgellanicum_FD_89693 | JGI IMG/M metagenome (GOLD analysis project Ga0116227, IMG submission 89693) | Host-associated microbial communities from peat moss isolated from Minnesota, USA - S1T2_Fb - Sphagnum magellanicum MG | ecosystem: Host-associated > Plants > Peat moss > Unclassified...
CAGCGGGAAGACGAATCTCCAGACGTGTCGCCTTCTGATTCGTCCTTGAGATGAGCAACTACTTCTCATCACCTACTACCTTCTTGAAGGTAGATGAAGTAGTCTACTTTTCATCCATGAAGAGGCCCTTTCTGTCTGTCAAGAGGCTGGTTATGAGAAATAGTGCTCCATTATAGGTCAGCTTGATTTGCTTTCCTTGTTTATGTCTCATAACCGGTTCCTCCCTAAAATCCGCGGCATGGCATCACCCCATTGGCGGAGAGGTCTCAGGTTACAACCCATATCTGCTGTGTACTGGGTCGCGCAGATGGGTGCAGGGGGTTGTTTGGAGAGCGACAACGGCATCCATCCCAGACATCCAAGTAGTCGTCAGTTATAGGCAGGTGAAATCCCATCTGTCAAGTCACCAGTTATGTCCCGTAACACGGCTCGAGCAGCCCAGTTACTGGAAAAAAACTCACCACTCCCGTGGCTCGTTTTTTTTCTGGTAACCGGGCTGCTCTCACCGGTTATGTAGTACATAACCAGATCAAGGCCACTGGCTACCAGATATAGTCTCAGCATGCATTGACTATATGTGGTAGCTAGCATAGGCATGCCTATATCTGGTAGCTAGCATCGTCTGGCCGGTTACCTAGTCACTATCCACTCTTCCTTAGGGGTTTTTATGCAGTGGGTGTTCCAGCCTACAAACTAACCTAAACTCTCATAGAACCAACCCTGTTGTCTCAAAAAAATAATAATAACCAGTACTCATTGGGTCTGGTGTCTGGTCTCACTTGGGTGAGAACCATGGGTTTGGTTTTCAAACCGGTTTTCACCTTTGGTGCTACCAGTTGGTTCTCCTTGTGAGAACCAATCTGAGAACCAGGGGGTCCTAGTGAGAACCGGTCAGCACTGGTAAGTCCCTGCTATCGTCCACAAAATGGTTCCTTAGTTCAAGCCAAATTTTCACCTAAGAATTCTACAATGGTGCAAAGTCTCTTTCCTCCGGGGGCATGACAATAAAGCTTTTTAAAAAGTGGTACTTATGTTGTGTCTGACTAAATGACGCGATGAATGACAACCAAAGCTGCAAAATCAGCTAGCTAGAGAGTGCGCCATAGTCTTGGTCGGGTTATCTCCCAAGGTCATGCATGAGAATGGACTTGAAAGAAGTCTTTGAAAGGTGACCTCCCTAGATCATAACAATGTAGCAAATATGCATATTAGAGCCCACCTTTGAGAGGCAGTAGAATCTGAAGTATAAGGTGAGGCAATTCCATCAGGAGCTTTCAGGATTTCCAAACCCAAAATGGGGGTGATATTCGAATTTTAGCCCAGTGTCCTGAAAATCCAAATGCTAAACAGCCTTGAGTAAAGTCCTAAGAATCAATGATTCAGATATCTTCATATCCACAGCCAACAATCAGTTACACTAATAATATTTGTATGAGCGAGTTTACACATCAGATCCAGAGCTTTTCATGAAGCCAATTTAGGTCTATTTTATTTTTCGTTTGCAATGCCCGAAATAACAAAGCTGCAAGAGAATTCTCAAATGCTTCAGGCACAGGGGAAAGCCTCTAAGTCACAACAACTCCAAGTAATTTTGATTTTTCATGACAAGCATCATGAAGAGAATTGTAGTTTTTTGAGTGTGATTAGGATGGCAAGGAATCTAATACCTAACATGGAAAATGTGGCCCAAGAAGGGAGAACCATTTTTCTGTAGACTCTCTCCTCTTTAGTCTTCACATCATTCGGTTTGATTCTCAAAGAAACTCCATGATCCAACACACAGAGTACAACCAAACCAGCCCCACCTACCAAAGCATCACCTCTGGAACAGATTATTCCAATGCACCCTCCAGACAGCAAACCCTGATCAAATGGCAAGCATAACCATCCAGAATGTGCAGTTGAATTGGATAGTGAGACATGCATTCACCATCTGACCAGGAAGCTTAGTGAGCTAATTAATGCTGGGTATGGCCATGCATGCTATGCAAATAGGAGCAGGGATCTTACATCCAAGCTACCAATCAAATCATATTCACAACAAGTTAGAACCCCAGAAAAACCTATATTGTAGTTTCATGAGTAACTTTGACCTGTGTTTGGGAAGTAGAAGCTTATCAGATAGGTGCAACCTCTTGCAATTGCCCAATGATAACTATAATGCAAGTCTGGATCAAGGAATTCATTTCAAAAAATTAGTTGAGAGTTGATGTAAGTATTAGTAGTGACAACACATTTGTGCAGCATGCCAAATGCCATTTGACCAGTTGCATTAGTCCTACTATATACATGCCATAGTGTAGATTTGGTGTTTGTATGAAAACACCTTGAGCAATAAACAAATTAGAAGCATTCAATTTGTGGGCATTTCAGAAAAACGATCATTCATGCAAACTTAAAATTGAGAATATGGAGACTTCAATTTATTATATCAAGTGTTGCATTGAACTCCTCATGTACCAACATCTCTGGGTTAGTTCAATGTTATTGCCCTAGAATTGATAATTGGCAAACATCTTATGGAATGTGCCATGTAACTAGAACATTGACTCTAATCCTATGGATTTATTGTGCTGTAAATGGCGCAACAAATTACGTATAGGGATGTCTCCGAATCCAGTGTCAGATCACAGAACTGTTGTTACCTGCATAATTCAACACATGATTTGATTAATTAACCTAAGCTAGTTTCAGGTTAACAATCACAGTATGACACATTCATCATCTTCTGAATGTCAGCAGCAGCTACAAGAGAGAATGGCCATGACCAGCCTATATTGACACCAAACAAATACATCTATGAATTTTGCATCCAACAAAACAAAATGCAAAGAGAATCGAGTAGAAGTACTGACATTTGTATCAGTGCCAAGTTTTGGCCATGAAGCTTGATACCGACCATTGAGATAAAAGCCATATTCATATACTGACCAGTTGCATTGGTTTACACATATCCAAGCCTGGCCATGTTGATAACTAGGACCTTGAAAGACAATGAGGCCAAGACTTGTAGGGTGGTTAGTGGCGGTAAAATCGCAAGTAAACAGTGTTGTCCCCCAAAAGTTAACCTCGAAATTGAATTGATAAGTTGCTAAGTAAGCAAGTGTGTGCACACCTAGGTCATTATCTCTAGAGTGACAATGAAGTGTCAGGACCTCCCCTGGCATTGCATTTGAGATGAGAACATTTGTTTCTTGGCAGATCACAGGTTTCCCCATCACAAGTAGCTGCAGAAGAACCACAAACACACAGGTTGCCAGTGGCATAATGACTTTCCCATTGATCCCCTGATGAACAGCCATAGCTACTGTACGACAGAGCTCTTTTTCCTCAGAGTTTGGTTTAAAGTGGTATACTATCAGTCTTAAGACACACAAATACAAATTGATTGTTGGAGAGGAAAACTAACACAAACGAAGAGACACTGATGAGTTAACCTTGGAGTTCCTCTCTCTTTATACAGTTTTGACAAACTTGTCACAGCCCACCTTCCCACCCCAGGTTCACCACTCTATTTTAACCCTAGTTCACTTTAAGGATATGGAAACTATTGGATTGATGTTGACCACCATTATGCACAATGGGTTAGCATCAAAAATTGTGATGTTAATTTTTCACTCTCTAAACAAATTAACTAGGAACATGACAAAATGTTGTATTGACCAATGACTGGCATCACATTTTGGACATCACATCACTAGCCAAAAAAAATAATTGTGCAAAATATCGCTGACAATTTTTTTTGGGTGCTGTCACAAGATTCTTTTTAGATGCCTTTTAGTTCGCCACATTCTAAGGAAAAAAACATGGAAGTCACCATATTCAGACAGTGGGTTCTTGGAGGTTGCAAAAACATGGCAGGATTCTAGAAAATGACTACTCTCCTCTTTGAGACCTGTAGCCAAATTTGGCTCTTCCTCTTATGGATGGTTACCACTGTGCCTACATCACAAAATTGGGAAAAAAAAACCCTGCATGTATCACTATCAACATGATCTAGAGAGATACCTATCCCACGGGTCTACTTAGGACATGGGTTGCAGTTAGTATTTACTATTGATCCTCCCCAACTTTTGAAGAGGCACTGAGTTGTCCCCCTTGTTTTAAAATGTCAAATCAACTATAAACGTTTGGGCTGGTAGATCTTGATCGATGAGTTGTTAATGGTGGACCCATTGAATGAAGAGTTTGTCAAAATCACTTTGGAAAGGCCTTTATAGTTGATGTACATAGATGTGGGGCTTAATACATTGTAATCTTCAATTTGACAACATGTATTTTCATATAATGTTATTTGATAAACAAGCAGCCATTGATGCAACAGGGTCATTATCATGTGAATAATGGGGCAAAGTAGTAGCTACATACTCTACAACTAGTTAAACTAGATTTAGCAGTAACTTTTTGGGTTGTAAAAAGTAGGAACTTATGCTGGTTAGGCTAAATTAAGCTCAAGAAGCTAAGTCACTGACTAAACAAAAAGAAGATTTCTGCACAAGCAGAACTTACCAACTGGTAAATCTTGCGGCACATTAGAGTTCTCCATAAAGTCACTCTGTCTTTGGGTCCTAGTCTGACCCTCTAAACCCTGTTTCATCCCCAATTCGAGTGTTTCCATAAAGTGAGCAAAATCTGAAACTGGGCACCAGTTGACAAGATTTGCAAGACCTTATTATGAGAAGGTTTGATATAATGAAGAATATGATAAGCAAACAGTGTGTAGATGAGGGGACTCCAAAACTGGGGGTAAAACTCTCCTGAGAACTAGCTTAGGTGAGACAATTAGTTTGATGCGCTGTTTTTCCCTTGTGTACTGTTTTCAGCCTGACTTCTCATTTCGTCCCCAGTTTCAGCAAAACTGGAGCCCAGTACCCCCAGTTTGGGCTACTTTGTGAATAACTGCAATTTAGCGTCATCATCATTTGCAAACCTAGTTGATGGAGTAGTGTTTACGTTTGACGTTCTCTTGGAGTTCCAGAAGATTCCTGAATTGTGGAAAATATTTATTGTTCATGAGATGTTTGTTAAATGTGTTTTTACATTTGGTTTTATCTTTTCAGACATGCTTACATTTTCTTGACTTCAAAGTTTTCTATTCTGTAATCAAATTTGCCTTTCATTTGTTATATATTGCAAATATTCTCTCCAAGAAATTGCAGCCAAACTAGGGTTTGAAAAGTTCTTAAAAGTCTTGCAAGAAAAGACAAATTTACATGCTCTGGACTTGAGCTAATGTAATGATGTTGACCATTGTAGAATGCACAAGACAATCTTGTTACCGGTTTAATTGTTAGTATTACTTGTACAACATGGAAGGGTCTTGGACAGTGATTTTTATTTTATTTTAAATTTGTCATTCTATTCAAAAAAATATTTTGGGATTTTTTTGGATTTTTTTTGGTTTTCTAGTGTAAATTAGAATTAATTTGGTAAATTTTGGAAAATTATCCTTTTTTCATATAAAAAAAGGTTTGAAAAAAAGACCTTGGTCTTGGAATCCAAATAATCACAATTTTGCTCAAAAGAACACAAAGAAATTGTTGATATTTTAGTGAATGATATCTCTTACTTCCATGCATTGAAGCAGTTCTAGAGGCTTTCCTATAATCACCAAAATTGATGGCAGAATACCTTTGGATTATTGTGACCCAACAGCCACCAGTCATGAGTGCACCATCCATTGGAATCCCAGTATGACTCACTTGTGTTGAATCACAACTAAGTTACCAAGGTTCCACCATGGTAACCAATCTTGTAAACCTTCCTACTTCCCCCTCACACTACCCAGTGTACCTATCAGATGTAAGTAGGATGTAAGTGGTTATCATGTAGGTTGGTAAGTAGGTAGGGCACTTGGTGACTGCTAGGTAGGTAGATTCATGTGGATTGTTGATACATAGCTAATGACTGTGGGTTCCTTTAGGACAGGAATGCAATGAAAAATTGTTTCCTATCCACACTACATCCATCTTGCATGGCGCACTGCTGGGCTGCTGGATCTTTCCAGCGTTGGGTGGTTTTTAAGAATTTTTAAGAATGAGGTGAGAATCAGTCACCCTGAAAACTGACGGGTATCATAAAATGATGATACCCTTGATGAAATCCAACAGGTCACTGGGCTGAGAGGTGGCCTTATAAGAACAGCCCAAGGTATTTAAATGTTCAAATATGAAAACCTTCCTTGGTATTAGTGTAACCAAAAGAGAAGGCCCATAGAACTTGTGTGTAGACATAACAAACACCTAAAGTATTAGTAGCTAATACTATAATTTCCAATGAATTCAGACTTGTATCATGGAAGCGTCATGCATATAGAAATTGATATCATGTGCCTACAGCAGACTCAAGACAAGAAGGTTCAGAATTCTTGATGTATTGATTCCCATGGCACAATGTTCATATTCTGCCCAACTTGCGCCTGCCTCCAGCTGAAACTGTCTGTGGATTCCTAAATGACATCAACCAGTGACATACTACAATCTAAATTTTCAGAGGTATAACCTAAGGTTAGACCTCTCAGTGTTCATTCAGTCCTTTTGAGTTGTTAAAACCCAGCCCTAATCATGCAGCGATTCAAAGAAATACCCCCAACTCCCAGACTAGAAGACTTCCCTACTCAAATCCATAAATCCAACATTGTCTGAGCCTATGTGCAAATGATAATCACCAGGTTCATCTAACTAGAACCACTCACAATATGGCAAATGTGCTTGTGTAGACTCAGGATACAAGTACATCTTTAGGAACTTCCTAAACATGTGTGTCTCTTCACCCATTCTATCCAACCCAAGGATACCCCAACTGGGGTTTCTAAATGCTCACTATACACCATGCCTGTTATACGAATTGAAATGGACTCCAACACTTTTCTTTCACTCATGCAAAAATGCATGGTGTATATGCCATCTAACTATGGCTTGGATTTCCTCATTTTGTCATCACATCTTGGCATCAACCCTTCATAGAAAAATGCTATTGCTTGTATTACATGTTTGCCACTAAGTAGTCATTGGTGCAATAGAAACATATTCAACAACTACAAGGAAACTCTACATCATAGAACAATTTTTTTGGAATGACTCCGTTGTTTCAACCACTTCCCACATCTGCCTTTTATCATGCCTTGCACCATCCAACTTCTAAAACTTCATATTCAATGTTGTTTCGGCATCCTCAATCATCCACAGCTTTGGATAGATAAGTCTTGTATTACACACAAACAACAAACTATCCTACTATCTCTCACATGTTTTCTTGAAGTCGTTATGGTGATGGCTATACTACATAAACGAATAGCGATGGATAATTTTTCACTATCACTATGTAGAACATTGACAATGATTAAATCTAAAAACAAAAACCTAAAATCTACATGTGTTCACATTATTAACTTATCTAATTCATTTTTTTTCTTGTCACATTATGACGTACTTAGTTCCAATTTTCAATAATAGGGGTCTAGGGTCTAAGGGTTCATGTTAGCATCTAGGGTGTAGGATGGTTGGTAAGGCTTATTAAACTAAGCTTTAGGTTTGGGAATACAAAGAAAATGATATTAGGGTTAGGGGTGGCACCATGTAACCATTGTGCATGGAGGTGTTGTTGTGACACAAAATTAGGGTGATGAAATCCTAAGTGGATGAAATAGCACCATCAATCATCGAAAGCAAAAGACAACAAAACTTTCAATAGTTGATGGTGATGGGTGGTGAAGCCTTGTGGACAATGAGTTTTGCATTTTGTGTTTTTGTTTTCTTGCAAGTTATGGGATATGCCTTTGTTATTGTAATTTCTAACTTCAACCACACTAAACATTGATTAGTGTTTCCTTATTTTTAAAGTTGATGATGTGTTGCATTGTGTTTGGATGATGTGCATTATGGAGTTCTGAAGGGAGTTGTATAAGTGGAGGAGCTCCGAATGCAATGCAATAGAAGATAAAGTTAAGTTTTTTTCTCATGGTTGTTGTTTGGAAATTGGTAGTTCATTTGGCATCAAGGTCTAGCAAATATAGTAATATAAGGTTGCAACTTTGTGTTGGTTGGGAAGAATGCCCATTTGCCATGAATTGCCTTTATTTGTGAAGCCATGCATTTCCATTGAATTTAGGTTTAGAAGTAAATGTTAAAGGCCAATTAAAGAAAATGATGAAATGTTATAAGGGTTTTGTGAATGGTATGTGTGGCAAGTATATGTTGGGTGTGAAGTAAAAGGGAAATCTAAGGGATATACATGGGTTTCATGCTTTTGGGAAAGAATGTGTACATTTGTACAAACTTTAAAAAGGGATTGGGAATTTTATAAACAAATTTGGGGTGATTGGACTAATTTTGTTGATGGGTTGTTTATAATTGTTCCATTTTTCTAATTTGTTCAACTTTCTTGGGTAGAATTATGTTGAAGGCAGGAATATTCCATGAATTATTACAAAATCTCAATTTGTTATGGGGTATCATGTGAATTGCCACAAAAAAGACCAATGGGCTTTTGAAAGAAAAATTGAAAGTTGTTGACTCCTTACGGCCCATAAAATAGATTTGCTAGATTGTTTAAGTTAGTTAAATATTCATAGAGTAACTCGGTGTTTTTTGCAACTCTAATAATTTCATGGTCATTCTTTAATTTTTAATGTTTATTCATATGTTGTTATTGTTTTGACTCTACATCTATAGACAATAGAACTAATCTCCTTCTCTTTTTGATGACATTGTTTCCACTCTCCACAAATATAAAAAAGGCCAAGCAAATGTTTGGGCCCCACATTTTTTTTGGTCATTTTGTCGTTGGTTTTGTTTCCATGTTCTTAATTTTCCATGTTTTTTTGTAATCTTAGATTAGTTGTTTGTTGCTCTGTGTTGTTTTCCCACCTTGATTTCTTGCTTGTTGTACCATGCATTTAATTGCTACTTTACCTTGATGTTGCACCTTGCTACTTTGATTTGCTATTGCACCTTGTTGTTTCACCTTGTAGTGTTACCTTGTTATTTCAACTTATGTCACACCTTGTTTCACCTTGAGGTACCTTTGCCGCCCTTGTCTTTCCACCTTGTTTGTTGTTTTGTCTTACTTATTGTTTCAAACCTTTTTGTTGGATTAGTATTCTTCCCAAAAAAAATTGTGTAGGTCTTAGAGTAATGAACTTCAAGCTTTCCTTTTCAAGTTTGGTGAGTTTCCTTTCATTTTGTTTTTTTTTGTTTAAATTTCTTGTTTGTGAATTTTTTTCATTTTGTGTATATGTTTTGTTTGTTTTTGTTGCATTGTTGTTGTTTTCTTTTCCTTTTTTTATTCTTTGTTAACCTATTGTTATATGTTGTGAGTTATGAAAAGGTTTTTGGCTATTGGGTGAAAGCACATTAAAGGTGAACCATTTTATGATAGCCAAAGGATGTCATCAAGATTTCTTCAAGGTTTTTTTTAAATAATTTATTAATTTAAATCTAAAGTTAATCAAATATTATTATTTTTTAAAATCTAATATGTGATTTCTATACATTACAAAAATATATATATATTGTATTTGTTAGAACAAATTTTGGGGGGTTTAATGTGCTTATGCCCTATTGGAAGAAAGTTGCATGCTCCACATTCATTATACATTTTCATTTATCACATGATACATAGAAGCAAACAATTTTGTAAATGATTGTCAATGCTTTGAACTCCATTTGTTTTTCTTTAGGTAGTTCGATGTTAAATTAAATTTTTATAATATAAATCCTTTTGTGAAATATATTTAATTTTCACCTTTCCATTACATCAGTAGTTTCTTTTGGAAAATGTTTTATTTGAAAATGGAACAATGAAGTTAAATGAAAATGTAACAAAATTTGAAAATGAGCTTTGTGATTTTTTTCCCAATGAAGTTTCTATGGAAAAAGAACCTCTAGTAGAAGTTTCAAAGGAAAATCCCAATTTGCAAATAGAAATTAAGTCCACTCATGAAAGACATAATTCAATCTTGAGAACCTACATGTGAACTCAAAGAGTCTTATGGAAACCTCATAATGAAATTATATTATGTTGGGTTGTTTATTGTGTAAATGAAAATAAGGAAATGGATGGAAAAACTTCTCCAATTATGTGTTGCATGTTTTATTACAATAGTCCAATTGATGCATATAGTCTAGTAAAAATTCAACCAAGGAAAGGAATAATATATCATATTATAAACTATTGAAATACAGACCTTGAAAAAACATATGGATGCAAACCTATTGCGATTGCAAAAAAATTTCAAGAGGAATTAAATAGTCCTATGAAGAGGGTATTATAAAGACAACCAATAAAAACAAGATGTAATGTGTCGAATAGTGCAAATCTTATTTTTTTGGTGGAAATGAACCTTCCAAAAAAGATGATGTGTAACAAAAAAAAATTATTACAAGACCTTGGCCTTTTGGTTGGAAAAACCACCTATCTATTCAATTTGTGAAAAGTACATGGTTGAAGTCTCTTGCAATGCATTTATGTCCAAGAGTGGTGCTTCATTTGAAAATTTTATTTTTAGTATAAAAGTTGTTCCTCAATTTGGTGGAGAAAATAAAACAAGAATATGTTTTGCCAAAACCTACGTATATTATTTTGTCACAACAAGTTTTGACTTATGAATGTTAAAGATAATACATGACATTTTTTCTTTTGTGATAAAAATTTATTTTGGGAGGGGGGGGGGGGGGGGGGGGGGGTCAAAAAAAAAAAAAACAAAAAAACGAAAGGGTAAGAGAACCCCCCTCGTGAAAAAATGAAAATAATAGAGAACAAAAAAACTTTA
>Ga0116227_10016234_pt1 | contig 10769 bp, 10 predicted proteins | sample S1TSphgellanicum_FD_89693 | JGI IMG/M metagenome (GOLD analysis project Ga0116227, IMG submission 89693) | Host-associated microbial communities from peat moss isolated from Minnesota, USA - S1T2_Fb - Sphagnum magellanicum MG | ecosystem: Host-associated > Plants > Peat moss > Unclassified...
ATCATTGCGTCGGCGCTAAGGTCAACGGCAAGATCGTGCCGCTCGACTATCAGCTCAAGAACGGCGACATCTGCGAGATCCTCGTTAACAAGAGCTCGCGTCCGTCGCTCGATTGGCTCGCGATCGTCCGCACGTCGGGCGCGAAACACAAGATCAAGCAGTGGTTTCGCAAAGAGCGGAAGGACGAGAACGTCGTCATCGGCCAGGAATCGGTCGAGCGGGAATTGGCCCGCGAGCACATGCGCACCGATCTCGCGCGCGGCGAACTGATCGAAAAGATCGCCAAGCGTATGAATTACGCGAGCGCGACCGACCTCTTCGCCGCCATCGGCTTCGGCGACGCCTCCGCGCCCTCGGTGGTCGTCAAGCTCAAAGACGAAGCGAAGACGACGAATAACTTGATCGATCTGACGGCGCTGCAGCGTCCGATCGCCCCGCCCCGCCGGATCGCCCGCAATTCGAGCGGCATCCGCATCGCCGGCGTCGACGACGTCCTCGTGCGGCTTTCGAAATGTTGTAGCCCGGTGCCCGGAGATCCGATCATGGGTTACGTCACGATCGGTAAAGGCGTCTCCGTGCACCGGGCCGACTGTCCCAACGTCGCGTACATGTCCGCGACGCCGGAACGCATCCTGCAGGCTTCGTGGGCCGACACGGAGCAGGCCACCCACTCCGTCGATGTCGAGCTCGAAGCGATCGATCGCGCGGGACTCTTGCAAGACGTGATGGCCGTTTGTTCGGAATACAAAACTTCGGCGTCGTCGGTCACCGCGCGCGTGAAGCGCGACGCCGCCCTGATCAGCTTGACCTTACAGATCTCGAATCTCGATCACTTACATAAAGTACTCGAGCGTTTACGCACCCTGCGCGACGTGCGCAACGTGTACCGTGTGACCAAACGCGAAGCGCGCGCGAGCGGTTAACCGGGGGCGCGACAACGAATGGGGCGTGCCGGCTGAGCTCCTCTAATACCTCGCCACGAAGTCGGCACGGAAAATGTAAGCGCCGGTAATCGGTTCGCAGCGGAAGATCTCCGGAGAATAGCGGGTCGCCTGCGCGGCCAACAATGCGGATTGGTCCAAGGAAGTGAAACCGCTCGATTTGTAGAGGGACGCGCCCGCTACGGATCCGTCTGCATTCAAAGCGACGCGCACCAAGACCGTGCCCGTTTCACCCATCGACCGGGCGATGGCCGGATATTGCGGTTGCATGGGGTTTCCGGCGACCTTCGCGTAGGCGTACGGTTTGAGGCATGAGATCGCCGATCCCGACCCGAGCACTTTGTACGGCGCGATCGGTGTGGCGGCAGGATCGAGGCCGTCGAAAACGGCTTTCACCTGCGCGTCGTCGCTTTTCGAGGGGACATCGATGCGCAGATGCTCGATGCAGTGATCGGCGGCATCGGTTTGCGAAAAGGTGATCACGGCCGCTTCGAGCGGTTCGGTTGCGGGGTTGAGAAAGCCCAGCGTTTCCGAGCGAAAGCCGGCCGTCTTATCCGCGGTCGTCACGGAGAGCGATGGAATGTGCGCGTCGAACGCGGCCGTCGCCGTATAAAACTCCGCATCGGCAGCGCCGGTATACGGAGTGCCGGCGAAAAAGCGTGCGACGTACAAATGACCGTCGTGAGACGAAACCGAGCCTAGACTCGGGCAAGACGCTGCGGAGACCTTCGCCGCGCAAACGAGCAGCATGGCAAACGTGAGAACGATGCCCGAAGGTAACGTGGTGCGATGATGCATGATCTGCGGTTGACTCGTTTCCCGGATTGGCCTGCGATCGGGAGAGGCGACTCGTCTTTTTCGCGATCGACATGGCGGTCGCGGCGTCGGTACGCACGCTTAAGCTTGTAGGCATCATTTATCAGCCGAGCCGGAGCCGCCTCTGCTCCGCGCGGATTCGCTCGGGACCCGGCGCCTTCACCCGGCGGCGAGCGAACCCGTGTCATCGATAAGAAAGTCCCGCACCCGCGCGATGACGTTCTCGTTGCGTAAAATTCGCGAGTGGCCGAGCCCTTCGACGATCGCGGTCGTGGCGCCGGGCCAGACGGCGGCGATCCGGTGCGTGTTCTCGACGGCGCAGACGCGATCGTCCGTCGAATGAACGAGGAGGAGCGGGACGTGCTCGTCCATCGTCGCTGCGTTTTTGCGCAGATCGAGTGGCGAGACGTCGAGCCCGAGTGTCGCGAGCGCGGTCACGAGCGCGTCGCCATCCGCGCCGGCGCGTTCCGCATAGGCGCGCACGAAAGCCTCGTAGCGCAGGGGCGGCGCGATGAACGCCGCGCGGCGGACGCGCAACCCTCGGGCGAGCGCCATCGCCGTGGCGGCGCAGCCGACGGAATGGGCCACGATTGCATCGACCGGTCCGACGAACGCGCACACAGCGGCGAGTGCTTCCGCTAAATCCGGAAGCGTTGCCGACTCACCGGGGCTCTCGCCGTGGGCGGGAAAATCGAAGGCGACCACGCTCCGGCCGGCCGCGACGAGCGGCGCGACGAACGCATCCATGTCGCGGTGATCGGTCTCCCAGCCGTGTACGAGCACGATACAGGGACCGGACCCCGCGCGCCACAGCGCGAGCGGTCCGCCGTTCGTCGAGGGCTTCGTCGTCGCGTCCCAGAGGACCGACGACGGGCGCGGCGCGCGTCGTTCCGGAGTGAGGAGCGCGCGTGCAATTTCTACATGTTTGTCTTCGGAATGCACTCGTGCCGGCAGTTCGATGACGTCCTCTCATTCACTTCGATTAGAAAGCAGCGGTCTAAGCTTCGGCGGCAGCGATATTTCTATGTCTCAACCAACCGATACGGCTTCTCGTATTTCAAGCGGTAGCTCCTTTCTTGGCGATGACGCCGGCATTGAGCGGCGGCTTCGCCCGAGGCCGCGGATTCTTTAGGAAAAAGACGGCGAGAAGCGCGCTTGCGGCGACCGGTATGAGGGTGAAGATTGCGTCGGCGAAGCCGGAATTCGTCGCTTGCAGTGCGATGAGCCGGGCGACGCGAGCGAGACCGTTCGGCCGCGCGAGGATGTCGTGCAGGAGCGGGTTGCCGATATGGGCGGCGCCCCGGTAAATATCCGAGTGGAACGACGTGCGCCGATCGAACACGGTGATGAGCAGCGTGCTCGAGATCGAACCGCCGAGCTGAACGGAAAGGCTGACGAACGAACTCGCCTTCGGGCCATCCGCTGGGATGACGGACGCGTAGACGCTGGTCAGCAACGGCACGAGGAGCATCGACTGCCCGATCCCGCTGATGACGAGCGGCAGAAAGAGGCTCCCCGAGTCGCTCGAGGGCGTCATCGCCAGGGCCAGCATGCCGAAGCCTACGGCACTCAGCGTAAATCCGGCCGCAAGGAGAAGGCGCGGATCGACGAGCGCGGAGAGTCGCGCGATGAGCGGCGTTACGAGCAGCACCGGCACCGCGCGGACGAGAATCAAGATGCCCGCCATCGTTGCCGTAAAGTTTAGCACGTTCTGCACGTATTGGGGCAGCATCACGACCGGTCCGAAGACGACCGTCCCGAGGACGATTGCGAGCGGAACTCCGAGACGTACGTTTCGGTAGCGGAAGACGCGCAAATCCACGATCGGCGTCTTGGCGCCGTAGAGTTCCCAGATGATGAAGGCGGTGAGTCCGAGCACGAACGTCGCCGAAAACAGAACGATGCGCGAATCGTCGAACCAGTCGTTTCGTTCGCCCTCGTCGAGAACGTATTGCATGGAGCCGAGCGCGAGCGCGAGCAAGCCGACGCCGATGACGTCGAGCGGAATCCGCCGCGGCGGCGCCGGGTTTTTCAGCGCGAAGATGACGACGAGCGCCGCGATCGTCCCCGGCACGAGGTTGATGTCGAAAACCCATTGCCAGGAAAAATTGTCGGTCAGGAGTCCGCCGAGCGTCGGGCCGAGCGCGGGGCCTACGGTTAACGCGATCGCGAAGAGCGCGCTGCTGGTTCCGGCTTTTTCGGGCGGAAACGTGTCGCGCAAAATCAACTGCGACGTCGCGATCAAGCCGCCGCCGAATGCTCCCTGAACGATCCGGAAGAGAACGAGCTCGGGAAGCGTCGTCGCCATGCCGCATAGAAGCGACGCGAGCGTGAAGCCGATGATGCACGTTGCGTAATATTGCCGCCGTCCGAACCGCTGAAAGAAAAACGGCACGAGCGGAATCGCGATCACGTTCGAAATGATGTAGCCCGTGATGATCCAGGTGCCGTCGTCGATCGAGGCCCCGATGTTGCCTTCGATGGTCGGCAACGCGACGTTGACGATCGTCGCGTCGAGCGTCTGCAATAGTGCGGCCATCATCACGCCGACCACGATCAGGAGGCGCCGGCTGCCGTATTCGACGACGGGTAGGACCGCCGGCGGTGCGGCCGGTGCCTTCGATGCGGCCGGTACGTTCGGTGCGCCCGGCGTGCTTGGTGCGCCCGATGAGCTTGGTGCGCCTGGCGCGCTTGGTGCGGCTGGTTCGGCCGCTGCGCTACGTTTCTCCGGCTCCGGTTGCGGCGTCGGCCCGCCACCGGCCGGGGCGGTTGAAGCTGAACGATCGGGCGGTTTTATCGCCATAATAAAGTTAGCCGGCGGTGCCGTGGACGCGGTACGTTTGCAGGTAGCGCGTCAGTTCGGTCGCCACCCGTTCGATGTGCGTGCCGTCGCGGTAGACCCTCGCGAGCATGACGCCGCCTTCGATCGCGGCGATCGTCATCGTCGCCACCGCGTCGGCATCCGAAGCGCGCAGGTCACCGCCCGCGACGGCGCTCGCCACGGCCCCGGTGATGTAGCCGCGCCAACGTTCGAGCGCGGCTCGGGCGCGAGCGCGCAATGCCGGGCTCGTATCGTCGGCTTCGACCGCCGTGTTGAGCAGCGGACAGCCGCCTGGCAAAAACGGCTTTTCGACGACCGTCCGGTACACGTCGAGGAGCGCCAGCAGCTGCGACCAGCCGTCCGCGTGCGCCGCGACCGCGGCTGCGATCCGGTCGAGCACGAGGTCCGCGGCGTAGTCGAAGGCGGCGAGCGCGAGCGCGTCTTTGCTCTCGAAGTGATTGTACACGCCGCCCTTTTCCAGACCCGCCGCCTCCGACACGTCGGCCATCGAGGCCCCCGCCACGCCGCGCGTGTTAAAGAGCGAAGCGGCGCGCTCGACGATCCGACGGCGGGTGCGCTCGCCCTTGGAGACTCGCGTCTGCGTCGAGGGTTTCATTGCCCCGAGCATAGCCTCGAGCGCAATAAAAGTCAAACCGGTCGGTTTTTCGGGCCACCTCCGAGCACGCACCGACCGGTTGGGCTCGCCCCCGTCTTCTGCGCTCCTACCGTGTCGGAAGCCTCAAGGACACGACCCTGTCGGGGTGAATCGCGGCACCTGAACCGCCGATGCGATCGGCACGCCGTGTCGTTCGCATGCGAGAAGGCGTAAACCCAACCGTCATGGTGCGCCGGAGAACCGGCAAGGGAGTACGAGATGAAGGTCGATTCCGCGGTTCACTCCGCAGCGACATCGTATTGCCAACTGAGGCTGAGCTCAAGCCGATAGGCAGCACATCGTGTGCACGTAATTCGTACTCCGCCGAGGCCGACCCAGTTGCGCTTTGTTCGCTCGTGATGACCTACTTCGTGCTTATTCCGTCTAAGCTATTGGTGTAGCCAATTCCAGGCAGGCGAGTCGCTCATTCCTGTGGACTCCGTTAATTCAGCTGAGCGCCGCACGCGGAGTGGCGTATGAGGATAGCCGTCGATATTGGCGTGAGTTTGTCGGGCTTTTGGCGCCTGAGTTGTGGTAGAATTTAGGCATGTCAGGCAACTTTCGCTCCGTTGATCGGGACACGTTGTTTTTGATGCAGCCGAGCGTGCAGGATTGGATTCCGAAGGAACACCTGGCACGGTTTGTGGTCGTTCATATACGCAAGAAACGATCGCGGAGATTCTCGGCATTACTCAACCGGAGGTCTCAAAGATCGAGCGGCGTGCAGATATGTACATTAGCACGCTACGCCGCTACATCGAGGCCACGGGCGGACGCCTCGACATTACCGCTCGCTTTCCTGACGGCGATGCCGTCGTCATCAATTTCGCACCTGAGTCTGACGCCGACGAGACCAACTTATCCGTGGCATAGCGCCATTATGGCAGGGCGTCTTAGCGCGGAAGTAACGTCTTTTCGCCCACCGACGTCAGCGCACCGTTCATTCCGATAAACGACCCATTTTAGCATTATGTCCATCCACCCCGGAGAGTTATCATGAAAAGCCGTGCGATACCGCTCGCGTCGTTTGCCTCTGTCATGGGAATTGCTGGCCTCGGCCTCGCGTGGCGCGTCGCCTCGCAAGTCGAACACGTGCCTAGCGGCGTCGGAGAGGTGCTGCTCGCCGTGGCCGCGACCGTCTTCATCGTGCTCCTCGTTGCATGGATCGCACGCAGCGTTACGCATCCGCAAGAATTGCGTACCGAGAGCAACGTCGCGATCACGGCAAGCTATTTCGGGACAATAACGATTTCATGCTCGCTGCTGGCGGCCGGGGCGATTCCCTACTCCAAGCTTGCGGCGACAGCGTTATGGGCAGTCGCCGCCTTCGGCGGAGCAGGTCTCTTGATCTATTTGCTCGGCCGCTGGATTGAGCGCGGAATTCCAGCGTACGAGCTGACGCCGGCGCTTTTCCTCCCCGTCGTTGGAAACGCAGCTGCAGTCTATGCCGCAGTGCCGCTCGGCTATACCGATATTGCATGGGCGTCGTTTTCGTTCGCCGTTCTATGCTGGCTGACACTTGGGCCTATCGTAACTTTTCGACTGCTCGTAGCGGAACCTCGGTTACCGCGCAAACTCGCACCGCAGTTGGGCATCCTCGTTTCATCGCCCGCCGTGATGGCATCCGCATGGTATCTGTTAACACTCGACGGCGGTCCCGTTTTCAAGGTTCTCATGTTTAAGGCTGTCTTCTTTGCCCTCTTGACGATACGTCTCTGGAAAGTCGCGTGGGGCGAACCCTATAACGTCGCGATGTGGGGATACACGTTTCCAGCGGCCGCGTTAGCTGCTGCGTGCGAGCGCGGGAACCTTGTCTCCCCAACGCCGTTTAGCGCCGTACTCGCGACGTCGACCCTTACCGTGGCCACTGCAATCGTCGTCCTTTGCACCGGGCAGACCGCGATTGGTTGGATACGTCAGCTAAGGCGTCTCGACTCGCAACCTCAAAAGGCTACCGCGTAGAGCGCTGCTACCTCGACCCGAAAAGTTCTGTCTGTTGCGGAGTTGCGGCTGCCAGCAGAAATGTGCGCTCGCACAGCGGACAAAAATCGTTTCCAGCCACAAATGAGGTCACAGCACGCTGCGGTGCCACGGAGCGACGCGTGTCGTTCAACCGCTGTTTAGCGCTTCCCGCAGCCCTTTCGTGAGTTCCGTCAGGCCGCCGAGGGACATGGTTGAACGTTTTCTTGCGTCGAAGCGGGTTAAAAAGCGGCTTAAAAATCGATTACGATTTTGCCGGCTGCACCGGATTCGACCATGGCATACGCGGCTGCGATCTCGTCGCTCGTAAAGCGCCGCTCATTGAGGAAGGGCCGCAGCTTTCCGGCATCGGCGAGGAGTCCAGCTCGAGCCAGAATCTCGCCATGATGCGGGCGGTCATCTCCGGAGAGCAGCGGCAGCAGCGTGAATACCCCCGAATAGCTGGCGCCCCGGAACGACAGCGGCGCAAGGGAGTGCGTGCCCCATCCAAGACAGCTGACGACGTGACCGACGTAATGCTTAACCGCCGCGAAGGATGCATCGAGGGTCGTGCCCCCAACGGTGTCGTACACGATGTCGAAGCCCTCGCCATGTGAGAATTTCGCAACGTAGTCTTCGACCGGCAACGCACGATAGTCGATCGGAGTAGCGCCAAGGTTTTCTACGATGTGTCGCTTGTCGGGTGAGACGGTAGCGAAGACCTGCGCTCCGAAGGCGGCGGCAAGCTGAACGGCGACGTGACCCACGCCGCCGGCACCGGCGTGAACGAGCACCGCTTGGCCCGTGCGCACCTTTGCGCGGTCGACGAGACCTTCCCAGGCGGTGATCGTGATCAAAGGGAGCGCTGCAGCTTCGCGCATCGAGAGCCGTCTCGGCTTATGCGCGAGTACGCGAGAATCCGCAGCTACGAACTCGGCCAGCGTTCCTTGCAGGCCGCCGACGCCCGCCACCATCCCATAGACTTCATCGCCGCGCCGGAATGCCGACACGTTCGGACCGGTCTGCTCGACGACGCCCGCGACGTCGATGCCGAGAACCGCCGGCAACGGCTGTCTGGCGTGAGCCGCTTTTCCGGCGCGGATCTTCGTGTCGAGCGGATTGACAGCCGTAGAGTGAACGCGTATCAGAACGTCCGTTTCGTTCAGCGTCGGCAGTGGCAGATCGGCTTTCACAAAGTCGCCGTCGGCCTCTTCAACCAAGTACGCGCGCATTTGATCGACCTTTTCTCGCCGTGCAAGACGACACCCCTTAGTATGTGTCAACAGAAATCCGCGGATCTCTCAAGACCCCGCCTGTGCCGCGGTGCCTGCTTCGGCGCACCATTACGGCCCACGCGCGTGCCTTCGATTCCGCCGGCCGACATCTCGACGATTTGCGATCAAAGCTCGGTGGGCCAGGTGAAAGACGCCCCGCTCGCGCAGCACGGTGGCAACCTCGATGAGTTGACCCAACGACCGGCCGAGCCGATCGAGTCGCCAAACCACGAGCGTATCACCCGATCGGAGCGTGGCGAGGGTCTTCGCGAGAACGGGGCGCGCGGTGTTGGCGCCCGACGCCTCTTCCCCGAAGACCACATCGACGGCTGCCCGCGTTAGCGCAGGCTCGAAGAAATAGAGGTCTTTCGGCTGCATCAGCGCGGCGCGCCGGCGGCAACCATTCGCGACACCCTCGGCCACGCCTCACTGAGCACCACCGACCTGTATTTGAGTTCGGCGCCGACGGATGGTTCGAGCCTCCACTTACAATTCTGACGCGGGCCCTTCGACGGAGCCCAATTCGCCACCACGCTTGGCAGGCGCTGGTCGACGCCGACCTCGTCGTCGTCGGGCTCTGATGCGCTGAGCTTCTCGGCCTATCCAAACATGCGCGAGTTGCGCTCCCAGGTCGGCGGCCGGCCCTTGCGGACCTTGTACGCTTTCGATCCTCGCCGGGTCGCATTCTCCTCATCGGCGGGGACAAGACCGGCGACAAAAACTGGTACGACCGAACCATCCCGATCGCCGACCGACTTTACCAAACCTATCTCGAAGAACTAGAGAGTTCGGCCGGCCCACCCCGAGAACGCCCGTTCGAGCGCCGCCGACGCGAGCGTGTAACGGCTCGGCGCGACGAGCATCAACTCGACGGGTTTGCGCTCGCCGGTCAAGCCGGCGCTGACCACCTTGTCGATTTCGCGATGGAAGGCGGCGTGAATCCGCGCCGCGCGCGTGTATTGAGGACTGCCGCGCAACGCCAGCGACAGATCGTCGTGCAGCCAGAGGCCGATCGGACAGCGCGCCTCGTCGAGGTGCGGCAGCAGCGCTTCGAGCGTCTCGTGCACGAGTGCGGAATAGATTTGCGTTTTGAGGTTGCGATGCGCGCGCAGCACGAGCGCGATCTCTTCTTCGAACGTCGCCGCCGCAATGCGCGCTCCCGCGAACATGTCGAGTTCCGGCAGCACGTCGCGCAGCACGCTCATTCCATCGATCGCGAGCGTGAAGAGGTAGGCTCGCTCCAGCGGGGAGAGCGCGAGCACGCCTGCGATGCGGCGCAAGACCGTGGGCGAAACCGTAATTCCCGCGCCCGATTCCAGCTGCGTATACCAAGCGACGCTGATGCCGGCGAGTAGCGCAACCTCCTCACGGCGCAGGCCGGCCACACGGCGCCGCCGGCTCACCGGCAAACCGAAAGAATCCGGGGCGACCCCCGAGCGCTTTCGCTTCAGGAACTCCCCCAGAAGCCGCCGCCGCTCGCCGTCGTCCCCGAGTTCGGTTGTTAAGCTAGTGGTTAGCTCGATCGGGGCTGCTCCTTCCATCGGACGTATTAGTGCGGCTACGACGATATTCGCTGGGCTGTTTCCGGCGCGCGTCACCGGTTAACCTGAGCGAACGTTATTTCCAAGCGTCTCGATTCGCGCGAGCGCCGTCACGGGCCACGCGCTCAAGGCCGCAGCCCGAGCGGTGTCCCTTTGTCGCGTGCCGGTCGAGCGTCCGCAGAGAAAGTTGGTAGGTATGCCCGTCGTCGACATTCCGCATCACAAGACCGGCGATATCCTCGTCGATTACGAAAACAAAGTTTTCGAAGACGTCAAGGCCGACCCCGGTGAAAAAGCGCTCGTAACCTTCCACACGGTCGCTTTCGAAGGGTCGATCGGTCTCGTCAACATGCTGCAGGCTACGCGGCTTCTGCGCAAGGGCTTCGAGACGTCGATTCTGCTGTACGGTCCCGGCGTGACGCTCGGCGTTCAGCGCGGCTTCCCCAAGCTCGGCGACGAAGCGTTTCCCGGCCACCAAAACTTCACGAATCAATTGAAGAAGTTCATGGAGGAGGGCGGCAAAGTGTATTGCTGCCGGTTCGCCCTCCAAGCGCTGTACGGTCACGGCGAAGCGTCGCTCGTCGAGGGCATCGTTCCGATCAGCCCGCTCGACGTTCTCGATATCGTTCTCCTGCATCGCAAGGCCGGTGCGTTCATTCTCGACACCTGGACGCTCTAGAGAAACCGATGATCGTACGCGCCGCGGCGGTGCAACTCTCGCCCGTGTTGCACTCTCGCGACGGAACGATGGAGAAAGTGTTG
>Ga0116227_10016236_pt1 | contig 10765 bp, 9 predicted proteins | sample S1TSphgellanicum_FD_89693 | JGI IMG/M metagenome (GOLD analysis project Ga0116227, IMG submission 89693) | Host-associated microbial communities from peat moss isolated from Minnesota, USA - S1T2_Fb - Sphagnum magellanicum MG | ecosystem: Host-associated > Plants > Peat moss > Unclassified...
TCCGAATTTGCCGGAAAAAGTGCTGTCAGCACGTAACCCGAAGCGAGCGACGTGCCGATGGCGATCACCGGCGTCCAGCCCCACCAATAGGTCCAGGCTGAAATGGCCGGAAATACTTTACCATATTTCAACCATCCCATCGCACCGGAAATGGCGGTGCCACCGGATTTATGCGTGTACATCGAACAGACTTCTGCATAGGTAAACATTTGGATGCTGCCGATGCCCACCGAGATTACCCAGCAGAGCCAGGAGGGCGAACCAACGGTGGCGGCAATCGCGCCGATCGAGAACAGCACCAGCGCCGGCGCACCGGTCGCGACCCAGACCGCATGGGTCCAGCTAATCTCCCGCCGGAGGCCGGAACCGTCGCCCCGCTCCTCATCGAAAATTTCTACAGTCGCTTCTGACATTCATGCCTCCAAACGGTTGATCATGTTCGGAGTGCAAATCAGCAAGGACTATGCCATGGGCCGATGGCGCATGAATGTCATAAAGATTGCATAAAGATATTTGTTTTTGTTTTTATATCAAAATAAACTGCGTGGCGAGCTAAAGCGAGGTTCCGGTTGACTTTCGAACAACCGGAACCTCGGGCTAAACGCTAGTAAACGGCAACCAAATTCCCCAGCGCGACCGCGGCCACAGCCCCGGCAATCGCCACATAAGGCCAGATACCTGCCTTGAACGTCACGGCCGAAACCGGACCTCCGGGCTGAACATCAGCCGAAAACGCCGCTGGGAACTTGCCCTTATCAACGAAATAATGCCGGAACGCGAAGACCGGCAAGATCAGGAACACAGTGATGAACCCGCCCACCAGAACGCCGTTACCGTAAGCCTGCGCGCCGATGCCGATCAAGAACATATCAAAGAACCCGAAGGCGGCACCGAGAGCAATCAGCCAGGTCGGGGCCTTATAAGGCCGCACCCAGCCCGGCCGATCCATCCGATGGATCCAGCCCGATTGCAGGTTCATGAAGATGAAGGTGAGGTAACAGACATTGGAGACCGCCAGCAAGAACACATCATTCGACATGCTGAGTAGCACGATGTTCAATCCAAGATCAGTAAACATCGCTTTGATCGGCGTGCCGTTTTTATTGGTGCTGGAGAGATATTTCGGCAAAAATCCATCTGTTGAGGATTGGAACAATGTCCGCGCCGAACCTGCAATCGCCGTCATCACCGCCAGCAATAAAGTCACCAGCAACATGATGATGATGATCTCAACCCCAATGCCCTTGAAGCCTACCATCTGCGCCATGGCGAGACCGACACCAGAGCCATCATAAATGCCGGGTGCCAACATACCGGCCAGACCGAGTGCGCCCTGAAACGAGATCGGCACGATGGCGTAGAAGAATAGACAAACCAGAGTGGTGCCGATGGCGGCCTTGACGGTGTCGGTTGACGGATTACGGAATTCACGCGTGTAAACCAGGCAGGTTTCAATACCGTAAGTCGACCAGGCGGCGATGAACAGGCCGGCGGAAAACAGCGTAATCCCCGCCATGTTCCAGTGCCCGGGTATGACGTTACCGGCGGCGTCATGCGAAAGCGGCGCGAAGGGCAGAAAATGCGCGGCCGGCGCGTCGCCGGTGATCAGCGGCACAATGCCGATAAGCCCCAGCGGGACCAAGGATGCGATGGCGAAAATCATCTGCATCCGGGCAATCCGCATGATGCCCTTGCTCTGAATAAAAAAGCAGACAAGAATCAAAGCGACACCGAGGAAGAAGCTGGCATTGATGCGCAAGGTCAGACCCGATTGCAGCCAGCCAAGATTGACCAAAACGATCTGCCAAGTATTCACCGGCGAATTGGCGGGAAACAAAGCCGAAAAAATATAGCCCGAGGCAATCCCGGTGCCAATGGCGATCACCGGCGTCCAGGCCAACCAATAGCACCAGGCGGAAATGGCCGGAAAAATCTTGCCGTATTTCAACCAGGCCATGGAACCTGAAATCGCCATGCCGCCGGATTTATGCGTGAACATGCCGGAGACTTCAGCATAGGTGAACATCTGAACGCCGCCGATAAGCACGGATGCCACCCAGACCAGCCATGAGGGTGAGCCGACAGTGGCCGCGATGGCGCCGATGGAGAACAAAACTAGAGCCGGCGCGCCGGTTGCGACCCATACGGCATGGGTCCAGCCAATCTCGCGCTTCAGGCCGCCTGCCTCGGCTTCCTCATCGTAAAATTCAATCGCTGCCTCTGACATGCTCGTCTCCAAACGGTTGGTGATAACCCTCGGCAGCAAGAAATATGCCATTTAGTCGTGCATAAAGCGGTCGTAAAAAACATAAAGAATCCATAAAGAACTTACGCCTATGAGCCATGCTCGATCTTTCTTTAAGATTAAATTTTGTGCTTAAAATGAACAGACATTGCCTTTTTAATAAACTTTTATGCCTGAGAGTTAACATATTCCGGGTATCAAAAGTTGGCGCAAGGTTTGCTTTGCACTCCGCACACAATGGAGTGGCCCATGGCAACCAAGCAATCACCGACCCCGACCGACCCATCATCACTGGCAACAGCGGGGGTTAAATTCCTGCTTGCAAGCTATGTCGATATGCACGGCGTTTCGAAAGCAAAAATGGTCCCGATCGACCATTACGATCAAATGATGGCGGGAAGTGAATTATTCACGGGCGCCGCGAATGATGGCGTGCCGCAAGAAGTGTGCGACGAGGAGGTTTCCTGCCGGCCGGACGCCAAAAGCTGCAAAATTCTACCCTGGGCCCCCGAGATTGCCTGGTTCGCCAGCGATCTTTGGTGCGAGGGCAAATCATTCGAGCCAGGCAGCCGCAACATCCTTGGCCGCGTGCTGGAAAAGGCCGCCAGCATGGGGTTTGGGATGAATCTCGGTATGGAAGCCGAATTCTTTGTGCTGAAAGATACGCCGGATGGCGGCTACGCGCCGCTTTCCACCAAGCCGCATCTTGATAAGCCGTGCTATGATGTCAGCCGCCTGCTCGATAACATGGGCTGGATGAGCGAGCTCGTGGGGGCGATGAACGGCCTCGGCTGGGATGTGTATTCGTTCGACCATGAAGACGGCATCGGCCAGTTCGAGGTTGATTTTACCTATTTCGATGCGCTGACGATGGCAGATAATTACGTTTTTTTCCGGCTGATGGCAAATGAGATCGCCCGCAAGGCCGGCGGGTTTGCGAGCTTCATGCCGAAGCCGTTTGGTGACAGGGCCGGGAGCGGCGCGCATTTGAATATGTCGCTTTATGATATCAAGACCGGCGAAAACTTGTTCAAAGACAAGAACGATGCACGCGGCTGCGGTCTGTCGGCTTTGGGGTATAAATTCATTGCCGGGATATTGCGGCATCTGCCGGCGATTTGCGCGGTCGTGGCGCCGACGGTGAACAGCTATAAGCGCCTGCTGAAGCACGGCAGCGCTTCCGGCTTCACCTGGGCGCCGGTTTTATGCTGTTATGGCAATAATAATCGCACCAATACGCTGCGCGTGCCGCTCGGTGGCGGCCGGGTGGAGTTGCGCGCCGCTGACAGCGCCTGCAACCCCTATCTGGCGGCCGCCATGGTGCTCGCCGCCGGGCTTGAAGGGATTGAGCAGAATCTCGACCCCGGCGATCCGCATATCGAGAATATGTATCTGAAAACGCCTGAGCAACTCGCTGAAATGGGGATAAAAATGCTGCCGGCAACTCTTGCCGAAGCGGTGGACGCGTTTGCTGCCGATGACCTGACCGAAAAAACTTTTGGTCCCGTCATGCATAAAGCCTGGATTGAGTATAAGCGGGAGGAATGGCGGCAATATATCAATTATGTTTCAGACTGGGAGAAGAACCGGTATTTGAAATTCTTCTAGACCTTTGATGTATGTCGCGGCCTTTGAATCGTCCGGCCTTCGTTTGGTTTACGCCACTTACGGCGAGCTGAACGAGGCCGGCGATAATTGCATGCTGATACCGACATATTATACCGGCACGCATGAGTCTTATGCGCAGATGATCGGCCCCGGCCGCGCGATCGACCCAGCAAAATATTTCATCGTGATCCCCAACATGCTCGGCAACGGCGTGTCATCATCGCCCAGCAACCAAGAGGATTTTGCGCCCGCCAGCATAGCCGATAATATTGCGCTTCAACGTGGGCTGTTGACCTCGCTCGGCGTGAAATCCATCGCCCTTATTTATGGCTGGTCAATGGGTGCCATGCAAGGTTACGCCTGGGCCGCGACATATCCATCGATGGTCAAATCCTTAGCTGCGGTCTGCGGCAGTGCGAAATGCTGGCCGCTTAATTTTCTATTCCTCGAGGGCATGAAAGCCGCCATGGGCAAGGAGGGTAACCGCGCTGCCTTTGGCCGCGCCTATGCAGGCTGGGCGTATTCGGCGCAATTTTACCGCGAAGAGCTTTATAAGCCGCTCGGCTTTCCCAGCCTCGAAGGATTCCTGAAATTCTGGGAAGATGACCATCTAACCTTTGATCATCGCGATTTGCTGGCCATGCTTTGGACCTGGCAACATGCCAATCTCAGCTCCGTGGAGCTCGCCAAAATCACCGCCAAGACCATCATCATGCCGGCCGATACGGATATGTATTTCACCGAAGCCGAAGCCCGCATCGAGGCCGCTTTTATACCCGATGCAGGCTTACGCGTAATTGCCTCACCCTACGGCCACTGCGCCGGCGCGCCTGGGCGCTTTCCCGCCGAAACCGCTCAGATCGAAGACGCGATCAAAGAGCTATTGGTTTAGCAATCAAGCGTGGTCTGGCGCTCCCAGACGGACAGATGCGCGGCATACTCATTCCATTCCGCGTGCTTCATCTTGGCGTAGGATTTCACGAACGGCGCGCCGAGTGCGGACTGCAATGTCTTCGAGTCCTCGAAAGCCCTCAGTGCATCGAGCAGATTCAAAGGCAGCCGCTTGGCGTCCTTCACCGTGTGGCCATCAGTATACATGTTGATATCAAGCCGCTTGCCCGGGCTGGTTTTCTTCGCAATGCCATCCATCCCGGCGGCCAGGATACCGGCCTGCAACAAATATGGGTTCGTCGAACCATCAGCGAGCCGCATTTCAAACCGGCCCGGTTCGGGAATGCGGATCATATGCGTACGGTTATTGCCGGAATAGGTCACCGTGTTCGGCGCCCAGGTGGCACCTGATGTCGTGCGCGGCGCATTAATCCGTTTATAGGAGTTTACCGTCGGATTCAAAAGCGCGCACAACGCATCGGCATGTTCGATGACGCCGCCGATAAAATGATAACCAAGCTTTGCGACACCAAGTTCACCCTTGGCATCCTCGAACAGATTTTTGTTCCCCTTCCAAAGGGAAACATGCGAATGACAGCCGGACCCGGTTAACCCGAGAAATGGCTTCGGCATGAAGGTTGCCCGCAGCCCATGTTTTTCTGCAATCGACTTTGCCATAAATTTGAAAAACACATGCCGGTCCGCCGTCACCAGCGCCTTGTCATAGCTCCAATTCATTTCGAACTGGCCGTTGGCATCCTCATGATCGTTTTGATAAGCCTCCCAGCCTAAAGCCAGCATCGCGTCGCATAATTCCGTGATCACATCATAGCGCCGCATCAGCGCGGAAGCATCATAACAAGGCTTTGCTGCAGTATCGGCGGGATCAGCGATTTCGGTTCCGTCAGCGTTGGTCAAGAAGAATTCACACTCCACACCGCTTTTCATCTCATAGCCGGCATCGGCGGCTGATTTGATCACGCGTTTCAATACGTTGCGCGGGCCTTGCTCGACCGGTTTGCCGTCCATCCAGATATCGGACGCGAGCCACCCCACTTCCGGCTTCCATGGCAGTTGGATCAACGTCTCCGGGTCTGGTAGCGCGAACATATCAGGATCCGCCGGCGACAAATCCAGCCAGGTCGCGAACCCGGCAAAGCCGGCGCCGTTTTTCTGCATGCCCGCAATCGCGGAGGCCGGCACCAGCTTGGCGCGCTGGCTGCCGAACAGGTCGGTGTAGGAGATCAGAAAATATTTAATCCCGCGCTCGGCGGCAATTTTCGCAAGGTCGAGAGCCATTCGTTTTGATTTCCCTGTTGACTTAACTACGTCCCGGTATCCATTCCGTCCCGGCCAGCGGCACTTGCGCCATCGCTGCCGCCTCAATCGTCAGAGCCACCAAATCTTCCGGCTCAAGATTATGCAAATGGCTCTTCCCGCACGCCCGGGCGATGGCCTGGGCTTCTAATGTTAGCACCGAGAGATAATTTGCCAGCCGCCGCCCGGCTTTCACCGGGTCCAGCCGCGCCGCCAGATCAGGATCTTGCGTGGTAATACCGGCGGGGTCACGCCCCTCATGCCAATCATCATAAGCTCCAGCCGTGGTGCCGAGCTTTTGATATTCGGCCTCCCATTCGGGGGCGTTATCACCAAGCGCGATGAGCGCCGCAGTGCCGATGGCCACCGCGTCAGCGCCGAGCGCCATAGCCTTTGCTACATCGGCACCGGCTTTAATTGCCAAAGCCGTATCATAATAAGGCCGGCTAGCACCGACTTTAATGTAAATCGGCTTCTCCCAGTTGGTCAGCTCACGCAGTTCGAGGATTTTGATTTCGAGATCATCTGGGCCGGTCCAATCCGGATGCCGGCAGGCGGAGCGCTGATCAATCCCCTCCGGCAAATTGCGCATCTGGGCGACCCGCGGCGAAATTTTCTGCCCCAGCAGCATCCCCCCGCCGCCCGGCTTGGCTCCCTGCCCGATCACGACTTCAATAGCATCGGCTTTGCGCAAATCCGCCAAATTCATCCCATAGCGCGAAGGCAGATATTGATAGACCAAAGTCTGTGAATGGCCGCGCTCTTCCGGCGTCATCCCGCCATCGCCGGTGGTGGTTGAGGTGCCGACGGCGGTGGCACCACGGCCGAGGGCTTCTTTTGCATTCCCGGAAAGCGCGCCGAACGACATGCCTGCAATGGTCACCGGAATTTTCAAATGAATCGGCTTAGAGGCAAAGCGCGTACCCAGCACGACATCGGTGCCGCAACGTTCGCGGTAACCTTCCAGCGGGTACCGCGAGACGGATGCGCCAAGGAACAGCAAATCATCAAAATGCGGGAGTTTGCGCTTGGCACCGCCGCCGCGAATATCATAGATGCCGGTGGCAGCCGCACGCTGAATTTCGGAGATGGAATATTCATCAAACGTGGCCGAACGCCGCGGTGGCGTGCGCGGAATATGCGGCGAAGAAAATTCATTCATCAATAGGCACCCGCATTATCAACATGGAAATGATACAAAGTTCTAGCCGATCCATAAATTTTAAACTCCGCCACTTCAGCGGTCACACCAGCCCGCTTCAACAGCCCTGTTAATAATGCCGCGTCGCCTTCGGTCATTGGCTTTTCTTCGCAATCAGCTCCCAGGCTGGCCACTTTGCCGCGCACAAAAATACGCGCTTCATAAAGACTATCGCCAAGCGCCTCACCGGCATCACCCAGAATGACCAGATTACCGGACTGGGCCATGAACGCGCTCATATGCCCGACCGAGCCTTTGACGACAATATCAATCCCCTTCATCGAAATCCCGCATCGCGCCGAGGCATTGCCGTCAATGATCAGCAGGCCGCCATGCGCCGTCGCGCCAGCCGCCTGGCTGGCATCACCGCGCACATGCACGGTGCCGGACATCATATTCTCGGCCACACCCGGCCCGGCATTGCCTTCAACGGTGATCACGGCACCGTCATTCATCCCGGCGCAGTAATATCCAACATGCCCGTCAATGGTAATTTCAACCGGCACCGTGACACCGACCGCCACGGCATGCTCACCGCGCGGATTTAAGACACGCCAGGATGTCTGGTTTGTCTGCGGCACCAAAGCGGCCAAAGCCGCATTCAATCCGCGTAACTTATCAACCGCCAGATCGAACAATACGGCTTCATTGCGCGCCGCCGGCTTCAACGCACTACTCACGCCGCCCGCTCCCAAAAATAAACTTTTGCCGGCTCGGGCTCGAATAAATGCGCCTTAGAAATGCCGGGCAAATCCACAAGAGCTCGATATTCCGAACCGAAAGCCACATAATCATCTGTCTCGGCCATTACCGCCGGCTTGCAGGCCACCGGATCGCGCAATACACCAAATCCGGTTTGCGTGCCCACAACGAAGGTATAAAACCCATCCAGCGAATCCAGTGCCGCGGTCAACGCTTCATCCAATTTCGCCCCTTCGCGCAGTTTCCAGCTTAAAAACCCGGCCGCCACCTCTGTATCATTCTGGGTCTCGAAGCTCATATTTTCGCGCATCAGCAATCGCCGCATGTCATTATGGTTTGACAATGAACCATTATGCACCAGGCATTGATCCGGTCCAGTGGAAAATGGATGCGCCCCTTGAGTCGTCACCGCCGATTCGGTGGCCATTCTGGTATGCGCAATCGCATGGCTGCCGGACATGCCAGCCAGACCAAAGCGTTTTGAAACATCCGCCGGCAGGCCAACGCCCTTGAATAGTTCCATGCGCGATCCGGCCGCAACAATCGCTACACCGGGGAAATTCTCAGCGAGGTTCTGCCGCAATTCCGCCTCGCGCGCCACCGGCACCGAAATCACGGCGTGATCATCGCGCACGGTCACCTGCACCTGCAGAGCATGTGCCAGTGCGGAAAAATCGAAATCCTTTGGGCCGCGCAATGTCAGCTTGGTAAACCCGTCGGCGCCCGCGCCATAGACCGCGAAGCCAGCGCTGTCAGGCCCGCGGCCGGTCAAGACCTCCAGCATGGACGCGGTCATCGCGCCCAATTCGGGCTCCAAAGCCCGATTTTTCAGAAACAATCCTGCAATGCCGCACATGGCGCCGACCCATTCATTTAACCCACAGCAATGTTAGCCAGGGCGGCAAGCCGCGTCAACTGGTAAGAATATTCAATTCTTAGGAAGAAACCTTAGCTCGGCTCGCGGGCATAGGTGATGATCGACAAATACGTCATAGGCTTGACGATCAATTTCTCCGGCCCGTGGGGGGCTGCTGAATCAAATAGCAAGGCATCGCCGGGCGTTAAATGATAAGATTGGTCGCCATGCCGGTAGATCACCTCTCCGGTCAGCATATAGATAAACTCAGCACCCTCATGCTGAAATGCCGGGTAAGGTGCGGCATCCTTATGCAAGGTGATCAGATAAGGCTCCACCACCACGGTCCCGCCCAGCGCATGGCCGAGCAAGCTATATTGATGCCCCGCCTTGGTGCCGCGCCGCTCGATAATCACCCCGGTCCCGCTTTTCACAAACGAACAATCGCGTTTTTCCTCGAAGGTTGAAAAAAAATTGGTGAGCGGCACGTTCAACGCCGTCGCCAATGCCTGCAGGCTGGCGAGCGAGGGCGAAATTTGCCCGTTTTCGATCTTTGACAGCATCCCGCCGGAAAGTCCCGCCGAGGCCGCCAGCTCCGATACCGTGATCCCCACCCGCCGGCGCAATTGCCGCACCTGCACCCCAATCGCCTGTTCCAGCGTTAAATCTGACACCGACGCGGCACTGGAGCCGGTACTGAAGCCATCGGTCACAGCACCGGCCAGACCCGCCTCATCCAACGCCTCATCCAAAGGCAATTTGGAAATTTTAAGCGGTTTGGATTTCGGGCTTAAACGGGCCGACATGCTGCGATCTCCTGCGATACGCCATTATGCCCCGAAATTTCAAATTGCACAGCATAGATTACAATTCAAAGACGCGATTGTTCCGGCGCGGTCCCTGAATTTGTCGGCGCGCCGTCGTCAAACTGGCTCAGATAATCCACAATCGTCTGTCTATAACGCAATGTGCCTTTATATTCGGCAATATCCGGGTGCAAATCCCGCAATACCCGGTGCAGCCGCCGCCCCCATTTTGCCACCCGGACCAATTCTTCCAAGCGGATCAGATAGCCGCGAATCCCGAACAGGATCGCATTGCTGCGCGGCAGCCGTGTTAGAGTTTGCAATTCCACCCGCAGGCACATTTTATGGCCGACATTTTCAGGCGTGATGGTCGCCTTGTCCGGTCCCCACTGAGGATAATTTTCGGGCGAGGTGTCGAGCCTGGGATTAACCGTCAAGGTCCAGTTCAACCGCCGCACCGGCTTGCCGAATTGCAGCCGCAGCAAATAGGCCAGAGCCCGGTCAAACACGCCTAGTTCATGCGCCACCGGCACCGGACCATGCCATTCGTGAAACGACATACCGAGGTCAAAATTCAGCGACCAATCGGCCTGGCTCGTCACCATGCCGCCATCCATAAACAAATTATTATCCCGCTGATCCTGAATTGTGAAATCGCCCTGCACTTGCCGAGTAACATATTCGAACGGCGGATAAGGCAGCGTGTCCGCATCACCGAACACAAAACTCTGATCAATATTGAGCGGATGATTAACCCAGCGCCAGGCATTTCCATCGCGGTGGAGTTCAAATAATGACGGATAGTCAAACGCTAGGCTCTCCATCAGCAATTCCAACGTATCCCACTCGGCCAGACGCATATGTGGCAGAACCTGGCAGCGCAGCGGGTCATCGATCAATGTCAGCGCGCGGTCTTCACATTCACCAATATAATGCTCGTCAATATCGAACACCGCATCATAGGCCGCCGTCGGCCCGCCCCGCACATGCGGTTCGATATTGACGGCATACATGTAAACATCTTCGGGAAACGGAAACGGAAACCGTAAAATAGCATCATCTGAATTGCGGGCCGAAAAATCACCGCGGAATGTTTCAGCCGGCTTCAAGGATATGTTCATGTCATAAATCCAATATCA
>Ga0116227_10016237_pt1 | contig 10764 bp, 9 predicted proteins | sample S1TSphgellanicum_FD_89693 | JGI IMG/M metagenome (GOLD analysis project Ga0116227, IMG submission 89693) | Host-associated microbial communities from peat moss isolated from Minnesota, USA - S1T2_Fb - Sphagnum magellanicum MG | ecosystem: Host-associated > Plants > Peat moss > Unclassified...
AGAGAAGAAGAAGAAGAAGAAGAAGAAGAAGAAGAAGAGAAAGTGGAAAATGTTTTGAAGATTTTCTTCTTGTTGCTCTAGTTGTTGCAACCCCACTTTGGGGCCAAGTGTGAGAATGCAACTCGCACTCCCAAAAGTGGGAAAATGGAGTCCTCCGGGACTCCCGAAAACTCAGAAGACAATTTGAGGGGCCAAATCTCCTTGCATTAGTGTGTTCTTTATATCAATGAAAAGGTCTTGAAGTGTAGATGCCCAAAATGGCCTCGCATGGGCCATTTGGACATTTGTAGCCCAAGTTATGGACAAAAGAAAGGCCGGGAGTCAAACTGCCAGTTTGACTCCCGACCACTAAAAGTCGGGAATCGACCTCTTCCCGATGTCGCCTCAAGGAGTGCGACATGGCGTTGAAAAGCTCTCAATGAGAGCTACAACTTTGTTTTAGACCTCGTCCCAATACGAGTTCAGGGTGAGGAGCTATGAGCGTCCAAAGTCCCGAGACTTTAGCCTGGGACAGTTTCGGGACTCCAACTTGGGAGTCCCGGGAAAAAGAGCCATTCGGATGTAGCCTTCACGGTGAGACGCAGCAAATACTATATGGGGGAAGGTGGTGGCTTCCCCCAAGTCCGGGCCGTGGTGAGTCTTGTGTGTCAAAGTGCCCGTGGCTTGTCCCAACACCCAAGGGTGTTCTCGAATGCTAACAAACCCTCTTGTGGTTAGTTTTGGATGCAGATTCAAGCTTGATAATCTAGTCCCTCTTCCTAGTCTAATCCCGGGACTTCTAGCACACCCTTCTACCCCTTTTAGTGCTGGAAGTCGGGAGCAACCCCAAGTCCCAACTTTCCACAACTCTACATAGTTGGACCCTCAAGTGGGTTCAACAAGGGACTTAGGAGTGCGTCACTAGTTCTCACCAACAACAGAATCCCACTACAAAGTTTGTTGGCCAAGGCGTTTTTAGTAGCGTGGTGTTAACTGGATCGATGTAATATGCGAGCGCAGACATGAAACAATGGCGGGTAGCGGCCGTGGTTCGCTTCTTTGTTAGCTTGCAAGGCGGTCACGCGATTTGACCTTGGTGCACCAACATAAGAAGAAGGATGGGAGATGTTGCTGAACAACCGGTAGGAAATGCAAAAACCACCTTCCATTGGAGATGCAAGGGCTGGAATCCGACCCACCACCACGACCTCCCTTCTTAGCTCCTCCACTCCTGTTTGACATGATGATCTCACCACCGCTCAGTTGTTGGGAGCTACTCGGATTAGCTCTTCGTCTCATAGCACATCATCCTTGTAGCGGCAATAGCAGCAGCAGTTTTCCTCCCTCTTCGCAATGCACATAGAGAAGAAGCTCCTCCTCTGATCAAAACAATCTTTCTTTCTCCTTCTCTCTTTCTCCCTCTCTCGCTTTCAATGCGACACTTTTGGTACACACCCAACTCTAGCTTTCTGTTCAGTTCTCTCTCTCTCTCTCTCTCAACAAACTGGAACCCAACAATACACAAAAACCGGATCGACAGCAGCAGCAAAGGAGCGAGGAATGGAGGGACCCAGTGTAGTAACAAGCATCAATAGGGATTTAGAGTATACAGGACCACCACCACCCACAATGCAAAATGTCCCTATCTGCTCCTCCTATGAGAGACTATTGTAAAATGTGCACCACACCATGTGCCCCATAATCGACAACAATAACAGCAGCAAAAGCAATCAACGACATCAATCAACAGCACCAAACACCAGCAGCAGCATCATCATCACAACCACCTGCAAAACAACAACAATAACAACAATCTAGACTGCTGCTGTTCCTCATCTTCTTCTTCTGTGTCACTACCAGAACACTGCAATCCACCATCCTCCTACTCCTTCTCCTATTACTACAGCTTCTGTTGTTGTTGCTGGTTCTGCTGCTGTTGCTGTTGCTGCTGCTGCTAGTTCTACTACTATTGCTTGTCTTGTTCATTGCCATGATGATTATATTGATGTCTTCCATTGCAAACAAAAAAAAGATCAACAGGAGCATCATCATCAATTCTCCTCCTCCTTTGCTGATATAATACAGTTTGTAGCAACAGCTGTTGATGTTGTTTGGTTGCTTGAGTCTTCTTCTTCTTCTTCTGGTTTCTTCTTCTGTTGCCGCAAGTCAGGGCCAGAAGAAGAAAAAGAAGAAGAGGCGTAAGAGCGGGTAAAGCAACAGGGCAGAACCACACATTCTGAATGTGGACACAGTGGCCGTCATCGGGATGAATGAAGGGACGGATGATGGGACGGATGACGATGGATGACGGGACGGATGGATGGAAAGGACGACTGGACACCATTGCAAGCGGACAAAACCAAGGATATTATATAACTAGATTGACATAGCTACCCGAATGACTAGTTATCTTATTGATCTAGTTAATATACTAACCACCTACCTTACTAACCTAGCTTCCTTATTAATTACATACCTTACAAACTTAACCACTGTACTAACTACCTACCTTACTGACTAGCTACCCTACATACATAATCATTCTATTGACACAAGTATTTTACAAACTTAGTCACCTTGATAAGGTAACTTGTTTCTTATGTACTAACTTGCCTATCTATTTAACTACCTATCTATTTATGTTCTTTACATAGCCAAATACTTAATTAATTACCTACTCACTTTTTCCACCCTCACTCGCCCCCTCTCAATCCTACCTATTAATTTATTATGATTTGCCTTAGTTCATGGATGATGAACATAGCTCCCCATATGTAAGTATTATAAACAATTTATAGTGGAAACAATGCCATAATTGCAGCCATTTTGGTTTAGTTAATGCATATTTTACTAAATTTTGTTTATTTAATTTATCATTGAATGGACATTACAATACATCTTTTCATGTAATTATTAAATGCATGTATTATTGGATTATGGTTTAAGTTTAGGGTCGGGACACATAAATTAATTAATAAATTTTTCACAAATGTATAGTAATTAACCTAAAGTAGGCTAAATTTGGGGGGAAATTTTTAGGGTTTACACATATGTGAAGTAATACAATTGCATTCTATATCTTTTTCAAAAAGAGTGGAAAAAATTAGGTTGCAAAGATCACACAAAGGTAAAAGACATATCTTCTCTTTTGGTTTTGTATGAAAATTATTTTATTGTTTTTAAAGATTAAGGTATTTTCTTTCAATTAATAAATATTTGTAGTTTAAAACCTTTAAATTTTGGTTTCTAAATTTTTTCCTACGTTCTTTTAAATTTGTTTATTTTGCATAATATAATTTGTATAGTTTTTTGGGTTTAGGGCATATATCACTAGGATTTTTTTTTGTTAGGGTTTATATAGTTAGGGTTGTAATAAGGCTTATGGAAAAATATCATTTGGATTTTTAGGGTTATGTTTTATGATTTAGTGGATAGGAATTTTGTTCATATATTTCAGAGCCTAAAGTTTATACTTTAAACTTTGCTCATTGTATTGTTTTTGATATTATCACTTGTTTAAATTTATACCATAATTATGAATCTCCTTTGTTTCCATATGTTCCATAGTTGTTAGAGTTTAATATTTTTTAACTCACTTTTGTATGAGTTACGATCTTTTAGGGTTGCGTTTTCAATTGGGATTATAAACTTCGGTGGAACATTGTCATCTTTTATATTTTCACAATTTAATTTTTTTTCATTTCCTAATTATTGGATATAGAAAAGACGTCAAATTTCATTAAATATACAATCATAAATAAAGGTTTTATATCTTTACACAAATATTTCATATTCAATATCTTTTTGTAGTTTGATTTTTTCATACCCATATGCAAATAATGCATTGACTCCCCAAAACTAGTGTGGGTTTTTTGGCCCAAGGCAGGTATTGCATTTTGCACCTTTCAAATAGTGTGCATTAATTATCATTATGTGGGTATTATTACATGGGGTTTTTAAACATTGTGAGTTTAAAGTACAATCCAAGTATTACATATGTGAACATTTTAAATGATGGAAGGTTTAATAGTTCAATGTGGTATTTGCCAAGGTTTGTTTTAATATATGGGTTCATAATGCAAATATTATATGTTATGTACATTAGAACAATAGGTATTTTTTACCATGATATGGGTATTGTAATGGGAATTCCAAATCACAACATTGATTTTGAAGGAACCATGTATGTATTGCATTTTGGGTTTTTGTTCAATGATGAATGTTTATAAAATTATAAATTATCTTGGTGCAAGAATTTGTCCTATTTCCTTCAATCATGGGAAGGGTTCCAAAGTCCCATTCCATTCATGTCCAAAACCCCACCAAGTCCCCTTTCTCAAACAAGGATTTGATATGGAGGTCCAGAATACGCCATGGAAGGCAAAATAAAGTGACCATTCAATTTGCTTATGTTCCATTTGCTCGCATTTCAGAATTCTTGGAAAGTGAACGAAAGGATACGAGCACCCCTGTGGAATGGAATGTTCACAAAAAAATTTCCAAGACAAATGGATATTAAGCAACCAACTATCAAAAACCACCTCGAGCATATGTGGTAAACATTAAAGACATTAACCTTTCTAATTTCTTTAATTCATTGATTTTCCATCTTGCACCACACTTCAAACATAATGAAACTCACATCAAAGTGTCCAAAGTTTCCAACTTCAATCAACAACCACTTTGATAACAAATAAAATTCAATAATCCGTTATCAAATCAACCAAGAACTAATTTTGATATGTAACTTAATCAAAAATTTGATTTTGGTATATGACCATGGTTTTCAAAAATTTTGAAATTTTCAATAAACCACATTTATAGCCATCAATATTTTATTGATTCTTTCATGAAAATTGTTGATTCTTTGATGTTTTTGAAATAACAAAAACTTCGGGTTATTTGTATTCTATTTAATATCCAAAATCAATGCCCTTGCCATTTAAATTAAAAAAACAAAAATTATAGCTTTTCAAAAAATTTAAATAATCACACAACACTTGTAAAAACTCCAAAAACATTTGGGTTAGTTGTAACCTTATATCTCATCTTTAGACTAAACCAAGGTCTTTTTTATTCAAAGTGAACATTTTCTAGGTTACATATAGCTCTAAGAAGCTTCATGTACAAAGGTGAAAATAATAATGTAGATGGTAATTCCCCATGACCCCAACACATTAAATGCTCAAAAGAAATCACGTGGAAGAAAGAAGGAACAAAGGTTGAGGTTTGAGGAATAAAAAGAATTGTTTTTCCTAATTCCCAACTTAGTAGTAACTTAATAAAAAATGTTTTCTTGGCCTCGTTTAAGCCTTGGGTGAACCAATTGACAACACCTAAATGATATTGTGATAAAAACTAAAAACCCTTACTTTTCTTGGGTTGTTTCTAAACATTATTACACATTCAACCATTAGATTAAATCAAGTTCCAATTCTAACATTTCCCAAGTTGATGTAAGCTCTAACTTTTAAGAGTCTGGAGTCATTCAAGAAGGTTAATATATCAACCTACTAGTGTAGTTGTTGGTTTATTTTAGCCTCTCATCTAGTGATGGGCATAATTCTTTGTCACATGTTTTTTTGATGGGCATAGCTGTTTTTTATTTTATTTTTCTTTTCAAATTGCTTGTGACATGTGCAAAAATGAATCTGCAGCTCTTTTATTCTTATTTTTTCAAATACCCATAGCTAATTGTTATTAAAAATCAAATACCCACCCAACACTGGTAGTAACCTCGCTTGCTTTCAAAGGGGATGATGCACACAAGACAACCTAAGGATGGGGGAGATGTTGATGGTTTGAGTGGTGGAAAAATATCACACAAAAAATTATCACATGGATAAGCATTCTGGTCGTTTTGATTGTCAAAAAATGATAGCTCAACCAAGAGGCAGAGCAATCTATGAGATTTGTGTGATTCAAAGCACCACATCAAAAGACTTGTGGTAGAAAAACCATACTTTTTGATGGCATCAAACAAACAAAAGATAAAATGAGGCTTCTTGTCAAGCTAATCCGTTAGCCACACTACTTTAGAGCATCGTAATATGTGACCCTGGAGAAATATTATTTCTCGCATCCAAGTTTAAGTTACTTCCTCTTTTCCAACCCCACCCATAAAACTGATATTGGGACTGCAAATAGGTGGGAGATTAATACCATAGTACCTTTTCATGTTTGACAAAAAAAAATATTATTTTTTAAAATATCGATTTTTTTGAAAATTAAAGTCTCTTCCTGCTGAAAATTTAAAAAATTATTATTTACTGATACCAAAATTTCATAGGATTCCTGAACTAGATAATAGCAACCCACTTGGACCAATCAGACTACTTGTTTAACCAATCAAAAACAAGGAATAATCAATAAATACAATTTGACTGTGTTTATTAGACTGCTCCTCCTCCAGGGCTCCTGTACGAGGCTCCAAAAGCTTCGACTTTTTTCCAGGGTCACAACATTCTTCCACTGGATTGCCTGGATATGACATATGACTACTACACCTCATGCAAGATTTCTAGTGCAGGGTCACGTACTGAGCTCTGGTGGGGATGTTCTTAGGGTCACGTACTGAGCTCTGGTGGGGATGTTCTTAGATGGTCCAGTTAGAGGTAGATTTCTTCCCACACTTACAGGATTTCAAAGAACTCTTAAAATTGTAGCCAGTAAACATAAATGTGGCGACACCCTCCCCCAAAATAACAGCTTTCTGTAACTTGTAGGCAAATTTTTTTAATTTTTAAAATGGGAATTTGTGACATTTTTTTTCCCATTTTCAGAAAAGTGTTTTGCCAAAAAAAAATCAGTGATATTCCCACTGGCCATAAACCATAGTATGCAATATTCCAAAAAATCCCTGGTCCTTGACGTGGTAATAGGAATATTCCAGTACAAGTGGTCAGATCGTCTGGACTTTCCGGAATATTTTGCATAACAAAATGTCTGGGTTATTTAATCCTCGACCACGTGAATATTCCTATTACTAGGGTCAAGAGAACCTCGGGGTTTTTGGATATTCTTAAGGCGAGGGTTAAGAAGCCCGGGTAGGCTTTTAAACCCATGCTAAAAACCCATAAATATGGAATACCCAAAGGGCCATACATTTACCATACCCGTTGCTTCAAGGAATATTCCATTATTTCAAGGTAGAAGACAAATTCTTTTTTTCCCTAGAGCCCATGATTTCAAAGCCCCTAGCATGGAGTTTTTATTCTAGAAAAGGCTATTTTGTTTTGAGAATATGGTTTTTGATTCTAGGCACAAGTTTTTTTATAATTTTGAGCACACTAGGAATCAAAAACTTGAAATTGTGCCTTGAAATTGAATGTGAAAGCATTTGAATATTCTTATAATTCAAATTTATAAACATGTTCTAATTGCACAAGTCCAAGCTTCGTGCTTAGAACAAAAAACCCCCCTTATTGAAATAAAAAACCCCATGTTAAGGGCTTTGAAATTTTGGGCTTTGGGAAAATAAAATCTTCGTTATGCTAATGGAACTTACCTCATGTTAACGAAATATTCCTTGGAGCAAGGGATATGGTAAAAGTATGGCCTTTTGGTATTCCATGAATGTGACCCAACTTTCACCAATGCACCATTGAAAAAATAGGGTATGGGTTAGTTGGGATGAACCCCAACTCTCATTGAGCTAAAACCCACTTCAATATGTTCCAATCTAACCCTTATTTTCACCTGACCTACCCACCCTATGTGACACATGACCTAGAGGTGTTCATGAGGCAAGTATGTAAGTCACATAAGTCATGAGGGGTTCAAAAAACACCCATGAATGCTTGCATCTTAAACAATGCTCTTTGGAGTGCAAAGGTGAAATGAGTAGAAGGTGGTTCATTGAGTCAAGCACAAAACTACAACTAAGTTTGATCGATCAATTGGAGTTCAATGCATGTAGTTTGCAAAAGGTTCATAAACTCATAGTGATGATGCTAGCATGTGAGTTGTTGCTAGAGTTGTCAATGTTCTTCCTTAGTGAGATATCCCAAAGATGTCCTTGGGATGCTTCAAAATCTACCAAACATATTGAATATGAGTGTTCAAGTAGAAATTTTGGTTGGGAATGGGACATTTTGGTTAGGGGACATTCTAGTTTGGCTTGAATAATGAAGGAAATACACCAAAATGATATGAGATTGCAAACATGACAAATGAGAACAATGAATAACAACAGGGATGGCAACATGGGTTGATGAGGCTAACAATGGGATGCTTGAAACAACATGACGATGGCAAGGTGATAGAATGATGGGAACAATACGAAATGGTGGGAACAATGATGGGATAATTTGGAATGGTGATAACAAATGATGATAGGATGACGAAAATGATGACCATGCAATTGGAACAACAATGAGGAATATTGAGGATGGTGATGAAACAATGGGAAAAAATGGCATACGGATGAAAAAGATTCCAAGAAACAATAGAAAAATGACAACTATGGGACAATGAAAGCCAATGAGGGATGATGAGGAATGGTAGGGCAAAATGAGGGTGTTGGGTTGGGAAGAAAACAAGGTTTCTTTCTTCAAACAATGGGGGGTTTGGATATTTTTCAGATATTAAAAGAAAAACTTGAAAAAGCATGGGTTGTTTTAATTTGGTGTGTTTTAGTTTCATAACTTAAGAGAAACTAATGAACCAAGTAAGGGTATGGATTGAAAGTTTGCTTAAGAAAAAACCTAATGAACCAAGTAAAGGGTATTGATTGAAAGTTTGCTTAAGAAAAAACCTAATGAACCAAGTAAGGGTATTGATTGAAAGTTTGCTTAAGAAAAAACCTAATGAACCAAGTAAAGGGTATCAAATGTCTGCTTAAGGAAAAACTAATGAACCAACCACGAGTATCATAAATATGTTTAGGAAAAAATTAATGAACTGACTAAGTTAATTAAGGGTATCAAATGTGTGCTTAAGAAAAAACTAATGAACCGATTAACTTAAGGGTGTCAAATGTCTACTTAAGAAAAAACTAATGAAAAGACAAAGGGTTATCTATCATAAGTGTGCTTTAAAGAAAAAAGAATGAACCAACTAACTTAAGGGTATCAAAAATGCACTTAAGAAAAAACCAATGAACCAATGAAGAGTATCATAAGTGCGCTTAAGAACTTAAGAAAAAAATTAATGAACAAAGTAAGGGTATCAAAAGTCCGGTTAAGAAAAAAAAAAAAAAAACAAAAGAACAAACTAAATTTTATCAAAATAAAAAATAAAAAAAAAAAAAAAGGTAAAAAAAAACCCGTTTAAAAAAAAAAAAAAAAAACCAAGGAACCAACTAATTTTTATCAAAATTCCACTTGAGAAAGAACTAATGAAACCAACAACCAAAAGCATCAAAAGTGAGGTTAAGAAAAAAGACTAATCAACTGACTAATGGTACCATAGTAGGCAACTTAGCCTGGCTTAGCAGCAAGGTGACTAATTATTAATTTTTATTAATTTTGTCATTTATGTTTTAGTTTGGCACTAAAAATTAAACAAAAAATAAAATAAAATGATTCAACATTACACTAAATAATGTATCAGAGTTTTACATGGTAGTCAAATATTTTTCAGAATTTTTTGGCAAATTAATTAAAAATTAATTAATTAGTGCCTAATCAGGCTAGGCAACTACTACAGTTTCAAAAAGTGACCACTAGGAATATAAACACTCATCCATGAACTAATAATAAAAAATACATCTTAAGGTCAACTTTTGTGAAAAGAAATCTAGTTAAGCCAATGAGGTTATAAAGGCATAATTAAATAAAATAATAATAAAAAAAAACCCCCCAAGGATCACTATTCCTTATCTACAAAGAACAAATAGAGAGACACACCCACATTCCCTCACCCTAGAATCTACTAATAAGCATGGCATAGGTTGGGTTTAGGGTAAAAAATAAAATAAAATAAAATAATAAAAATCCTTCAATCTCCCCCTAAGTTATATTTGATATTGCTCTTTTTTTTTTAAAATATAAAAAATTTAATCCTGAAAGCACATACATATTTTTCAAGATTGCAAGAGCTTACCCAAACACAAGAAATCAAATTATGTATATGTATATATATTATGTAAATAATCTAAATATATAATAGAGACATATACAAATAAAATTTTAAAAAAAAAATATATATATAGAGTATTATATTGATTTGTTTAACAATGATTAGGCCACTAGATTAGGGTTGGGAATTTTGTCGGAGGGCCTCAAAATATGAGAGGGGGTATTTTTGTATTTTTCATATAGGGTACAATAGAGTTCCCATTGTTTACAGCCCTAGAATTAAGGATCTATGGATAAGTAAGAAGCTAGGAATAGGATTGATTGGATAAGGGGGGCTCAAGGGATCCCAAGGGCCTAAGAAGGACCCTTTCCACGATCTTAGTTGGGTCCTAAGGACCGAAGAAAGGGCCTTTTTAGGGTAATAAGGGTCAATTACTAGTGTCCTTTGCTCCGCTCTGAGGCCTCTCTTCTTCTTCTTCTTCTTCTTCTTCTTTCTTTGGCTCCCCGCTCTCGTCTTCTTCTCCTTTCTCTCGCGTTTTTTCTCTTGTGTTTTTCGCGATTCCGCACGTTGTCCGTCGTAGCGAGTTCTGGTCGTCGTCGTCGTCGTCGTCGTTGTTGATGTTGTTGTTTTTGAGCTTTTGTTTTTGGTGAAGGGAATGCTTTTTTTTTTTTTTTTTTTTTTTTTTTTTTTTTTTGGGGGGGTTTTTCTAATTTTTTTTTTTGTTTTCTGGGGCGGGGGGGGGGGGGGAGGCGACTGGGGTTTTCC
>Ga0116227_10016240_pt1 | contig 10761 bp, 8 predicted proteins | sample S1TSphgellanicum_FD_89693 | JGI IMG/M metagenome (GOLD analysis project Ga0116227, IMG submission 89693) | Host-associated microbial communities from peat moss isolated from Minnesota, USA - S1T2_Fb - Sphagnum magellanicum MG | ecosystem: Host-associated > Plants > Peat moss > Unclassified...
GGTGCAACTGATCATCGGCATCCTCTGCATGGTGATGATCGCCAACCTGCAATATGGCTGGACCCTCTTCGTCCTGCCGATCAACCACGCCACCGGCTGGAGCCGCTCCGCCATCCAGGTGGCCTTCACCCTGTTCGTGCTGTGCGAAACCTGGCTGCTGCCGCTCGAAGGCTATCTTATCGACCGGATCGGGCCGAAGCTGACGGTGTGCGCCGGCGGTGTCCTGATCGGCGCGTCCTGGGCGCTGGACAGCGTCGCCGCGTCGCTCACCGTACTCTATATAGGCGCGGCGCTGGGGGGTGTCGGGTCGGGGTTCATCTATGGGGCCACGGTCGGCAATGCGATCAAATGGTTTCCGGACCGGCGCGGGCTGGCGGCTGGGCTGACGGCGGCGGGGTTCGGCGCGGGGTCGGCCATTACGCTGGTGCCGATTTCCAACATGATCGCGCGCAGCGGCTATCAGCACACGTTTATGGTGTTCGGGCTGCTGCAAGGGATTATCGTGGTGGTCGCGGCGCAGTTTCTGCGCGCCCCGCCGGGGACCAGGCCGGCGCATGAGACGGCGCTGTCGCCTGGCGGCATGACGGCGCTGCGGCCATCGCGCCTGCACGATATCACCCGCGACTACGCACCCGCCGAGGTGCTGCGCCAGCCTGTCTTCTGGCTGATGTATCTGCTGTTCGTGCTGGTGGGCGCCGGCGGGCTGATGGCCACGGCCCAGCTTGCGGTCATCGCCACCGATTTCGGGGTCGCCAAAACGCCGGTGACGCTGCTGTTCCTGACCATGCCGGCGCTGACTTTCGCGCTCGCCATCGACCGGGTGCTGAACGGGCTGACGCGGCCGTTTTTCGGCTGGGTGTCGGACCAGATCGGGCGCGAGAACACCATGTTCATCGCCTTCCTGCTGGAGGGGCTGGGGATTTTGCTGCTCATCTGGCAGTCTGCCAACCCGGTGTCATTCGTGATCCTGAGCGGCCTGGTGTTTTTCGCCTGGGGCGAGATCTACTCGCTGTTCCCGGCGACCTGCGGGGATACGTTCGGCCGCAAATTCGCCGCGACGAACTATGGGCTGCTCTACACGGCGAAAGGCACGGCGGCACTTCTGGTGCCCGTGGGCAGCCTGCTGCGGGAGGCGACGGGGAGCTGGCTGTCGGTGCTGTATGTGGCGGCCGCGGTGAATTTGCTGGCGGCCGTGCTCGCCCTGCTGGTGCTCAAACCGTTGCGCCGCGGGTTCATCCGCCGCTCGATGGTCGCGCGTGCGGAGGAGCGGCTGGCGGCGGCGAAAGCGCCGATCCCGGCATGACCGCGGCCGGCACGCGCGCGGCGTTGTCCAGCGCGTAAGACAGGGCGGCCAGGCCGAGTGCCACGACGGCGACGGTCGCCCCGATGAGGGGCAGGTCGCGGTAGGACCAGCCGGCGGCAATGGCAAGGCCGCCGAGCCAGGCGCCGGTGGCATTGCCGAGGTTGAAGGCACCCTGGTTGAGCGTGGCCGCCAGGTTCGGCGCCTCCACCGCCTGGTCCACCACCCGCATTTGTAGGGGCGAGGCCAGGGCGAAGGTCGAGGCGCCCCAGAGCGTCAGCATGACGATAGCGGAAGGCGCATACGGCAAGGCGGCATAGAGCGCGACCAGCACCAGCGCCAGCACCCCGAACAGCAACAACACTGCCGGCATCAGCCGCCAGTCCGCGAGCCTGCCGCCGAGCAGATTGCCGAGTGTCAGCCCGGCGCCGATGAGCAGCAGCACCAGGCTGACGGTGTGGGCGGTCAGGTGGGTCACATTCTCCAGCAGCGGCGCGATATAGGTAAAAACGCTGAACAGGCTGACGGAGGAGAGCACGCTGATTCCCATGGCGAGCAGTACCTGTGTATGCGTCAGGGCGCGGAATTCACGCAGCATGTTGGTGCCCTGGTCGGCTTCGATCACGGGGACGAAGGCATAGAGGGCGGCCACCGCAAGCACGCCGATGGCGGTGACGGCCCAAAATGTGGTGCGCCACCCCTCCGCCTGGCCGAGCAGCGTGCCGAGCGGCACACCGGTGACATTGGCAAGCGTCAGACCCGTGAACATCAGGGCAATCGCCTGCGCCCGCTTCTCGCGCGGCACCACTTGGGTCGCCACCACCGAGCCGATGCCGAAGAAGGCCCCATGCGCCAGCGCGGTGACCACGCGCGCGGCCATCAGCGCCCAGTAGCCGGGGGCAAGCGCGCACAGCGTGTTGCCCAGGATGAACACGCCCATCAGCCCCAGCAACGTCGCGCGCCTTGGCGCCCGCGCCGTGGCAATGGCGACAATTGGCGACCCAAGCGCCACCGCCAGCGCATAACCAGTGACCAGCAGCCCGGCGCGCGGAATACTCACGCCAAAATCGCGCGCCACATCCGGCAGCAGGCCCATAATGACGAACTCGGTCGTGCCGATGCCGAAAGCGGCGACGGCCAGGGCCAGGAGGGGAAGGCGCATGCGGGGGCTCCGGCGTTCATTGTGCAGCGCACACAGTAGCCCGCATGGAGCCCTTGCGGAATGCGGGAACGCACCGCCGGGGTTTGACACAGAAGGCTTACAGTCCCGCGCCTGTTCCGCATTCCGCAAGGGCTCCATGCGGGCTACGCTGCGATCATGTCAGTCAGTGTTATGACCGGTGCCAGCTCCGGTATCGGCCGATGGATCGCCCTGGGTTTGGCGCGCGCCGGCCACAGCGTCGTGATGATCGTGCGCGACCAGGCGCGCGGCGAGGCGGCAGCGGCGTGGATACGCGCCCAGGCGCCGGCGGCCGAGACCGCCATGCTCCTCGCCGACCTCTCCAGCCTGGCCGAGACGCGCCGGGTGGGCGCGGCGATCGTGGAAAGGTTTGGTGCGGTGGATGTGCTGGTGAACAATGCCGGCATATTCAGCCCGCATCGCACGGTGACCACCGAGGGTCTGGAGAGCGTCATTGCCGTGAATCACCTCTCGCCTTTCGTGCTCACCGCGAGCCTGCTGCCGGCGCTGCGGGCGGCGGGGGCGGCGCGCATCGTCAATGTCGGCTCCTCCACCGCCGACCGGGCGCGCATCGATCCGGCAGACCTGCAAGGGACGAGGCGCTGGGGCATGGTGCAGGCCTATGGGCAGTCGAAGCTGGCGATCACCATGGCGACATTGGGCTGGGCGCGTCGGCTGCATGGCGAGCCTGTCGTCGCCAACGTGGTGCATCCGGGCGCGGTGGCCACGGGGCTGGTGCGGGCCGGCGGACCGATCGGCCTGGCGTGGCGGATGATGGCGCCGTTCCTGCTGACACCCGAGGCGGGCGCCGACACGCCGCTGCATGTGGCGCTCGCCCCCGAGTTCGCCGCGCTCAGCGGCGCCTATGTGAAGAAGCGCCGTGTCGTGCGGCCTAATCCCCTGGCTCTGGATCCGGAGCTTGCGGAACAGGTTTGGGAGGCGACAGAGGCGCTGGCAGGCCCGGCCGGAATTTAGGGCCGGCCCCAGGAAGATGGGATAAAAACTGGTTCAGCAGCAGATGCAGGCTGAACCGCCTCGCCCGGCGCCCGAACGGGCCGCGCACAGGAGAAGCCTGGGCTGATGGGGTGAAGAGCGTGGGTTCCTCCAGCCGCGCCGCCTCCGGGTCGCGGGTAAGCTGGCCATCGAACCCGAGGCGCGTCATGGCATAGGCGATCAGCCGCGGCGAGATTCGGGTGGCGAGCGAAAATATGGCCGCCGTGCCGGAAACCGGGACCTCGGCCCGGCCAAGGCGCGCGGCGAGATAGATGCCCTCGGCAATGATCTCCGGCTGATAGACCGGCGGCGCCGGCCGGGCCGGAAACCCCATGTGCGAGACGGCGTGGGAGAAGAAGGGCGTATTCACCGCCGGCGGAAACAGAGTGCAGAGCCGCACGTGGCTGCCCTGCATGCGCAATTCCGCCTGCACCGCCTGGCCAAAGCCGCGCACCGCCGCCTTGGCGCCGGCGTAGGAGGACATCAGCGGCAACCCGTGAAAGGCCGCGGCCGAGCAGACATTGACGATCGTCCCATGCCCGCGCGGTACCATGAAACCGAGCGCGATCCGGCAGCCATTCACCGTGCCGCCGTAAGTCACCGCGGTCACCCTGTCGAACTCTTCCGCCGGAACGCTGCCGAACCGGCCATACACCCCATTGCCGGCGCAGTTGATCCACACATCCGGCAGCCCGAGCGCATCGGCCAGCTTATGCGTTGCCTGCTCCAAGGCGGCGCTCACCGACACGTCGGCGCTGGCGGTGGCGACCAACGCCCCCCTGCCCCGCAGGTCGGCGGCTGCGTCGTCCAGCCCCACCTGGCCCCGCGCGATCAGCCCGACGCGCCAGCCGCGCTGCGCGAACAGGGTGGCGGTGGCGCGGCCGATGCCGGAGGATCCGCCGGTGATGAAGACGGTGCCGGGTCTAGAGGTTTCTGGTGGAAACTCTTGTGCGAGCGAGGCCAAGTTTCAGGTGTCGATGCCGGTTTGCAACGCTTCCCTGATCGCCTGCGGACGGCGGGAAATGGCTTGCAGATAGGCGGCTGCCGGCGCGTCGGGCGTGCGGCGTCCCTGTTCCCAATTCTTCAAGGTCGGCAGCGGAATACGGAAGGTCTCCGCGAACCGCTGCTGCGACATGTGCAGGGAGCGGCGGATTGCGCGCACGTCCGGCACGTCGATGACATGCACCACGCTCCCGGCGGTCTTGCCGTTGGCAAAGGCCACGGCTTCGGTCAGTCCCTGGATCAGATCGGTGGCAAATTTTCCCATGGTTTTAGCTCTTTCTGCCTGGTGCAGACGGCCTGAGCATGGCGACCAGGGCCCTGGCCTGCTTCTTTTCGTCCGGTGTCATGGTCTCGCGTTGTGCCTTGGCATAAACCAGGATCAGGTAGAGCGGCGTTTGAAGGTCGTGGTAATAGTAAATCACCCGTGCACCGCCGCGCTTTCCCGTTCCCTGCCGTCCCCATCGGACTTTGCGAAGCCCGCCGGTCTCGGGGATGACATCGCCGATGTCCGGGTTTCGGGCGATATAGTCCACGAAGTCAGATCGCTCGGCATCGCTCCACACCGCTGCCGCCTGCCGTAGAAACAGGGGCAGTTCGACGACGCTGATGGGTACGCCTGGCATTCAGGGATGTATCTACGCCATTGGCGTCTATGGTGCAACATAAAGCGGGAACCTAAGCGGAACCCAGGCCGGCATTTAAGGTAGCGGTGGCGCGGCCGATGCCGGGGGAGCCGCCGGTGATGAAGACGGTGACGGGCGCAAAATTCAAGATTTTCGGATCAGGGTGCTTGAGCGAGCCATATCCATGCGCTGTCCTGTCGCGGCAAGGTATGACCGAAATGTCATCATAAGTCCGTCCGCCTTGGCTAGACCTGCTCTTTGCTCGTGTGGTGCGCCGACCTGACCAGCTTCCAGCCTCCGCCGGGGCGGCTTGCAGGAAGCACAGGCTTGCCGCGCATTGAATCCGCTTGTTCGCTCGCTGTGCCACCTCGTGGGCCTGCCTGCTCATAAAGGCCTGAGCGTGGAACGGCAGCACCCGGCGGCATGTGCGCCGTGAGCTTGGAGCGAGGAATGACGCTTTCTCCGGTCTTGGTCATCAGTCTCTCCTTGGGCCGAACATCGCATCGAAGTAGATGTCGCCTCGTCTTCCGCCATCGCCAAATAGCGCCTGCGTTCCAGCAGTCTGGTCGCAACTTTGAGTTGGAAAAGCTCGTTAGAATAGCGTCAGACTACGTCTTTGTCGCCTACCTTACTCGTAGCTCGTAGCCCGCATGGAGCCCTTGCGGAATGCGGGGATCCGCGCCTGCTCGGACATAGGGCTTCCCGCGGCGCGCCAGTCCCGCAAACCGCCACGGCTCCATGCCGGCTACGTTGCTATATCGCAAAACTCCACCGCGGCGCATCCTCGCGCAGCCAGGCGACAACGCTGACCGCCAGATGGCTCGCCTGCACGCGAATGTCGGGCACGGCGACGCATTCCCAGAACACGCCGCGCACGATCGGGCCAAGCGCCCAGATGCGCGGGGCGGGCTCGCCGTCGGCGCGCACGGCGTTCAGACCGTCGGTGACATCCAGACCCATGCCCTGCGGGTCCATGCGCACCAGGCCGCGGTCCAGCAGGCGCTGCATCAGCGGGTCGCGGGTTTTGGAGATGTGCTCCAGGCCCGAGGCTTTTATCACCCGCTGCACGTCCAGCACGCGCGCCTCGCCGCCGGTGCGCGGGGTGTAGGTGACGCGGACGCAATTTGCCCCCTTCTCCATGCTGGCGATACGGCCGGCGACGATACGCAGACTGCCGTCGTCGATCATGGTCTGGATCAGATCGGCGTGCGGCGGGGCCATGCGGTGGCGGTGCACGTCCCAATAGCGGCGCACGTGGCGCAGGAAGCGGCGGCGCTCGGCGACGGGCAGGCGCACCCAGAGGCTGGCGGTGATCGGGCGCATGCTGTCGATGACGGCGCGCCAATCCACCCCCTGTTCGGCCGCCGCCTCCACCTCCTGACGCAGGCGCGCCATGAGCAGCGGCAGCGAGCGTTCCTCGGCGATCGTCAGCATCGGCGTGGGCCAGGCGGCACTGGCGGTATGGCGCATGGGCAGCAGCCCGCCGCGCGACAGCGCAAAAATGGTGCCGGGAAAGCCGCGGCGGCGCAGGCCGATGACCAGATCGACCATGGTCAGGCCGGTGCCGACGATCATCAGCGGCCGGTTCGGGTCCAGACTGCGCCAGGCTTTGGGATCCCAGGCGTTGGAGCAGATGCGCGGGTCCTCGCCCTCCTCGGCCGGCAGATTGCCCACCGCCAGCACGATGCCGGCGACCTCCAGCCGCTGGCCGCTGGCGCAGGTGAGCACGAAGCCGCCATCCGGAGCCGGCTCCACATCGGTCACCTCGTCGGGCAGCAGGCGCAACTGGGCGTGGCCGGCGGTCTGGCGCATGGCGTGGTCGAGGATGGAGCGCAAATAGGTGCCGTAGAGGCCGCGGGAGGCGAACAGGCCGGCTTCGGTGTCATATAAACCTTCGAGCTTGCCGCCGGCCGCGGCCGCGCGGTGTTTCAGCCAGTCCTCGAAATGCAGCCGCTCGTCGGACATGGCGCTCATGTTGGCGGCGCGCACGTTCAGCAAATGCTCGTGCTCGCCGGTGGAGTAGGCGACGCCGCGGGCGAAATCGGCCGAGCGCTCGCAGAGCAGCACCGGCTGATCCTCCGGCAGGCGGCGCAACAGTTGCAGGGTGGCGATGGTGCCGGAAAAGCCGGCGCCGATCACCGCAATGGGGCGCTTGCCGGTGAACGGCTCGGGGAAGGCGGTATGGCTGCGCTCGGGGAACAGGTGCAGGCCTTCCATCACGCCGCCGGTGGCAGGGGAAGGCGATTGCTGGGCGGGAGCGGCGGTCGCGGTCATGGTGCGTTTCCTCCTGGCGGATTTGATGCGGCAGGCCTAGCAGCTTGCGAGACTATTTCCTAGCGTTTTAGTATGAATTAGGCCATATTTTTTCCCAGGCCTGCTTGTCATCCCGTCGTGGCATCAGGCCATAGCATGGCGGAAATGCTAAAGGAGTTTATGCGCGCATGCTGACCAGCCGGGCCAAATATGCGGTGCGCGCCAGCATGGTGCTGGCCGAACGCCGCGCCGCCGGCGGCTGGACCAGCGCCGGCGCCCTGGCGGCTGAGGCGGACGTGCCGCGCAAATTTCTGGAAGCCATCCTGACCCAGTTGCGCGACCAGGGCCTGGTGGAGAGCCGCCGCGGCCCCGCCGGCGGCCACCGTCTGGCGGCCCTCCCCTCGCAGGTGACGGTGGCGGACGTGATCCGCTCCATCGACGGGCCCTTGGCCATGACCCCCTGCGCCAGCCAGACCCAGTTCGCGGCGTGCAGCGACTGCGCCTCGGTGGAAGCGTGCCGGATTCGCCATCTGATGAGCCGGGCGCGGGATGCGGTGGCCTCGGTGCTGGAAGAGTGCTCGCTGGAGGCGCTGTGTGCTGGGGCGTAGGGCGGAGCTGTTGCGCGCCTCACCGTAGAGTGGCTTAACCCACGTCTTCGGGCGATCCTGCGGGTGTCCGTGGGTTAAAACTCACGCTATGGGCTGGTCGGCACCTGGCAACCATTTTACAATATGGTTGTGGACATCCTCGCAAGTAAGTTAGGGCACACTTGTTAAAGCCACGAGTATTCATCGGGTCTTCGGTGGGAGCCCTCCGCATCGCCGAAATGGCGCAACGTCACCTCACCCACTACTGTGAGCCGGAGGTTTGGACCAACGACAAGTTCCAATCCCAGGATACGCCGATCGAAAGTCTCTTCAGACTTTTGGACGAGTTCCAATTCGCGCTTTTTGTGGCTCTCCCTGAGGATTTCGCGGTGAAAGGAGGTAGCGAACACCACACACTTCGAGACAACGTTCTATTTGAGATGGGTCTGTTCCTGGGTCGGCTTGGGCGAGGGAGGGTGTTTTGCATTGCGCCAAGGAGCACGGACGGACCTCGCCTGCATCTGCCGACTGACCTCACTGGCATCCAACCAAGCCAATATGACGACACAGCGGTTAACACACAGGCTGCGGTAAGCGCGAGCCTTCTCGAGCTGAAAGAGGCTCTACGGCAATTTCAGCAGAACCGCGTGATCTTTGATGCTAGCCAAGGGCTGGCTCCCGACCATCTAGTCAATAAAGGCGGTCGTCGGCACGATCGGAACGGTAACGCAATAAGCGGTTATGGTCAAGCAAACTACAAACTCACCAATGAAGCACTTGAAATCACGCGCACGAACCACGACGGTATATGGGAGATTGAGGTTCGACCAGCCGGCCCGTCAATTCCGACTGTCGCCAGGACGACGAGGGCCGAGAGGCAGTTCCTGATAAGTTTTCAAGCGCGGGTGACTGGTTCTTCACATATTTTGCGATGCGTAAGTATTGACGCAAGCAATTGGGCTTGGATCGACAACCGCTTCTTTTCTGTCAGCAGTTCCGACTGGAACGCGTTCGGCGCGCATCTGCGAGCCCCGCTGAACTTGGACATCCTCTTTAGGCTACAGGATGAAATCGACTCTCCGCCCGATGGCACGCTTTACGTTCGTAACGTTGCCGTTGTCGATGTATCATAGTAGCCGAACCGCCTGCTGTTCATTGCCGCCGGTCGTCTGCGGCTATGGCTCTAAGATCGTCTTTGTTTATCCCAGCGCGGTCTAACACTGACCGCTCCAAATCTCTTCTAACGCCTGTCGCGGGAGAGGAAGGGGCCCAGGAAATGGTTGGGACATAGAGCGCTCTCGCTACCGATAGGCGGTCCTAACGTGTGTTGATACTATTGGCGCTGGTGTTAGCCCCACCCGGTTTGGCTATAGCTTACGCTGTGACGGCGGATCTTCCGAGAGAACGTGCCCGACGGGGTTTAACCTGTGTTCGCGCAACGCGGGCCGCAAGCGGTAGCCGAGTGCGACTACCATAGGGCCCTTTTAGGCAACCTATGGCTTTCTGGCTGATTGGGTGTTCATGGCGAGCGCTACTAGGCATTTTCACAAGGGCCGGCCGGCACTCCGTCCTCTCCATACAGATCAGCATCAGTGAGCACCTCATGGTCACGCAACCGCTCGGCACTTCGCCGACTGATAGCACTGAGTTCCTCGAGCAGAGCGGCCGCAGTGGTTCGGCCACTGCTTGCGCCATCAGGAATGAGCGCCGGGGCCGCCTGCTCCAGCGAGGCCGGAACTGTGGTAATTTTGTCCGTTGCAACTTGCATAGGAGGAACCTATCCCACAGAGTGTTTTCTGTTCAAGGTGAACAATGGCTTAGGGAGGAACTCGCTTCGGACAGCGGTAGCTTTACGCCCGCTTTCGTGTCCTCGCGGCCGCCTTGGGCGTGGCCGACGCACGCGCCGGCAACAGCGGTGCCAAAAACCGCCCTGTATGGCTCGACGCATGCGCCGCAATCGTCTCCGGCGTGCCCTCGGCCACAACATAACCCCCGCCGTCGCCACCCTCCGGACCCATGTCCAGCACCCAGTCAGCAGTCTTGATCACCTCGAGATTGTGCTCGATGACCACCACTGTATTGCCCTGATCGACCAACGCATGCAGAACTTCTAGCAATTTACGGACATCCTCGAAATGCAGGCCAGTCGTCGGCTCGTCGAGAATATACAGCGTGCGGCCGGTGGCGCGGCGTGCCAGCTCTTTTGCGAGTTTTATGCGTTGCGCCTCGCCGCCCGATAACGTGGTGGCCTGCTGACCGAGGCTGATATAGCCGAGGCCCACACGTTGCAAAATGCTCAGCCGGTCGTTGATGCGGTTCACCACGGAGAAAAACGGCTGCGCCTCATCCACCGTCATGGCCAAAATGTCGGCAATAGACTTGCCGCGGAATTTGATCTCCAAAGTCTCGCGGTTATACCGCGCACCTTTACACGTGTCACAGGTGACAAAAACGTCCGGCAGAAAATGCATTTCGATCTTGATCAGCCCGTCACCCTGGCAGGCCTCGCAGCGCCCGCCCTTGACATTAAAACTGAAGCGCCCGGCCTTGTAGCCGCGCGCGCGGCTTTCGGGCAGTTCGGCAAACCAGTCGCGGATCGGCGCAAACAGCTCGGTGTAGGTAGCAGGATTGCTGCGCGGCGTGCGCCCGATCGGCGACTGGTCGATGTCGATGATCTTGTCGAGCAAACCCAAGCCGTCGATGCGCGTATGCGCCGATGGTACTTCCCCTGAGCCCATCAGCTTGCGCGATGCTGCACGGTATAACGTGTCTACCACCAGCGTGGATTTGCCGCCGCCGGAGACGCCGGTCACACACGTAAAC
>Ga0116227_10016241_pt1 | contig 10760 bp, 13 predicted proteins | sample S1TSphgellanicum_FD_89693 | JGI IMG/M metagenome (GOLD analysis project Ga0116227, IMG submission 89693) | Host-associated microbial communities from peat moss isolated from Minnesota, USA - S1T2_Fb - Sphagnum magellanicum MG | ecosystem: Host-associated > Plants > Peat moss > Unclassified...
AGCAAAACCTCCATCAATGATCTGCTGCGCGCCTGATGGACCCGCTGCCGCTCGCCCAGGCGCTGCTCCGCTGCCCATCAGTCACCCCCGATGACGCCGGTGCGCAAGCCGTTCTGGCTGAGGTCCTCGAACAAGTCGGCTTCAAAGTAACCCACCTGCCCTTCGGCAAAATCAAAAATTTGTATGCCGAACGGCCCGGCCCGGGCGCCCGCCTATGCTTCGCGGGCCACACCGATGTTGTTCCCCCTGGCGACAATTGGAAACATGAACCGTTCGGCGGGATCGCTGAGGACGGCGTCCTGTACGGCCGCGGAGCGTGCGATATGAAGACCGCCATCGCGGCCTTTGTGGCGGCGGCCGCCGAGACGCCCGGCCATGTCTCGCTGCTGATCACCGGCGATGAGGAAGGCGAAGCCATTAATGGCACCGTCCGCGTGCTGGAATGGATGGCGGACCAGAAGAAAATTCCGGATTTTTGCATCGTCGGGGAACCCACATGCCGGGTTGTGCTTGGCGACACCATCAAAATCGGCCGGCGCGGCAGCCTCTCGGCCACCATTACCGTCACCGGCCGGCAGGGCCATACCGCCTATCCGCAAAAAGCCGATAACCCCATCCACCGCCTTATCCCCGCCCTCACCGCCATGGCGACGCACCGGTTGGATGACGGCACGGAGTGTTTCGAACCCTCGACGTTGCAGATCACCAGCGTGGATGTCGGCAACCCGGCCAGCAACGTCATCCCCGGCACCGTTACCGCCAAGCTGAATATTCGTTTCAACAATTTGCACACTGAAAATTCACTCACCGACTGGTTGACTGAAACTCTTGCTCCGCACGCGCCGGGAGCAGAAATCGAAATTCACTGCTCCGGCGAAGCCTTTCTCACCCAGTCCGGTCCGGCGGTGCAAAAGCTCGCCGCCGCCGTGCAGAAAATCACCGGCATCACGCCGGAGCAAAACACTGGCGGCGGGACATCCGATGCCCGCTTCATCGCCCGCTACTGCCCGGTCGCCGAATTCGGCCTGATCGGCGCCACGCTGCACCAGACGGACGAGCGCGTCCCGGTGCAAGAAATCCGCGACCTCGCCGCTGTGTACCGCGCCGTTATCGAGAGTTTCGCGCGTTGAACCCGGCCGGCGGCGTGAAAGTGTTGCGGGGGATTCTGCTCCTCGCCCGCGGCAAAGCCGCCGGGATCGCCGCTTTCGGTAACACCACCGAGGCGCTGACCGCCGCCATCGCGCCGCTGATCGCGTTTCCGTTGGTTGGCTCGGTGATCAACGGGCTGAATGGCGCGCCGCTGCCGGCCATTATCGGGTTCTTGTCGCGACTCTGCGCGGTTCTGGCGGTCACCGCCGCCACTTATGAATTCGCCCGGTTGACGCACCGGGAATCTCTCTGGATCCGCACCGCCACCGCGCTCAACTGGTCATTCTGGATTGTTGTGCCGCTGCTGGGCATCGCCGGATTGCTCGGCGCCATCATGGTCAGCGCCGGCATGGCGCTGCCGACGGCTGAAAACGTTCTCATCGGCATGATGGCGGCGTATTTGCTCTGGTTCGGCTGGTTCACCATCCGCGCCGGGCTGCAACTCAGCATCCCGCAAGCCATCATCCTGGTGACCATCGCCGCCGCGCTGATTGTGCTGCTGACGATCGCGCCCGATGTTCTGGCACTAGCCATGCAGGGGCATTTGCACGACGTCTGAAGGACGGCTCAGACCGGCAGCTCAATTACCACCCGCAAGCCGCCCATTGGGCTGTCCAGTAGCAAAACATTGCCTCCGTGGGCGCCGATGATGTCGCGGGTGATGGCGAGGCCGAGGCCGGTGCCGCCCGGGGTGTCGCTTTCGAAGGGGCGGAATAGTTTTTCGCGTTGTGCTAAAGGAATCCCTGGCCCGTCGTCGTCAATGGTGATCCGCACGTTGCGTTCGCCGGCCGGTGCTGCCGCTACGGCGATACGGCCGGCGTGGCGGCGGGCGTTGTCCAGCAGATTTGCCAGCGCCCGGCGCATCGCCTCCGGCCGCAACGTCACCAGCATTCCCTCCGGCGCGCTGCAAACGATTTCAGCCCCTGCCCGCCGCGCGGCGCCACAAACCTCTTCCAGCAGGAACAAAACATCGACCGGCGCCGCTTGCTCACTGCCTTCGCCGCGCGCGAAACTCAGGTAGATCGCAATCAGCGCCTCCATTTCCTCAATATCCGCCGTCATCCCCGCCAGGTCTTCGGCCGGCGTCGCCTCCAGCATTGCAAGTGCCAGGCGCAGCCTTGTGAGCGGCGTGCGCAGGTCGTGCGAGACGCCAGCGAGCATCGTCGTCCGTTGCTCAAGAAACCGCCGCAGCCGCTCCTGCATCCGGTTGAAGGCGGTGGCCGCGCGCCGCACCTCGATGGCGCCCTCGGGCTTGATCGGGCCGGTATCGCGCCCCATCCCGAATGCCTCGGCCGCCAAAGCCAGCCGCGTGATGCCGCGCACCTGGTTGCGCAGAAACAATGCCGCCACGCCGAACACGAGCAGCGCGGTGCCAATCAGCCAGGCAACGAAAATATACAGCGCGCCTACATACAGACGCTTGCGCGGCACATCGATGCTGAGCACGCCATCCGCCATCTGCACATTGACCCGGATAAAATCCGGCGACCGATACCACGCCACATTGAAACGGCGGTGCAGATCGCCGCTCAGCGCGTCGGCCAAATCCTGATCCACCGGCCCCGGCGCATCCGGCGGCGGCAGGCGGCGCAGTATCTGGCCGCGCAAGAATACAGTATCAAACCCGAAATGCTTCTTCGCTTCCTGCAGCACCAGCCCGCGGGAGCCCGGTGCCCGGTTGATCTCATCGACCATGTAGGCCACGTCGCCCGCCGCCGCGCCGGCCAGGCGGCGGGACAATTCGTCCAGATGGCTGCCGTAGAAAATCTGCAACGCCACCGCCTGCGAGAACACCAAAGGAATCAGCACGATCAGCAGCGAGCGCCCGAACAGGCTGCGCGGCAAAAATTTCCGTAATACGTTATCGAATGAATAGCCGGCCGGCCGGAATTTCACGGACCCGGCTTCAGCACATAACCTTTGCCGCGCACGGTATGCAGAAATCGCGGCTCGCGCGGGTCCGGCTCTATCTTGCGGCGCAGACGCGTCACCTGCACGTCGATCGCGCGCTCGCTTGCCTCATCCATCTCAAGTGCCGCCGCCAGCGCTTCGCGCGAGAGAATTTCATGCGGCCGCGCGGCGAATGCCACCAGGAGCGAGAGTTCCGCGCCGGTCAGCCGCACCCGGCTGGTGGGGGTGACCAATTCCGCGCGTGCGGGGTCAAAACTCGCTTCCCCCAGTTGCAGCGGGCCGGCCGGCGAAGGCGGCGGCGAGGCCCGCCGCAGCATCGCGCGGATGCGGACCAGCAGCACCCGCGGGTCGAACGGCTTGCCAAGGTAGTCATCCGCCCCGGCCTCGAACCCGGCGACGACATCTTCCGGCGCCCCGCGGGCCGTGAGGAGAAGAATCGGCGTTGCCGGCGCCCGGTCGGCGCGCAGATCCTCCGTGAGCTGCAAGCCGGATTCCCCCGGCATCATCACATCCAGCACCATCAGGTCGAAATCCAGCGACCGCAGTTTTTCCCGCGCATCGGCGGCATTCTCCGCGGTGGTGACCCTAAAACCTTGCTCGCCGAGATACCGGCGCAGCAAGCCGCGCAGCCGCGCATCATCATCCACCACAAGAATATGTGGAGACTCGCTCACTACAGGCTGCGCGGGCCCTTGGCGCGGTGACCCTCCAGCTCATCGATGTATTTCCGGCCCTGTTCCCTGGTCATGCCGCGCAGCACTTTCCGGAACCCTTCAACCGCCGGGCCGCCGGCTTCGCGATACGCCGCCGCCATCCGCTCGCGCTGCGATTCGAATAATTTGCGCTCCAGAGCGGCGCCCTTCTCGGTGAGTGTCAGCAGCCGCTGGCGGCGGTCTTTTTCGCCTTTCGCCTGCGCCACGTAGCCCTGCCGCATCAGCGGCCCCAGCACCCGCGCCAGGCTCTGCTTGGTAATCGCCAGAATATCCAGCAGCTCGCCCACTTTCAGCTCCGGCCGCCGGCCAATCCAGTGCAGGCATCGATGATGTGCCCGCCCCAGGCCAAGCTCCGCCAGAATCGCGTCCGGCGCGGTGGTGAGGTCGCGCATCGCGAAGAACATGGTATCCTGCGCGATCCGGAATTCCTCCTCACGCAAAAACAGCAGTCCGGCGCCCGGGGCCGCCTCGGGCTTTACATTCAAGGCTTGAACTGGTGAATCTTGCATGGCAGACTCGCACTCTTATGGTGATTTGTAACGCATATAAGGCAGGATAACTGACTTACATGCAAGTTTTATTTGTCATACTAGATTGATTATCGTGATTCTGTGATTCAGATCAATTTGGAGCAGCGTTTATGGCCTTGATCCCGTTTGACGACCGTGACGGCACCATCTGGTGGGATGGCGAAATGCTGCCCTGGCGGGATGCCAAGCTGCATGTCCTGACCCACGGGCTGCATTACGCCTCCGCGGTGTTTGAGGGCGAGCGCGCCTATGCCGGCAATATTTTCAAGCTGGAAGCGCATACGGAGCGGCTGATTAACTCCGGCAAGCTGCTTGGGTTTGAGATTCCCTACACCGCGGCGCAGATTAACGCTGCTTGCAACGCCGTTCTGGCCGCCAATAATTTAACGGACGCTTATGTGCGGCCGATTGCCTGGCGCGGGACTGAGCAGCTGGCCGTCTCGGCGCAGCTGACTAAAATCCACCTTGCGATTGCTTGCTGGCCGTGGCCGAATTTGTTTGGCGCGGACCGGATGAAGGGGGTGCGCCTTGGCATGGCGGAGTGGCGCCGGCCGCACCCGCAGACGGCGCCCACGGCATCCAAAGCCGCCGGGCTGTACATGATCGGCACGCTCTCCAAGCACGACGCCGAGGCTGCGGGGTTTGACGATGCGCTGATGCTGACCTGGGATGGGTTTGTTGGCGAAGCGACTGGCGCGAATATTTTTTTCGTCATTGATGGCAAGCTGCATACGCCGACGCCTGATTGCTTTTTGGACGGGATTACCCGCCGCACCGTGATTGCGCTGGCGCATGCGCGGGGGATTGAGGTGATCGAGCGGCATATTCCGCTGGCGGATATCGAACAGGCCACGGAAGCGTTTCTGGCCGGCACCGCCGCTGAAGTGACGCCGGTGCGGCTGATCGGCGAAAAAGCGTTTACGCCGGGCAAGATTACGGAAGTGCTGTTGGCCGACTATGAAGCGCTGGTCCGCATGACGCCGGAAGCGGTGGCGCAGCGGGCAGCGTAGTTTGCCCCGTCATTCCTGCTAAAGCGGGACTCTTCTTCAAACGCCGCCATGCCAAACCGCCTCGATATTATGGCCATCCGGGTCCAGCACGAACGCGCCGTAATAATCTTCATGATAATGCGGCCGTAGCCCCGGGGCGCCGTTATCGCTTGCCCCGGCCGCCATCGCCGCTGCATGAAATGCATCCACCGCCGCCCGGCTTGCCGCGGCGAACGCGATATGCACGCCGGTTTTTTGCGGCGCCTTCAAGCCAATCCAGAAGAATGCCTTGTCCCCGATGCCGTAGCCGGCAAAGGCTTCACCCTCGGCGTACAAGCGCGTGATCCCGAGCGGCGCGAGCGCAAGGTCATAGAACGCGCGCGACGTGGTAATATCCGTGACCCCAATTGTTACATGATCCAGCATCCCCAACCCTCCAACTGCCTACCGCCACCGCAACGCCAGATCTGTCACATGACATGTCAACGCCGCCAGTAGCGCGGCGCCGGCCCAGGGCCATGCCTCGCCGCGGGCGCTGGCGATCCATGCCAGGAGCAAAAAATCGCCCGCCAGCATGTTCGGCAGAAACCCCGCCACCATGATGCCGCGCCCTGTGAGCCGATAGAAAACCACCAGCCCCACCGCCTCGAACACTGTCAGTAGCAGCACGAACTCGGCAATTCGGCCGGATTCAATCCACGCCGCCATCATTTCGGCCGTACCATCACCGCGACCTCATTGCGGCGGGCAAAGGGCAAGGTCCAGGGCGGATCATAAAACCAGTTTTCTGCGCCTCCGCCCTCTGGAACCCAATTCGAATTTTGCAGCTGCGCGAACAATTTGGCGGTTGCCGCGGCGACCGGCGCGGCGCCGGGGATGCCGGAGAACCGCACCACCGCGTAGGTGGCGCCTGGCACCTCGTAAATCCGAATCCCGGAATCCAACGGTTTTGGCAGCGTTGCCAGCGTATATTTTGCCGGCATGAAGAAGGAGATCGTCCAGCCGCCCGGCGCGGCCGTTTGCGCGACCGGAGCAGTCGTGGCGATTTTCTCCGCTGCTGACTGCGCGACGGGCGCTGTCATGCTGATCGACACATTCGCCGTATTCGCGCCGAAAATAAACCGCGCCAGCCGCCGGAAGCCGGCTGAGCGCGCCGATATCTCATCGCCCTGCACGGTGACACTTGCCGCCAGCCGCGGTGCGTATTGCCGTATTTGCACCGAACCCAGGCTGGCCACCACCCGATACCCCGGCTCTTCGGTCCCGCTGCGTATCCCAACCACCGAGCACCCGGCCAGCGCGATGGCAAACACCGGCGATAAAAATTTCATGTTTTTTCTCCGCATCGCGCGGCTTAAATGACCCGCCGGACGCGGCGTTGCAACCTGCGGCAAAATCCGCCAATCACCCGGCATGGACATCAACACAAGCCTCGATGAGCTCGGCCTGAGATTCGGCACGGATAAATCCTCCGGCGGGCACAACTACCTCGCGTTGTACGAGAGATATTTTGCGCCGCTCCGGAGCGAAAAGGTCAAAATCCTCGAAATCGGGGTTCTCAACGGCGCCTCGCTGGCGGTGTGGGAAGAATATTTTCCGAATGGCACCATCATTGGCGCCGACATTAACAACGCCGTTCGCCGGTTTGCGCGGCCGCGCGTGGAAATCGCCATCATCGATCAATCGGACATCGAGCAGCTTGTGCAACTCGGCCTCAAGCACGGGCCGTTCGATGTCATCATCGAGGACGGCTCGCATTTCTGGGATCACCAGATTACGAGCCTGAAAACCTTGTTTCCCTTTGTGAAGAACGGCGGCATTTATATTGTTGAGGATTTGCAGACCAATTATGGGCGGATGGAAGCGACATATCGCGGCGTGGCCGGCATTTCTTGCGCGGAGTACCTGAAGAAACTGGTGGATTTGCGAGTTGCCGGCGAACAACTGGACATTGCGGCCGAGCAGGACGCGTTTCTGCGGTCATATGGCCGCGCCATTAATACCATCACGTTTTGCCGGCACGCGTGCATCATTGAAAAATACGTTCCCGAAACGGTGGAAAAATCCGCCGGCGACCCGCTGGTGACTGTCGACCAGGATGATTCGGTCATCCCGGTATTCATCTTCGCGCATATCGGCAACCAGGGGGACCGCACCAACCCGATTGGGTGGATGCGCTCGCTTAGCCCGGCCGATCATATTCAGGCGTTTTCGATTGAGACTTTGGCTGATACGGGCTGCGAAATTCAGTACCGCGCTTGCCTGGTGGACGGCACTTGGACAGGCTGGAAAACCAGAGGCGAGCTGGCTGGTACGCGTGGCGAATCCGCCGGGCTCACTGGGTTTTCGGCGCGGCCGGGGAGCAGGGGCTTTAGTTTGGAAATCATCGGCGAATTTGCCAATGCTGCTGAACCTGTGATCGTGAACGGTGGCGAAGACTGCCTGCCGCCGCCAGGCGCTGGGGCGTTGACGGGGATGCAGATTGTTCTGCGGCGGATTGGTTGAGCACTTCGCTTTCGCAGGTGCAGGCCCCGACGAAATCCCTCTCTTCTTTTAACAGCGCCGCAAACGATGGGGCTTCGCTTCCCCCACTTTCGCGGGGGTCAGCCCATCCTACACTTCCTACAGGCGGCTACTCGCCATGCGCCTCGCCATACGCAATCCCTTCCTGCACCTGCACGAGCGCCTGGGCGACGAGATGCCTTGCCTTCGACGCGTGGCCGCCTTTGTCCATTGTCACCTCGTTCAAATAGCCCTGGGCGCTTTGCAGCGCGTTCAGCGCGCCGTCCATTTGCGGCTGCCCCGCTACTGCGATCCCGGTGCCCAACCCAACCGCCGCCGCAACCACCGCAACACCCAACATCTTGAAAATCGACATGACAACTTTCCCTTGTTTTGTGAAATGACGCGAGAACCCCGGCCCCGCTTTCGCGAGGCCGGGGGTAACACTTTTAAGTTTTCTTTGCCAACCGCAAGTTAGGGCGCGGCGGCACCAACCCCTTCAAGCGGCGGGAACTGGGCAGCCATTGCAGCGCCGAACAGTGGCTTGTAGGCGCCTTGGTGGCAGGTGGCGCAGTTGATTTTGGCAACATCGCCGGAAGGCCCAAGCTGTGCTGCCGGGAACGTGCCTGTCAGCGGCACCATATAGTTGCGGTTCAAATCTCGCAGCATTCCTTCGGCGTAATACGCCGTCACGCGCTGCGGCGTGCTCTGTGTCCAGTCGTTAAACGCGCGGCTGTTGTGGCAGAATTCGCAGTTCACCCCGAGTGCGGATGAATAATGGATCATCAGCGCATAGGTCCAGTCCGTCTGTTTGATTGACTGCCGGTTGCCGGACGGCAAGGCGGTGCTGCCGGAGACCCGGATGTTATCGTTGTTCAGCAGAAACGGCGTGAACGGATCCGAAGGCAAGGAACCGCCTGTGAGAGTCGGCAAATTCTTGCCCATTTGCGATTCCGCGAGGCCGGCGCCGGAACCTGGTGTCACGCCAGTAAACCAGACCTGGCTGGGCATCGGCTGGCCGCGGTGGCAGGTGTAGCAGGTTACCCCAACCGCGCCCACATGGTCTTTGTAAGAGGTGTTCACCGCAATCGTCATTTGCAGCATCCGGCGCGCGATCACCTTGGTATATTTCGCATCCGATGCGAAGTTTCCGGCCACATGGCAGTAGTTGCAGCCTTGTTGCGGCGCGACCCAGGCGGTCATGGAGACCATCAGCCGCGTGAAGGCACCGGTGCTCACACCTTTCAGCACCTGAACGTTTTTGTACACCGTGCTGGCGGCCGGCCCGGCGTCAATCGGCGGCAGCATTGGGGGCGCCTGGTTGGCCGCGATTGTTGCCGATATTTTCGCCGGGTTATACAAAAGCTGCATTCCCGTCCCGGCATCGCCGGTGGCGATGACCGTTACCGGTGGCCGGGTGAATGTTAGTACGGCGATTAGACATACTAAAAACGCGCCGGCGAGTGCGACCCCCGGAATTGAAGTGAGTCTCATGGCTTGCCTCCCACGCTCGCCGGGTCAACGACATTTGCAATCGGCATGTAATGCGGCGCGACACCGTGCTTGACCGCCCAGAGGAACCAATCATCCGTCACTGTTCCAGTGAGCAAGATTCCAATCCCGCCGGTGAGTGGTGTGAGCACTGCAAACCACCAGGCCCAGCGATGGATGGATTCCATCGTCGCATTAAAGCCCATCGTCCAGCGCCAGAACAAGGCTGCGCGTTCGGAAGCTGTGCCGCGATCTACCGATTGTTCAACCTCTTTGTCGCCGCCAAAGCGGCTGACAGCCATGATGGTGCCGGCGTGCATGGCGAACAGCAGCACCGAGCCATACAGGAAGACGATGGAGAGCATGTGGAACGGATCATAGTATAAGTTTCCATAGCGGAGTGAAAATGCAACGGTCCAGTCCAGATGCGGGAAAATTCCGAATGGCGGCGCCTCCCCCCAGCTGCCCATAAGCAACGGGCGCAGGAAGCCGAGGACGAAGTACAGCCATATGGCGGCCGCCCAGGCCCAGGCGGTGTGGGTGCCGAGGCCGAGCTGGCGCGCGCGGCGATAAACCCTAAAAAACCACAACACCATGGCGCTGGTGAGGAAGAACCCCGCCATCAGCCACCAGCCGCCCTGGTTGAGCGGCGGTATGTGCAAACCATAGGCGGGCGAGGGCGGTTCCAGCGCTAGCCAAGGTAAATCCCGGACGAACAAAATTGGGCTCCAATCCACCGAAGCCCACATGTTCAAGCCGATGATCTCGATGGCGATGAAACCGCATACCAAAGATGCGACTCCCAGCGTGCCCAGATACAAAGGCCCGATCTGCGCATTGCCGATCTGCCCCATGAAGTGGCTGAAGAAAGGTGTGCCTTCCCGCATCCACGGCCCCTTGGCTACCGGCACCCCGGCATGCAGCGGCCCGCGCACCTGCACCCTCGTAAAGATATTCTGATATTCTGGCATTTACAGGATTCCTCTCCCTGCTGGCGATTTGAATTTTTAGTGACCGAGAGACCAGATTGGCATGTTCAGCCACCAGTTCCACCATTGCGGCCAGCCGGCTGTCCAGAATGGGCCGCTGATCAGAATGCACATGGCGGAGAAAAACCCGGCGCCGAGCGACAGGAACAGCCCCAGCCGGTGAATGCCCAGCGTGCCGATGGAATAGCCGATAAAGTCGCGGAAGAACGTATCCTCATACTCGGCACTCTTCACCTCTTCGCCGGCAGCCGGATTGAGCGCCGAAAGTACCAGCGAGCCGTGCAGAGACAGCGCGAAAGTGGTGGTGAAGAAAAGTGTGACCGCGATCATATGCGCCGGGTTGTATTCGAAATTCAGGTAATTATACCCGGTGTTCGAAACCCAGTCCAAATGGCTCATGATGCCGTAGGGAAACCCGTTGCCCCAGGCGCCCATAAGCACCGGCCGGATAACTTCCAAGGTGACATAAGCAAAAATCGCGACGCT
>Ga0116227_10016242_pt1 | contig 10759 bp, 11 predicted proteins | sample S1TSphgellanicum_FD_89693 | JGI IMG/M metagenome (GOLD analysis project Ga0116227, IMG submission 89693) | Host-associated microbial communities from peat moss isolated from Minnesota, USA - S1T2_Fb - Sphagnum magellanicum MG | ecosystem: Host-associated > Plants > Peat moss > Unclassified...
CATAATGTATGCAATTTTTACCATAATTTGCCAGTGATTGTGTCCAGCGAGGTAAAACACAAGTCAAAAGTTTCAGAGGCAATAATATTGTACATCCGTGTTTCTGCATTTCCAAGAGTCAGGACTGTAGCAGGTAATGTGTGTGCAGAAAAAACTTGTGAAGGGATAAGCTTTGGAATTTGCACCCTTTGCAAAAGCATTCAAGACTTTTACCAGAAGAAATATCTTGCAAAATGGAAACACAAATTTGTACACACACAGCCACTGGTGAGTGACTCTAGCCTCTATTCTTCAGTGATGTGGTATGATGTCTCTGAAAGTTCAGAGGACAAACTGAAAAGTGGGACAAGGATGACAAGTCCACCATGTTCAGTAACAAAACAAAGACACAGAATACCATGCAGGGAACACTTGCTAATTTATAACCTAAAGTTTTGAGTGAAGTGTTGTGAGTTGAATAGAATCCATTAATGAGAGCAGTTGTTGAATTTCCTTTGATTTCACAAGAAAACCCTCCTAGGAAATTTCTTGAAGAAAATTGGAACTTAAATTGGAAGTCAGTTTGAATTCTACATAAGTTATAGGAGACTCCTGTATCCTACTACTCTTTCAATTGACAAGTTTAGTCATTGGAATTGAGTATAAAACACCTATTTCCATCATTTGTTTAGAGATTGGCCAACCATGCCCCAGCTTGTAAGGGGTGTTTCCAGTGAGCAAGTGTACTGATTGAATTTCAAAACTCCGTACATACCTGAGCATGCTGGAACTTACCTGGACATTAGACAAAAGACACAGCCTGTCGTTGAGGTTGAAGAGAAATTGTAGAACATGAAGATGCCTTGACAGGAAAGTGCACTAAAGACAGTTACTACAGGTCTGACTCATATAAATGATTTTTTTCAATGTGCCAACGTCGCTGGATTTCAAGGATTTTATTTTTAAAATCGCCATATTTAGAGACTAAACTTCCAGTATGTCGCCAAGAGATAGCAGGATTCTTGAATTTTTTCCCTTTCCTCTCTGACCTGTAGCCAAAATTCGGGTAATTCCGCTTGTGGCTGATCGCCACCGTGGCTACGTCACAAAATTGCAACCAAAAAAAAAATCCCCGTTCCCAGGCAACCGGAAGTTTCTTATAACTAAAAAGTCTTCAATGTCCATCATGTTGTTCCAGTTTCCGTGTCCGACACGACTAGTGGGATCCTTCCTCGTTTCAGCGGTACCGATGACAAAATTTCTCCGACGATAGTTCAATATTCTTAATGCCATGGTATGAGTGTATTATTTTTGAGACAAAAAGTCTTCATACACTTTCAAGCAAGCTCCTCTTGGTACTTAGCACTTCCAATGAGAATGTAAAATAGTCGCGCAATGGTGCTTGCACAAAGTCTCTGCAGGACCGCTAGTTCAGCAGCTTGGCATAGAGCTTGATCTTTGCACTCAAGTTGCTCATCTCCAACGTCAATCGCAACCACTTTTGGTGTCTTTTGTGCCTAACATTTGTCTTGAGATCAGTGCCTATAGTTTGGAGGCCTTTTCTTAACTAGGCCTTATCATATTTTACAAAGCTGAGAATATTTTGCAGAGCTGGGAGCAGAATTAGAGGAGGTGGCAACAAGGCAATCGTCCCAAACACTGCCAAGATTGCAAATTTCTGCATATTTCATACTATGTTTTCTAGTGATTGGCAAGGCTGAAAAGATATTGTGACAGAATATCTTGAAAGGCAGGTTCAGACGATCTAAGCCTGCCCGAAGAAGAGTATTCTGCAATCAGATCTCTCTAACCCGTCACTCAAATCGTGATCTGCTCCAGTTTTTGTTCGCTCATTGCGCATCATAGGCCAACTCTTTTCTACAACTGACGAGAGGCAAATGGCTGACGAAAATCTATCGGTAAATTCTACTCCCAAATCCTCACAATACTATAATTGTAGGAAAAGTAACTTGAGAGACTGGGAGTTTTTTCTGTGTAAACCCAGCGTATTCCCCTCCACACACGCATCGGATTCCAGTTTGCAAGACATCTTATCATATAGTAGCTGGGGATTGATATCATAATGTCTATATTTTATTGCCTCTGAAACCCTTAGGGTTTGAATGTTTGATCTATTCTTCATGTGTGAAAGATGCTTGTCAATACCTGTGACTGACAAATTGGGTCATGCATTTCCTTTTGATTTGCAGTGGATCACACCAGTTCATGATTTGAACCAGCAGTGCACTTCAAGTAAGCCTGACTTGGTCATAATTTTCTTTCATGGCATAGGCCTTGGGAAAAATTATGAATGGAAGGAAACATGGACATCCATAACCAGTGATGGCGAGCGTGTATGTTGGCCACAAGAGTGGTTGCCAGCAGACTTGGCCAGTAAAAATGGTGTTCGGATTCTTTCTCTATCATATGATTCTGCTCTTCTTGGTGCAAATGAGGATGTGACAGAGATTGGAAAAAACCTCATCCAGAGCTTGGTGTGCAAAAGGTATGCCAATCTTATCCTGAATATCTTGTGTACAAATACTTATTAGTAGTCTTGCTCCTAAAACCCATGCAAGCATAACCACTGTCATATGACACATGTAAACTGCCCTTGAAATCTGTCTTTATTTGCATTGTCAATCTTGTAAGATGAAGTTGGGCATGGATGCCATTATAGTTATGTCAAAGACATTGTAGCAAAGTCCATAATTATATGTTCAAGTAAAGATTTAGGCTGTTTTACCTGAGGATGGTGTCCCCAAATTTGAAGAATTAAAAAAACCTGATATTGGCACCTTTGACCCTTTAAAGGCCATCCTTTAATTGGTTAACTCTGAATAGTAATTGCATTCTATCACATGTCAGTAAGTAACAAATCATTGATAATGTCCAGAATCTAACGATACTTATGCAATTGTTGTAGATTCATTTGATGTTTGAAAATGACACTGTCTAATTTCATTCCGGATTTTATTGATAACTTGGTCTGTATCATGTGATCTTGGGTATACAAATTGAGTGGGAGTTTTAGAATTGCACATTTATCAAGAAGGTATCTTAAACTGATGGCAGTAATGGGTTATGTGCAGTGAATATGAACCCCTTTGGGAGGCCCCAATTGCATTAGTTGGTTACAGCTTCGGAGGTCTTGTTGTCAAAAGCTTGGTGGTTGAGGTTGAAAAGCGTGCTAAGCAAGCTCGTGTTGAGAATAATCTGGAGAGAGCAGCAAAACAAAGTTGCCAAAAGTTTTTGGGGAATCTAAAGGGGACCATATTTTATAGCGTACCGCATGCTGGTGGTAGAGAAGATTTCAAAGAGTACTTTATTTGGGAATGCAAAAAATTCAATGCATCCAAGAAGAAGCAAATTACTAAGTCAGGCCTTTTGAGAAGTATGGATTGTTTCAATCAACAAATGGCATACCTTACAGAAGATTTTGACATTGCTGTAGAACCAAGCCTCATCATATATGCATTTGGTGAAGGATTGCCTGTTCCAGAAGTGGTAAGCTTTTCATTCAAAACCTTAGCTATGTATCAAGGTGCATTTCATTCCAGATGTGCAAATTCACAGTAACTCATTGCATGTAGAAACTGGGCATCCAAGTTCTGGAAACGTACTAGTTTTCAAGTCCTTTGGGGAGATGGAGGTTGGTTAGATGGCAGTGAAAAAGTTTTAAAGTTTGAAAAGAGGCCTAATAGTCCCAAAGGGGTGAAGAGACACTCAATCATTCTTCCAGGTTGTAGGCAAGCTTAACATCAATTAATATTGTTTAGCTAATGTTCAAAATATTTTTGTGAATACAGGGATCTGTTTTAGTGCCATATGCCTCAGCTCAACAATTGGCACGCAGAAACCATTACAAGGTTGAGGATGCTGACCATTTGACGATCTGCAAGCCATCTTCCAAGAATGCCATAAACTACAGCCTACTGAAAGATGTTCTTCTGACTATCATGAAGGGAGTTCAAACACAACCCACCCTCAGATGAAACATAGTTGGTGAGAATTCAAGATCCTCCCAAAAAATCATGCAGTTTGGACACCACTCCTGACTTGGATCTATGTCAGCAAGTAAAATGTGAATGCAGGGTGATCAAGATTGAAATAAGCACAATTTACATGCAAAACCATGCAAACACCAATGTTATAGTATTATTGAGTGTTATTCTATTTTAACTTCTATCTCAATTTGTATATTACCTTGTTTGATGTCTGAAGCTTCACAAGTTCAAATGTAGTTCTCTTATGAAAATAACTATTTTTTGAATTTTGATGGTTTTCAACAAATGACCAATAACTGATATGAACAATGAACTGTCAAACACAGAGATATTGCACTTTGTTCTGGATATATCTCTCATATTAAAATTGGATTCAGATCAACCTCAATGGGAGTGCATGAGCTGATGTTGGATTTCTAGTGTTTGCAAACCAAAGACTGATGTATCATTATACTCTTTTGAATGTAATTTGCTGTATTGCTAATTCATGGATGCCATTTGCAGTCAGCCCACAATAAGGGACCCACATGCCAAGCAGGCAATGTTGCTATTTAACATCATGACTTGAGCACTTGCAGTCACCAAGGCAGAAAAACCTTGAGGAAACAATGACATACAACACTAGTGGATTCAATAGCTAAAGAAATGATTAAGATATCCTGCATATATAAATGCTCCACAATATGAGACTCACGATACTTTATAGTCAGCAATCATCAAATCAGCAACAATTTGCAGCCATTTTTCCTCCTTTCCTCACAAGTGTAGGCACTTCCTACCACAACTGCAGCCTCCTATGTACTCTTTGAGCATACAAGGCTTTCAGATGACGCTCCCCACTTCCTCTCTCCCCAGGACTTCTAGTGCAGACCTTCCTCGAGAACTGTGTGGAGATAGGTGTTTAGCAGATGATGGTGCTAATAATGAATTTTACCATTCCAGACTACGTCATTGTGTACCTATGTCTGCAAATGTCTAGCCGAATGACAAGACTCCAAGGCGCAGGTGTACGGTTTGTTAGCCAGTCGGACTCCGGTGGTCTCCAAATCCTTGCAGAATTGATTAGCAGGAAAACAAAACCTCTTCAAGATAGCGATTCTTGCAGAATCCTCTCCAGGAACGAAACTTGGAAACGGAAGATGTTAGCCATCTCGTGCCCAGATCTTCAGCTCGCGGTCACACATGGCCGGGATGTCCGAGTTTCATCTAATCTAAATTATCGTGGTTCATTTCCCTAGTAATCTAAATGTACAATCTCTTATTCCCCGTAATTTTCCCGGGATCCCAACGTGGCCCTGGGACTGTACGATGATCTACATGAGCTCTTCCGATCCATTGGCTATACCGCGTCAAAAGTCGTCGCGGTTCGCGTGTGCCACACAAAAAATCGGGAAGTTATTCCGCGCTTACATAGTTCAACAGCGATGGCAACGCAAGAGATCTGAAGATGTTCTAACCTTATTGCCTTAATTGTATGAGTTTCAGATACAGCTTCTTCACATATTCTCAGGTAACAACTCCACTCCATTACCCAGAAAGGATGGAAGTGGGGTACATATGCTTGTTCAACACTGAATGATCAGCTTCTCTTCATTAATTCTCGATCTCTTCCTGTACACAACTTGCTCATTTCCAATGTCAAGCATAACTTCTGGTGTCTTTACCTATATGTCCCAAAGTTTGAAGTTCTGGAAAATTGGACTGTTATGTTTTCCGGCGATGTGCAGCGGGGTGAAGGTTTTGTGCGAGTAGATGAAGCCTAAGTTCACACTGTTTTAAGGGCATGTTGTTGCAGACAATACAAACTCTGACGAAGACAATTTCTGCTGCGGCAGTTAGATCATCTCTCTACTCATCACTCACATCGTGACGTCTTCAATTCGCTGTTTGCTCATCGCTGCACACCATGGGCCAATTCAATGCCAAATCTCACGAGACCCAAAACTCATAACGAGCATCCTTTGTTACATAACCTCAAAACCCTAATTCTACTAGTGTAGGGACTGCTAGTTTGCGGGACTAGAGAGTTTATTCGCTCTGCCCTTCAGGATACAGATATTCTGATGCACCTAGAAATGGATCAAAGTTTGGTATCGCTACATTCTAGGGTCATGTGCAGTCACCATGGAGACCCGCATAACTGAAGGATCTACGTTCTTGGGCTTCTCCATGCTAACCTGCACCACGTGTTTCCAATTTAGTATGTTGAACATTTATCATCCGTAGGTTTACAGGTGTGATGTTGAACTCCGAGTTCATTTTCTGAGAAGTTTGTGGAACATTTCCTGTTTAAATGTTGCTGGTTTGAACTTCGATCCTTTTGGTGTGGTCCCACAGTTTGAGGAATGTTCACCAGGTGTTACTGTGAACTGAATTGAACTGCGGGTTCATCTTTTGTTGAAGATTTTCCTAATTTAACTGTTGCTGGTTTGAACTTGCCATAAGGGTTAATAGTAGAGCCATTCCACGTTGAGCTGCACTTGTATAATTAAGCAGTGTATTCACTTCTATGCCTATCGGGTTCTAGTTTACAAGAATTTGTGTTACCAACACTCCATAGGATGCTAGCCAATTCTGAAACTTTGGGTTGAACACTAGTCTAGTAATTGTCTACCAGGTGTTTTTTGAGAACTTTGTTGAACACTTTCTATTTTAGCTGTTGCTGATTTGAACTTGCCATGAGGGATAGAACCATTACATGATAATGTGGACTTGTATGTACCTCTATGCCTATCAGGTTCTAGTTTGCAAGATTTGTGTTACCAACACGTTGTAGTTTGCTTGCCAAATCTGAAAAATTGGATTGATCACTAGACTAAATGTTCACCAGATGTTACTGTGAACCATGAGTTCATTTTTCCAGAACTTTGTCAAACATTTCCTCTTTTAACTGTTGGTCATTTGAACTTGCTGTAAGGGGTAGAGCCATTACACAATGGGCTGCTTGTATAATTAAGCAGCATGTTCACATCTATGTCTATCAGGTTCTCATTTGCACAATTTGTGTTAAACACCAATACTCCATAGGATGCTAGCCAAATCTGAAACATTGGGTTGATCACTAGACTAATTGTGCATGTTTTGAAGCTATCTAAAAAGTCCCTGATTGTGGAATGGTATTTGGGGTCTATTCTTACATGAGACTAGCAATGAATACTCAAGCCAATAGAATCTATGAAGTGTTACACAAGTCACTGCATAGTAAAATATTGATAGCATAAGATATATGGTCTCTTCCTTTGAAACCCTCAAGTTTTGAGTGTTTCACCCATTCATGTGTTGAAGATGCTAATTAATGTGATGATCAATAATATCAAATGTTTGTTTTCCACTTTGCAGTCAATTCAGCCAGTGCATGAACTCTTCAAGTCCACTTCGATGAAGCCTGGAATGGTTGTCATTTTTTCCCATGGCATTGGCTTTGGGAAACACAATGAATGGAAAGACACATGGACATCACGAACTGCCAGTGGACAGCTCGTATGTTGGCCACAAGAGTGGTTGCCTGCAGACTTGGCAAGTGAAAATATTAATAATGTTTGGATTCTTTCTCTATCATATGATTCAACTCTTCTTCTTGGTGCCAACTCCAATGTGATGGAAATTGGAAAAAACCTGATCCAAAGTTTGGTGTCAAATAGGTATTGCAATCTCATCTCAAATATCTCCTATGTAGAAACATTTACTCTTGTTCTTTATTTCAGATCAAGACCACCAGTCACCTTTTTATGTCTTTTCCTGAATCAAGTTTTGTGCCATGCTGATCTATGCACCAGTGCTGTCCACACATCCTACAGGATCCGGCCGCAGCCTGGCTGTTTTATTCCAGCTAAATTCTCAGCCGCAGCCGTAGCCGCCCGATTTACCTAGCGATATCGAGCCGCAATCGCAGCCGCCCACCACCACAACATTTCAGCTGTAGCCTTCTCCCTGCATCATTGTTTTCATCATATCCGTTCATGTGTTTATAAAAAAATGTCAGCCTACTGTGAACGGTCCAGGTCCTGATTGGAGTGGAGGTAGAGGAGGGTGTTCAGTGTGTCGGGCTTCAACGCGTTGTGCTTGTTGGTCCGCGTATTGCCGATGGACGAGAATGTACATTCTGGCATCGAACTCGAAGCCAAAATGTAGAGTATGGCACAAGCGACGTGAGCTAGAATGGGAAAATTGGCGGACTTGATTTTCCACCATGGCAATAGGCCGACGTCATGCTTGACTTCGCCATTTGGTCGAGCTTTTTTACGTGTATCCTCCTGAAGCAAAACTTTCTTGTCGCTTTTGTCAGCCTTGAGCAAGCGATATGAGGCCAACTCGTGCTCGATAAGGGCCTCGAGCTGGGCTGCCTCGCCTTGCTCATGGTCGTTGTTGCTCTCCAAAGAATCGTCGTCTTTGTCATCTCGACTAGGGTCGACGTGGACAAAGACAGTGCGTGACTTCTTGGCGTGGATCTTCTTTGCCGGTAGTGGACGCTTGTCACCAGACTTGGACACCGCCATCTACTTGGGTGGGCCAACCTTACGCATAATGTCCTTGAGGTAGAGCAGGCCATGGTTGATCAGCTATTGAGTGAAGCCGCAATCGAGCAGGTGGTTCTTTTGCAACAGATCCAAGTAGGTGGCGGCAGCGTGGAGTGGCTTAAGGAAGTATTTCTCCTTGAGCTGACTAAACAGGAGTGCCTTGATGGGGCCAATCTCATCACTGTTAGCTGCAATGGTCACTTTCTCGTCGTTTGCACCATCGACGATGATGGGTTCAACTTGCGGTTGGAGGTGGGCCATTAGTTTGGCAAACCACATGCCGATGAGATGAATGGTGGGCATGAGGAACGGCTCCAAGGACTTGCTAGCCAGCTTGAAGTAGTGCAGTAGTCGAATAAGTTCAATGAGCAATGGCTTCAAGATGCACTCGGCGCACTCTTCCTGTTTCCTCTTTTTCAGCAGCTCGATGGATGTAGTAGTTCGACGACCACAGACTGCAACATGATGAGGAGACCATTAAAGCGCGTTGCCACGTCCTACTTCATCTTGCTATTCAACTTCTTGTTTAGGAATGTCTTCTTCATGTACGTGACTAGCGCCTTTGCATCATCGATCGTGTCAAAGACCAACTCGGACTCTTCGTAGAAGAGGTAGGTCGCTAGCTGCTTAACACCGCCCACCACGCGGGTTTGCTTCCGCAGCACATAATTGATACATGTCGACAGGTGATGGCAATAACATAGGTCCAGCTCGAACTACGACAACATTCCTTTTGCTCCGTTATTGTTCGACACCACATTCGACTTGACCACCACCTACTAATCCGCCGCCTGAACCGTCACCTCCTCCTCCTTCCAGGATATGAACAGGCGGACATTGTTAACAAAGTCGCGATGAATCGCTAGCGCGGTGTGGCTCGTGCCTTCGCTGAACTCATCACAAGACACGACACGAACGTGCATGACCCAATTATCGTCGATCATGTGCAGGGTGTTAGCACTATACGCCATCTATGTGGCGTTGTCCGTCCAAATGTTAGTGGAGAATGCAACGCGCCCATTGTCAATGAAATGCTTGCGCAAAATGACTTGTAGCTTCAAGACACCTTTGTCAAATCGGACCATCGTATTACGCTTGACGATCTGTCGAGACTGTAGCAAGTCTTGGATGAGCAGTGGCGTCTTGCTGGCAAAGCCAATGTCCAGGGCGATCTAGATGACGTTCTCGAAGCCTGCGCCCTCCACCGACGAGAACGAGCGAATGTCCCACGAACACATGTTGACGAAGGCATTGGTCATGTTGTACTTGGCGGAGTCGGTTGGCATGTCGCGCTTACTCACCCAAACGGCTAAATTGTTCAAAGAAAAAACTACAATAGTCGCACGTGAGTGGGTGTGGCCATTCATTGACGACATGCCATCTCGCGAGTTATATACGTAGATACTGAGGCAAGTGAGCTTGATGCAGGCGCACATGTACACCGTCTTGGTCCGCCCCTTGCCATCCACCTCCACATCGAGGCACACCCACTTGCCATTGGCCTTCATGACCACCTAGCCCATGCGATCCCATAGCTTGTTGGTTGATGGTCAATTTTTCGACGTAAAGGGTATCACTGCATACTACGGGTTCTTGCTAGTCAAATCAACGGATATCTTCTTCTTAGTGTCATCAAGCGACTCGAAGCACTGCATGATGTGTTGTGCCAATCAAGACACAAAATTTGAGAATGTTGATCTCAAAGTCAAAAACTTGCACTAGGAAGTAGTGAGCACCATATGCTACTCTGCAAAATGCGCTGCAAAGTAGCATTAACTTTAGAGTTTGAACTCTAGTACTAACTTGTAAGGTTGCCAAGGCGGAATATCTTGTTTTAATGACGCTAATTTGGCTTCTTTATAATAAATATGCATGACGCTTTGAAAATTGATACCAATCAGGACATACTCTTTGAATAACCGCCGCAACTGTAGCCGCCCATTGAGGGACATACTCTTTGAATAACCATCGCAACTGTAGCCGCCCATTGAGGGACATACTCTTTGAATAACCGCCGCAGCTGTAGCCACCCATTGAGGTGCACAGTTGCCTACACCCGGCCGTTGCTAAAAATCCTGGCCGCAGCTGCAGCTTGACGTGCTCCCAAGTCACGGGGTGAAACCCACTTGAGGCTTTCACAAAGTCAAGTTGCAGAAAGTTGAACTTGGTAGCACGCTCCCGGCTTCCAACTCTAGAAAGGGGTAGAGGGTCGAGTTGGGAGCCCCGGGATTAGACTAGGAAGAGGGACTAGCTTAG
>Ga0116227_10016244_pt1 | contig 10758 bp, 9 predicted proteins | sample S1TSphgellanicum_FD_89693 | JGI IMG/M metagenome (GOLD analysis project Ga0116227, IMG submission 89693) | Host-associated microbial communities from peat moss isolated from Minnesota, USA - S1T2_Fb - Sphagnum magellanicum MG | ecosystem: Host-associated > Plants > Peat moss > Unclassified...
AGCCAGCCGCGCCGGCGGCCGAGGCGGGAGAGAAAGGGTGGGGGAAGATCATCAAATACCGGCGCCCATAGGAATTTTAGGAGATAGGCGAGGCCGATATTCGCGGTGAGGCCGATGACGCCTAGGCCCAGATGGTCGCTGGATAGCCACATGCGGAGCGTGAAGCCGGAGAGGGCTAGGGGCAGGCCGGAAGAAAAACCCAAAGCCGTGATTAAGCCCAAGCTGCGGGCGGAGATGCGCGTTACGGCGCCAGCATCCAGGATTTCCTTAGTTTCCGACAAGCGACGACTGATGCCAGACGTAGCTTCTGACTCTCCGTTTATCGGTCATTCCCGCGAAAGCGGGAATCTTCTTCGGCGGCGGCGCATCAAAAAAAGAAGATTCCCGCTTTCGCGGGAATGACGGGTCATGGGTCATTGGCCATGCCGATTGGTATGACAAGTGATCACTGGTTTCCGGGATCGTTGATATTGTCCGTTTTCACGAACTGGCCGTTTTCGATGTCGCCCTCATCTCCTGGGGTCATGCCAGCGAGGCAGGGGCCTAAAAATTTCAGTTCGGCGCTTAAGGTGATGGGGCCGCCGCCATTATCGACGGTGCCGTTGATTTCGACCGTTTGGGCGTCCACATAGCTAAGGGACTCATGGACGCGGACCGGCTTGCCGAGATCTGAGCAGCTACTATCGATTGCGTATTGGGAGCCGCCGCCGGTGATGTGCAGATAGCTGCACTGGCTGCCGCCGACGGTGAAGAATTTTAGGTCCGTGGTGGGGTCTACGCAGCTGACCGTCATCACGGGCACGCCGTTGCGGGCTTTTGCGCCATTCGGCAAGGTTACGACCGTGGCACTTTGCCAGAGGCCCGGTTGCCTGGCGGGCAAGGTTTCCGCCCGTGCCGCGTGTGGCGCCAATCCCAAAACCACGGCGCCGAGCGCCGCCATGAGTATAAATCGCATGAGATAAACTTACCCAAGCGCCGCGCTCCGCGCAAACGGCGCCGGCAGTTAACAGCGTAACCCGCCTAGTCGTTTCGCGCGCCGGTTACGCGAAGCTGATAAGCTCCACGTCGAAAATCAGGGTGGCGCCGGGCGGGATGACAGAGCCGGCGCCGCGTTGGCCGTAGCCGTGTTCGGGCGGGATGATGAGGGTGCGCTGGCCGCCGGGCTGCATGGTGGCCACACCCTGGTCCCAGCCGGAGATGACCTGCTGGACGCCGAGCTTGAAGCTGAAGGGCTTGCCGCGGTCGCGCGAGGAGTCGAATTTTTCGCCTTTTACGCCGTTTTCGTCCAGCCAGCCGGTGTAGTGGACCGTAACGGTTTGGCCGGTTTTCGGGGAGTCGCCGGTGCCGACCACGTGGTCTTGGTATTTTACGCCGGATTCCAGCGTTACGATATTTGTCTCAGACATTCTTTTGCTCCCAAAAACGATCCGGCTCCTCCCTAGCTATAAGCGGGCGATCCGGCAAATCCAGCTGCGGAACTCTTATCGATTGAGGCGCCCCGCCCAAGAAGATTCCCGCTTTCGCGGGAATGACGGGGGGACGGGGCCGCCGGGATTTTAGGCGGCGCGGCGGGGGGGCATTAGGTCGGTGATGGTGCCGGCATAGGATTCGGCGGCGAGGCCGATGGTTTCGGATAGGGTGGGGTGGGGGTGGATGGTGAGGCCGATATCGGCCTCGTCGGCGCCCATTTCGATGGCAAGGGCGGCTTCGGCGATGAGGTCGCCGGCGCTGGGGCCGGCGATGCCGGCGCCGATGAGGCGTTTGCTTTCTTTGTCGAACAGAAGTTTGGTGAAGCCTTCGTCGCGGCCGAGGGAGAGGGAGCGGCCGGAGGCGGCCCAAGGGAAGATGCCTTTGTCGTAGGCGATGCCGTCGCGCTTGGCTTGGGTTTCGGTCAGGCCGACCCAGGCGATTTCAGGGTCGGTATAGGCGACGGAGGGGATCACTTTTGCGTCGAACGCAGCCTTGTGGCCGCAGGCGACTTCCGCCGCCACCTTGGCTTCGTGCGTGGCTTTGTGGGCGAGCATTGGCTGGCCGACGACGTCCCCCACGGCGAAGATGTGGGGGATATTGGTGCGCATTTGCTTATCGACGGGGATGAAGCCGTTGGGGGCGATGGTGATGCCGGCGGCCTCGGCGCCGAGGAGCTTTCCGTTGGGTTTGCGGCCGACCGCGACGAGCACCTGGTCGAATGAGGCAGAGCTTGCGCCATCCGGGCCTTCGAAATGGGCAAGCAGGGCGTCTTCGCGCGCTTCGACGCCGGTGATTTTGGTTTTTAGAAGGATTTTTTCGAATTGCGTGGCGAGGCGTTTTTGCAGGGGGGCCACGAGGTCTTTATCCGCGCCGGGAATGAGTTGGTCCATGAGTTCCACGACCGTCACGCGGCTGCCGAGGGCTTCGAACACCGTGCCCATTTCCAGGCCGATAATGCCGCCGCCGATGATGAGCAGGCGGGGTGGGATGGATTGCAAGGCCAGCGCGCCGGTTGAGTCGATCACGCGGGGGTCGTTGGGCGGGGTAAAGGGGAGGGTTACGGGCTCGGAGCCGGCGGCGATGATGGCTTGGTCGAAGGTGATTTTTTGCGGGCCCGCGGCGCTGGTGAGCGTAATGCTGTTGGCGGAGTCGAACTTTGCTTCGCCGTTTACCACGGTGACGTTGCGGCGGCGGGCCAAGTCTACCAGACCGCCGGTGAGGCGGTTGATGACGCTGGATTTCCAATCGCGCAGTTGGTCGAGGTTGATGGCGGGGGGGCCGAAGCCGACGCCGTGGGTGGCCATGGCGGCGGCGTCTTTGATGGTTTTGGCGGCGTGCAGAAGGGCTTTCGAGGGGATGCAGCCGACATTGAGGCAGACGCCGCCGAGGGTTTCCCGGCGGTCCACCAGGACGACTTTTTTGCCGAGATCGGCGGCGCGGAAGGCGGCGGTGTAGCCGCCTGGCCCGGCGCCGATGACCAGAAGTTCGGCGTGGGTGGTGCTCATAGTGAAATCCTGCGGAAATCGGCCAGGAGGGCGCAGTAGGTGACGAGGAAGCGGGCGGCTTCCGCGCCGTCAATCACCCGATGGTCCCAGGAGAGGCTGACGGGCATGATGAGGCGGGGCTGGAATGCTGATCCGTCCCAAACGGGCGTCATTTTGGCGCGGGCGGCGCCCAGGATGGCGACTTCGGGGGCGTTGATGATGGGGGTAAAGCCGTTGCCGCCGATGCCGCCCAAGGAGGAGATGGTGAAACAGCCGCCTTGCATGTCGCCGGGTTTGAGTTTGCCGGCGCGGGCCTGGCCGGCGAGGTCGCCGGCTTCGGCGGCGATGGCGGTGAGGCCTTTTTGGTCGGCGTCCTTGATGACCGGGACCACCAGACCGTTTGGCGTGTCCGCCGCGAAGCCGATGTGAAAATAGCGTTTTAGGATGAGGTCTTCGCCGTCCAGCGAGGCGTTGAAAGTCGGGTGTTTTTTCAGCGCGGCGACGGCGGCTTTGATCATGAAGGCGAGCATGGTGAGTTTTTCGCCGCTCTTTTCGCGTTCCTTGTTGATGTCCAGGCGGAATTTTTCGAGCGCGGTGACGTCCGCTTCGTCAAAATTGGTGACGTGGGGGATGATGATGGAATTGCGGGAGAGATTGGCGCCGGAGATTTTTTTGATTTTGGAGAGGGCGGCGCGCTCGATGGGGCCGAATTTGGCGAAATCGACTTGCGGCCAGGGGAGCAGGTCCAGGCCGGTGCCGGTGTTTTTGGGCGGGGCGGCGGCGGGCGTGGCGGCGGTGGCGACGGCGTTTTTTACATAGCCGGTGATGTCGGATTTTTGGATGCGGTTTTTGGCGCCGGTGCCGCGCACGTTATGCAAATCGACCCCAAGCTCCCGCGCGAAGCGGCGGATGGAGGGCGAGGCATGGGGCAAGGCGCCGGTTGGGGCGGGCGCGGCTTGCGGGGGCGGGGCGGAGGGCGTGGAGATTGGCGCGGGCGCCGGGGCTGGGGCGGCGGGAACCGGCGGCGGTTCGGCGGCGATGGGCGCGGGCGCGGCGGTCGGGGCGCCGGATTCAAGAAGGATGAGCAGGCTGCCCTGGCTGACCTTGTCGCCCAGATTGACGCGGACTTCTTTGACGATGCCGGCGAAAGGGGAGGGGACGTCGATGGTTGCTTTGTCGGATTCCAGGACGACGAGGGTTTCATCCGCGCTGACGGCAGCACCCGGCTTGGCCAGAATTTCGATGACGGGGACGTCTTTGAAATCGCCGATATCGGGGACGGTGATTTCAATGAGTTTCGTTGCGGATGGGGTGGGTAGGGGCTGGGCTTGCGCCACGGGGGCCGGCGCGGCGGGAGGCGTTGGGGGCGCGGCCGGGGCGGGAGCGGCGGCGGCGCTGGGGGCGCCGGATTCCAGAAGGATGAGGGCGGTGCCCTGGCTGACCTTGTCGCCTAGTTTGATGCGGACTTCCTTTACGGTGCCGGCGAAGGGGGATGGCACGTCGATGGTCGCTTTGTCGGATTCCAGCACGACGAGGGTTTCATCCGCGCTGACCGCAGCACCCGGCTTGGCCAGAATTTCGATGACGGGGACGTCTTTGAAATCGCCGATGTCGGGGACGGTGATTTCAATAATTTGCGGCTTGGAAATCTGATTCATCGCACTCACAACGATTAAATGGGGTTTTACGTTCCGATAACCCGTCATTCCCGCGCTGGGGGCCGCTTAAGAAGATTCCCGCTTTCGCGGGAATGACGGGGCGGGGGCCGCGGGAATGACGGGTGAGATGGGTTGCTACACTGTCCAGGGGGCCGGGGCTGGGTCGGCGAGGCCGAAATTTTTTACCGCGTCCACCAGCACTGCGTGGTCTATCGTGCCTTCGCGGACCAGGGCTTCGAGGGCGGCCAGAACGATGTTTTGGCGGTCTACCTCAAAAAATTTGCGCAATGCGGCGCGGGTGTCGCTGCGGCCGAAACCGTCCGTGCCGAGGGTGACGAAACGGGCGTCTATGTAAGGCGCGATGAGTTGCGGGTAAGCGCGGACGTAATCGGTGGCGGCGATGACGGGCGCGCGGCCTTGCAGGCAGGTTTCCACATGGCTGCGCGAAGCCGGGTCGCCGCCGAGGCGGCGGGCGCGTTCAACCGCCGACGCGTCTTTGGCTAGCTCTGAAAAACTGGTGGCGCTGAAAATTTCGCTGGCAATGCCGAAAGTTTCGAACAGGATATCGGCGGCGGCGATGACTTCGCGGAAGATGGCGCCGGAGCCGAGCAGGCGGACCCTTTTGGGCGCGTCGGCTGGGCCGCGCGAGTCGAATTTGTAGAGGCCTTTGATGATGTCGGCTTCCGCGCCGGGGGTGAGCGAAGGCTGGCCGTAATTTTCGTTCATCAAGGTGATGTAATAGAATTCGTCGCGCTGCTCTTCCATCATGCGGCGGGCGCCATTGTCCATGATGATGGCGAGTTCGGCGGCGAAGGCCGGGTCGTAGGCGCGGCAATTGGGGATGGTGGCGGCGACGATGTGGCTGGAACCGTCTTGGTGTTGCAGGCCCTCGCCGCCGAGCGTGGTGCGGCCGGCGGTGGCGCCAAGGAGGAAGCCGCGGGCGCGCTGGTCCGCCGCCGCCCAGATGAGGTCGCCGACGCGCTGGAAGCCGAACATGGAGTAGTAGATATAGACGGGCAGCATGGGGATGCCGTGCGCGCTGTAGGAGGTGGCGGCGGCGACCCAGGAGGAGATGGCGCCGGCTTCGGTGATGCCTTCTTCCAAGAGCTGGCCGTTGCGGACTTCGCGGTAATACAGCATCGAGCCGGCATCTTCCGGTTCGTAAAGCTGGCCGACGGAGGAATAGATGCCGACCTGGCGGAAGAGATTGGCCATGCCGAAGGTGCGGGCTTCGTCGGCCACGATGGGCACGATGCGCGGGCCGATTTGCTTATCCTTCAGCAACCCGCCCAGCATGCGCACCGCCGCCGTGGTGGTGGACATTTCCTTGTCTTCTGATTGCAGGGCGAAGGCCGCGTAGCTTTCCAAGGGCGGAATGGCGACGGTTTCTGGCGCGTTGCGTTCGCGCTTCGGCATGTAGCCGCCGAGCGCTTCGCGGCGGGCGCGTAGATACGCAATTTCCGCGCTGTCTTCCGCCGGCTTGCAAAATTTCAGCGCGGCGACTTCATCATTTGTCAGCGGCAACTTGAAACGGTCGCGGAATTCGATGAGCGCGTCGACATCGAGTTTTTTGGCCTGGTGCGCTGTCATGCGGGATTCGCCGGCATTGCCCATGCCGTAGCCCTTTTTGGTTTTGGCGAGGATGACGGTGGGGCGGCCTTTATGCGCGCGGGCGGCGGCGAAGGCGGCGTAGAGTTTGCGGAAATCATGGCCGCCGCGCTTGAGGGCGTTGATTTCGGCATCCGACATGGTTTCCGCCAAGGCTGCGGAGGCCGGATCACGGTCAAAGAATTTGGCGCGGTTATAGTCGCCGTCCTTCGCACCCAGAGTCTGGTATTCGCCATCCACGGTTTCGGCGAAGCGGCGGAGCAGCACATGGTTGGTATCGCGCGAGAATAGCGAATCCCATTCCGAGCCCCACAAGACTTTGATGACGTTCCAGCCGGCGCCGGTGAAGAGGGATTCCAACTCTTGAATGATCTGGCCGTTGCCGCGCACGGGGCCATCCAGGCGCTGCAGGTTGCAGTTGATAATAAAAGTGAGGTTGTCCAGCTTTTCGCGGGCGGCCATGGTGAGGGCGCCGATGGATTCCGGCTCGTCCATTTCGCCGTCGCCGAACACGCCCCAGACATGGCGGCCGGAGGCTGGTTTTAGTTCGCGATGTTCGAGATAGCGGATGAAGCGGGCCTGGTAGGCCGCACTCATGGGGCCGATGCCCATGGAGCCGGTGGGGAATTGCCAGAAATCCGGCATCAGCCAGGGATGCGGGTAGGAGCAGAGGCCGTTGCCGCCGACCTCTTGGCGATAGTTTTGGATACGCTCCTCGCTGAGGCGGCCTTCCAGAAACGCGCGGGCATAAACACCCGGGGCTGAGTGCGGCTGATAAAAGACGAGGTCGCCCGGGGCGCCTTCGCTGCCGGCGCGGAAAAAATGGTTGAAGCCGACTTCAAAAATCTCGGCGGCGGAGGCGTAGCTGGCAATGTGGCCGCCGAGATCGCCGTAAGCCTGGTTGGCGCGCATGACCATGGCGAGCGCGTTCCAGCGCAGCAGGGAGGTGATACGCTCCTCGATGGCAAGATCGCCGGGATAGGCGCCTTGGCGTTCCAGCGGGATGGTGTTGCGGTAGGCGGAGAATTGCTGGGTGGTGTCGGCCGCGCCAATGTCCCGCAACGTGTTGATGAGCTGCTGGACCAGGAATTGGCCGCGGGCGGGGCCGGATTCCTGAATGACGGCGGAGAGGGAGTCCAGCCACTCAGTGGTCTCGACCGGATCTTCATCGCCGGACTGGCCTAGGAGAGGAATATTGCTGCCGTCCATTTGTGCCTGCTTTCGCCTGTATACGCCGATAATGGCCGTTATATAGACCGGAATGCGGCGCCATGCCTGCTGTATTTGGCTGTTCATAGAAGTTTTAACAGCATAATATGCTGTTAAAATCCTTTTTGGAGCATATCATGCCGGCTTCCACGCTCGACGCCACGGACCTAAAAATTCTCGACTTGTTGCAGCAAGACGCCAAGCTGACGAATGTGGAGCTTTCCGCGCGGGTGAATTTATCGCCATCGCCGTGCCTGGCGCGGGTGCGGGCACTGGAGCAGGCGGGGGTGATAAGCCGGTATGTGACGTTGCTGGACCCGGCCCGGCTGGGGCTTGGGCTGAGCGTGTTCATCCAGATTACCCTGGAGCGGCAGGTGGCGCGCAATTTGAACGATTTTCAAGACGCGATCACCAAATATGCCGAGGTTATGGAATGTTATCTGATGACCGGGGATTTTGACTATCTGATCCGCGTGGTGGTGAAGGACATGCCGGCGCTGGAACTGTTCATTCTTGAAAAACTGACGAAGATTGCGGGGATTTCGAATATTAAATCCAGCTTTGCGTTGAAGCAGGTGAAGTACAAGACGGCGCTGCCGCTAACGGCATAAACGGCGAAACATGTTTCGCGCCCGCGTAAAGATTTTGATAATTACGTTTCTGTTTAAGAAAACTTCCTTAATTTATAAATTTTTTGTTCATGATTAATGCTTAATTTTGTTGCATGTCAGGTTTTATAAAAGAATTCTTAATGGAGCTGTCAGCATGCAAAGCTTTCTCTCAAATCGCCTCCATGAACGAAAACTACAGGCCCTGGATCGGCTGCCCACCAAGGTCATGTTGGCGGATGCCAAGCTGAACATCGTTTATATGAATGCCGCCCTTCTTGAGATGATGGGGCAAGCCGAGCCGGAATTAAAAAAAGATTTACCGCGTTTTTCGGTTGGGACGCTGATCGGCAGCAATATCGACGTGTTTCACAAAAACCCGTCGCATCAGCGCCACATGCTGGCTGTTCTGGACAAGCCGCACCGGGCCACCATTGAAGTTGGCGGGCGTTTTTTCGACCTGATCGTGATCCCGCTGCAAAAAGCCGACACGCGCATCGGCTTTGCCGTGGAATGGCAAGATGCCGATGAAAGGCTGGTCAATGCCGACTACGCGGCACAGGTGGCCGCCGTGAGCCGCTGCCAGGCGATCATTGAATTTACCGTGACGGGACAGATCACCAAGGCCAACCAGAATTTTCTGGATGTCATGGGCTATCGTCTTGAGGAGATCAAAGGCCAGCATCATAGCATGTTTATTGATCCCGCCGCGCGCGCGGCTCCGGAATACCAGGCGTTTTGGAGGGACCTCGCCGCTGGCCGTCCCCAAGTCTCGGAGTTCAAGCGGGTTGGCAAAAACGGCAAGGAAGTTTGGATTCAGGGGTCGTATAACCCCATCATCGACGGTCACGGCAAGGTCAAGAAGGTTGTGAAATTCGCCATCGACGTGACCGAGCGGGTCAAGTCGGTCGGCGCCATCGGCCGCGCGCTGAGCGTGCTGGCGGCGGGCGACCTGGAGCAACGCATCGACGCCAAGCTGACGCCTGAGCTTGACGCGTTGCGCATCGACTATAACCGGGCGCTGGAGACGCTGAACGGCTCGATGCGGCGCGTTGACGAAAGTGCGGGCATCCTGCGGGAGGGTACCGAGGAGATCAGCAGCGCCGCCGATGATCTTTCAAGACGCACCGAGCAGCAAGCGGCGAATTTGGAGGAGACTGCCTCGGCGCTCGATGAAATCACCGCGGCGGTGAAAAATACGGCGCAAAATTCCATCCATGCCCGGCAGACGGTCGCCACTGCCAGGACCGACGCCGAAGCCTCCGCGATTATCGTGCGCCAGGCGGTGGCCGCAATGCGCGCGATCGAGGCGTCGTCCCGCCAGATCGGCCAGATTATCGGCGTGATCGACGAGATCGCCTTTCAGACGAATTTGCTGGCGCTGAATGCCGGCGTGGAGGCGGCGCGCGCGGGCGATGCCGGGCGCGGCTTTGCCGTCGTCGCCTCCGAGGTGCGGGCCTTGGCACAGCGCTCCGCCGACGCCGCCAAGGAGATCAAGGGACTGATTTCGACCTCGGCCGCTCAGGTTAATCAGGGCGTCGACCTGGTGGCCAAAACGGGTGAGGCGCTGGAGAGGATTATTGGGCAGGTATCCGAGATCAACGGCGTGGTTGACGAGATCGCGGCCTCGGCGCTGGAGCAGGCGACCGGGCTGCAGGAAGTGAACAAGGCGGTGAACCAGATGGACCGGGTGACCCAGCAGAATGCCGCGATGGTGGAAGAGACAACGGCGGCGGCGCGGGCGCTGGCCGGGGAGACGGTGACGTTGAGCCAGCAGGTGCGGCAGTTCAAGCTGGGTGCGCCAGCGCCGGCCAGGGCGTTGGCGGTATAGAAGGAACGGCGCAATGGCCCGTTATCTCTCAAGAGACTTGATCTGGTGAAATGAGTACGTCGCTGATCTCCTTAGGCAAGCGCGCAATAACCTGCAAATAGGCCGCGGCGGGGGCGTCTGGGTGGCGGCGGCCTTGTTCCCAGTTTTTTAGCGTTGAGAGCGGGATGCGGTAGGTTGCGGCGAATTTTTCCTGCGACATGTGAAGGCCATGGCGGATGGCCCGCACATCCGGCAGTGCTACGGTGTGGACGCGCATGCCGGTTTTTTCGCCGCGCGCATGGGCGAGCGCTTCGGTCAGGCTTTCGATCAGGTCATCGGCGAACTTGCTCATGTTTCAGCTCCGTCCATAGGCTTGTCTCAAGGCCACCGCGAGGGATTGCACGCGGCGTTTTTCGTCCGGCGCCAGGTTCTCCTGCTGGGCCTTGGCATAGACCATCAGGAGAAAGAGCGGCATTGCATCATCGTGGTAAAAATACACGATTCTGGCGCCGCCGCGCTTACCCGACCCCCGCCGCCCCCAGCGCAGCTTGCGCACGCCGCCCGTGCCGGGAATAACGTCGCCTTCCTCGGGGTTGGCGGCGATAAAATCGACAAAGGCGTTGCGCTCCGCTTCTGTCCACACGGCAGCAGCCTGGCGAATGAAGAGTTGCGTTTCGGCGACGGTGAGAAGTGGAATCTCGTCGAGGCTGTACGCCATTGGCGTTGTTTTGTCAAGAAAAGACTTCATTGGCGCCCTCAATTTTTTGAGGCGTGGAATCCCGCGGCCAGGGCGTCTTTCTCGCAGACATAGGCGCCGTGCTTGGTTTTGCCGTAATAGCGGGAGGCGGCGAGGTGGAAAGCCTTGGTTTTTGTGAAGCTGGACCAGACCACCACATCGCCTGGGCAATGCG
>Ga0116227_10016245_pt1 | contig 10758 bp, 9 predicted proteins | sample S1TSphgellanicum_FD_89693 | JGI IMG/M metagenome (GOLD analysis project Ga0116227, IMG submission 89693) | Host-associated microbial communities from peat moss isolated from Minnesota, USA - S1T2_Fb - Sphagnum magellanicum MG | ecosystem: Host-associated > Plants > Peat moss > Unclassified...
ACGAACCACGCCAGGACGAGGCGGGCAAGCAGTGAAGAGGTGCGCAGGGCGTGCATGGCCTGGCATTATCTGCGAATACCGTCGTTGCTTCGGGCGGCCCGGAGGCTCAGGCGGGGCGTGTGGCAGCCGGCAGGGCCTGGTCCGGCTCCGCAGGCTGCGAACCGGGCTTGTCCTTGCGATGCGCCCAGGTGTAGAGCAGCGGCAGTACCAGCAGCGTCAACGCCGTGGAGGACAGAATCCCGCCGATCACGACGGTGGCCAGGGGGCGCTGCACTTCCGACCCGGTTCCCGTCGCCAGGGCCATCGGGATGAAGCCCAGCGAAGCGACCAGGGCGGTCATCAGCACCGGCCGCAGCCGCTGGACGGCGCCTTCATGCACCGCCTCGTGCAATGGCAAGCCCTTTTCCCGCAGCTGGCGGATGAAGGACAGCATCACCAGGCCGTTGAGCACCGCCACGCCGCACAGGGCGATGAAGCCGACCCCTGCCGAGATGGACAGCGGAATGTCCCGCAGCCACAGCGCCACCACACCGCCGGTCAGGGCAAACGGGATGCCTGTGAAGACCAGCAGGCCATCCTTGACGTTGCCGAACATGGCGAACAGCAGCACGAACACCAGCGCCAGCGACACCGGGATCACGATCTGCAGGCGCTGCGTGGCGGACTGCAGGTTCTCGAACTGGCCGCCCCAGGCGAGCCAGTAGCCGGCCGGCAGCGCGACTTTCTGCATCGTCTCCTGGGCTTCGCTCACGAAGGAGCCGAGGTCGCGTCCGCGCACGTTGGCGCTGACGACGATGCGCCGCTTGCCGTCTTCGCGGCTCACCTGGTTCGGGCCGGGGGCGATGGAGAAATCCGCGACCTCGCTCAGCGGAATGAACGTGACCTGCGAGGCCGCCGCGCCCTTGGGCAGCGCGATGGGCAGGCGGCGGATCGCGTCGAGATCCTGCCGCGTGCCTTCTGGCAGGCGCACGAGGATGGCGAAGCGGCGGTCGCCCTCGAACAGGGTGCCGGCCTGCCGCCCGCCCACGGCCGTGGCGATGGTGTCCTGGACATCGCCGACGTTGAGCCCATAGCGTGCAGTCCTGGCGCGGTCCACGTTGATGGTGAGCATGGGCAGGCCCGTGGTCTGCTCGACCTTGACCTCCGATGCGCCGGGCAGGGCCTGCAGCACGGCAGCAGCCTGGGCGGCCGACTTGTTGAGCACGTCCATGTCGTCGCCGAAGATCTTCACCGCCACGTCGCTGCGCACGCCCGAGATGAGCTCGTTGAAGCGCAACTGGATGGGCTGCGAAAACTCGTAGCTGCTGCCGGCGAGCTTCTCGGCCTCTTCCTGGATGGCGTCTAGCAGCTCCGCGGGGGTCTTGCGGGGCTCGGGCCATTCGCTCTGGGGCTTGAGCATGATGTAGCCGTCCGAGATGTTCGGCGGCATCGGGTCGGAGGCGATCTCGGCCGTGCCGGTGCGCGCGAACACGCGCTTGATTTCCGGGAATTTCTCCTTCAGCGTGGTTTCGAGCTGCTGCTGCATCTCGACCGACTGCGTCAGGCTGGTGCCGGGGATGCGGATGGCCTGGATGGCCAGGTCGCCCTCGCTGAGGTTGGGGGCGAATTCGGTGCCCAGGCGGGTCGCCAGCAGGCCCGAGAGCACGACCGTGACGACCGCGAGGGTGACGACCAGGGCGCGGGCCTGCATGGTCCGGCGCAGCAGGGGCTCGTAGCCGTCGCGCACCCAGTGCATCAGGCGGTTCTCCTTCTCGGCGACGTTGCGGCCGATGAAGAGGGCTACGGCGGCGGGCACGAACGTGACCGACAGGATCATGGCGCCGAGCAGGGCGATCACGACCGTGAACGCCATGGGGTGGAACATCCTGGCCTCGACGCCGGTCAGGGCGAAGATGGGCAGGTACACCACCATGATGATGAGCTGGCCGAAGATCAGCGGCCGGCGCGCCTCCTGCGAGGCCGCGAACACTTGCGCAAAGCGCTCCTTGAGCGTGAGGCTGCGGCCGGCCGCAGCCTGGGCGTGGGAGAGCCGGCGCACGCAGTTCTCCACGATCACGACTGCTCCGTCCACGATGATCCCGAAGTCCAGCGCGCCCAGGCTCATGAGGTTGGCGCTGACCTTCTGGCTGACCATGCCCGTGAAGGTGAACAGCATCGCCAGGGGAATCACGGTGGCCGTGATCAGCGCGGCCCGGATGTTGCCGAGGAACAGGAAGAGGACCACGATCACGAGCACCGCGCCCTCAAGAAGGTTCTTCTTGACGGTGGCGATGGCCTTGTCGACCAGCACGGTGCGGTCGTAGACGGTCACGGCCTTCACGCCCGACGGCAGGGAGCGGTTGATCTCGAGCATCTTGGCATCGACCGCCTGCGAGACCGTGCGGCTGTTCTCGCCGATCAGCATGAACACGGTGCCCAGCACCACTTCGCGGCCGTTGTCGGTGGCCGCGCCCGTGCGCAGCTCCTTGCCGATCATGACCTCGGCGACGTCGCTGATGCGCACGGGCACGCCCGCGTTGTTGCCGAGGATCACGTTGCGCAGGTCGTCCATGGACTTGACCTGGCCGGGCGCGCGGATCAGGTACTGCTCGCCCTTGCGCTCGATGTAGCCCGCGCCCACATTGGCGTTGTTGCGGTCCAGGGCCGTGACCAGGTCGGCCATGGTCAGGCCGTAGGCGGAGAGCTTCTCCGGGCTCGGGGCGATCTGGTATTCCTTGGCGAAGCCGCCGATGCTGTTGATCTCGGTCACGCCCTTCACGTTGCGCAGCTGGGGCTTGATGATCCAGTCCTGGATCTCGCGCAGGTCCGTCGGGGTGTAGGGCTGCCCGTCGGGCTTGCGTGCGTCGTCTTCGGCCTCGACCGTCCACAGGTAGATCTCGCCCAGGCCGGTGGAGATCGGTCCGATGGCCGGGCTCACGCCTTGCGGCAACTGGTCGCGGGCGGACTGGATCCTTTCGTTGACGAGCTGCCGCGCGAAATAGATGTCCGTGCCGTCGTGGAAGATGACCGTCACCTGCGACAGCCCGTAGCGCGAGAGCGAGCGGGTCTGCTTGAGGCCCGGCAGGCCGCTCATCACCGTCTCGATGGGGTAGGTCACGCGCTGCTCGGTTTCGAGCGGCGAGTAGCCGGGGGCGGCGGTATTGATCTGGACCTGGACGTTGGTGATGTCCGGCACCGCGTCGATGGGCAGCCGCTGGTAGTTGTACAGCCCCAAGCCGACCATCGCGAGGACGGCCAGCATGACAAGCCATCGCTGCGCGATGGAGAAATGGATGATGCGTTCGAACATGTCAGTTATCCACGGCGCTGTGCGCCCCCTGCAGAAGATGAAACACAAAGGCACAAAGGGCCGCGTAGCAGGCCATGCCAGGACATCCGCGGAACCGGCTTGCCGGGCCGCGGGATGTGCCCCCTTGGCAGGGGGGTGGCGAAGACGCCAAGCGCGTAGCCTGGGGGTGGTTTCATTTCAGGCGATCAGTGCTCGTGGCCCGAGGAGCCCTTGCCCTTTTGCGCCTTGACCGCAAAGCTGCCCTTGCCGGCATGGGGGGTGCCGGCGTCGAGGCCCTCCAGGATCTCGACGCGCTTGCCGTCCGTGCGGCCCAGCCGCACCGTGCGCGCTTCGAAGCCGCCATTGACCTGGACGAACACCGTGGGCCTGTCCTCGACCGTTTGCACGGCGTCGGCCGAGACGGTCACCGGCGCATTGGACGTGCCGGAGACGAGTTCGACCGTGACGAACAGGCCGGGGCGCCATGCCAGCGCCGGGTTGGCCAGCGTGACGCGGGCCACGGCCGTGCGTGTCTGCTCGCCCAGCAGCGAGCCCACATAGGACACCCTGCCGGAAGCCGATTGCTCGAACCCGCTGGCACGGATGATGGCCTGCTCGCCGACGCGCACCAGGTTCAGGTTCGAGGCGCTGACGTTGATCTGCGCCCAGACCGAGGACAGGTCGGAGATGGTGAAGACTTGCGCGTCCTCGCGCACGGACTCACCTATCGACAGGTGCTTTTCGACGACCATGCCGTCGAATGGCGCGCGCAGTTCATAGCGAGACAGGTTGCCCGATCCGGCCGAAGCGCCAATGGCCTGGAGCTTCTGCGTTGCATTGGTGACGGCGATCTCCGCCTCGCGCTGCGCCTGCTCTGCCTGCAGGAAGTCCTGCTGCGCCGATATCTTGTCTTCGAACAGCCGGCGCTCGCGGTCTGCGGTGACCCGCGCCAGCGCCAGGCGCTTCTGGGCCGAAAGCAGCTCGCTGCGCTGCTCCGAGACCCCGACGCTTGCGAGCACTGCCAGGACCTGGCCCTTGCGCACTTGCTGCCCCAGGTCCACGGAGACGCTCTCCACCACGCCCGCCACTCGTGGGACGACGTGGGCGGTGCGGTCTTCGTTGAACTTGATCTCCCCCGGCAATTGCACGGTGGTGGAGATCTGCGAGGGGCCGGCGGTATCGATCGACACGCCGGAGGAGGCGATCTGCGCCTTGGTGAACTCGACCTTCTCGCCGTGTCCCTCTTCCTTCCCGGCACCGGCCGCGGCCTTCTCGTCGTGCCCGTGCTCGTCCTTGTGTTCCGCGGACTTTTCGTCATGTCCGTGCGGGTCTGCATGGCCGGCCTCGCCGCCTTTGGGCGCGGCTTTCCTGACGTCCCCGTCATGCTCGTCGTGGGCATGTCCGTCGGTCTCGTGCTTGGCGGCCTGCTGGGACTGTCCGGCGGGCGCCTGCCCGGACTTGCCGCTCCGCATGATGGCTGTGCCTGCCGCGATGGCCAGCACGATGATGATGGCGATGGCCACCCATTGCGTGCGCAAGGAGCCGGCCGATGTGTCGTTGCTGTTCTTCATGATGCTCAGGAAACCATGGTCATTGGGGGTTGAGCAGGACCGACGTCTCGTCGGAAATGCTGAGCAGGCGCTCGAGCTCGGCGGCCGCCTGGTAGGTGTCGGCCAGGGCGCGCAGGTACTGCGCCTGGGTGCCGATGAGCGTGCGCTGTGCGTCCAGTGCCTCGAGGTAGCTGAACTTGCCCAGCGTGAAGCCTTGCGCTGCGGCCTGGTAGGCGCTGCGGGCGCCGGGTACGGCGTCGCGCTGCAGGGTGAGCGCCTCCGTGCGCGCGGCGCGCAACTGCTCGCGCGCCTGGGCCACGTCCGTGGCCAGGCGCAGTTCCGCCGCGGCCAGCTCGTCCTGCGCCTTGTCTTCACGGCGCATGGCCTCGGCGATGTTGCCCTGGTTGCGGTCGAACAGGGGGATCGGCACCGAGATGCCGATGACCGCCTGCGTGAGTCCCGACTCCTGGGACCGCTTGGCCCCCGCGGTGATCGCGACATCCACCACGCTGCGGGCCTGCTCCAGCGCCACCGCCGCCCTCCAGCGTTCCACCTCGAGCCGGGCGCGCCGGAGCTGGGGCGAGGCCTGCAGGCGCTGCTGGACAAACCCATCGGGCAGTCCCTCGGCCGGCAGGACCAGACTGCCGAGGACGTCGCCATAGGCCGGCACCGTGTCGCCCCACAACGAGGACAGGCGCTGTCTGGCGGTCCGCACGTCGCTCTCGGCGCGTGCCAGGTCCGCCTGCGCCGCGGCCTGGGCAACGCGGGCGCGGGTCTCTTCCACTGGCGAGATCTTGCCCGCCTGTACGCGCTTGCCCGCAGCATCCGCGCTGCCGGACGACAGCGACAGGGATTCCTGGGCAAGCTTCAGGCGCTCTTTGGCCAGCAGAACCTCGAGATAGCGCGAGACCACCGCCGCCCGCACGTCTGCGCGGTACTGGTCGATGCCAAGCTCGGCCTGTTCCCGTATGCGCGATGCCACGGCCACCCGTGCCTCGCGCTTTCCGCCGCGCTCGATAGGAACGGTGACCTGGAATGTCGTGGTCCGCCGGCCATGCCTGACGTCTTCCTGGAGGAGCGACCCCTCCGGGTTCGGTCGAAGCCCTGCCTGGGTCAATGCCCCGGCGGTGGCCTCCCACTCGCGGCGGATGGCCGATAGATCGGGGTTGGCGACGAGCGCGCGCCGGACGGCTTCGCCCATCGATAGCGCGCTCGCCGCGGGCGGAGCCGCCAATGCCGTGGGTGCCGCCATGTCGGGCGGCGCGAGCTGTGCCTGGGCTGAGCAGGACACCAGGAGGAGCGCGAGCGCAAAGCGCGGCGCGACCTCAGGAAAAGAGGGGCGAAAGAATGCCACCGAGGACTCCGAAGTGAGAGAAAACTTCGGCGAGCCCGGACGAATTCAGGACAGGGGTGTCATCGTCAGGAGATCGCCGCCGGGGTAGGGCGGCCGCTCCATTTGGGCTTCTCGATTTCGTTCGGCGAGCGCGACCCCGGCGGTGCCAGGTGGCGCGCGAGTTTCCAGCTCTCGGCAGCTCGGCCCAGGAAATGCCCCGGGCCATGGGCGATCAGCATCGCGCCCGGCTGCGCCAGTTCGTGGAACTGGCAAATGCCTCCGGGCTCGTCGTGGTGGGCCAGCAGTTCTGCAACCTCCGAGCCCCCGTCGAACACGGCGGAGAAGGTGCCGGCGTCATCGGCGAGCTCATGCCCCTGCGCCGCGCTCCATTGGAACGGGACCAGTACCAGCATGAACACGATGACCAGGCGGCTGAACATTTCCGAAGCATTCTACGAAAGGGCAATGTTCCCAAAAGACCCGTCAGAGGCTACGGGCAAGCGCCTGTCTGGCAGTCGCCCGCAGTTCTGGCACGTTCCGGGCGGCCTCCAGGCCGGACCTGCTCACCGCTCGCCCTTGCTGATTTCGCCGGCCTGCATCGCACGCAGCGTCTCGCGCTTGACTTCCGCGCGGCTCAGACCGGGGCCGGTCCGGTCGTCGGCCGAGGCGCCCCAGCCTTCGCCGTACGGCGCGGTGCGCTGCGACTGCGCGCGCACGGCGGCATCTCGCTCGGCCACTACCTGCGCCCGGTCCTTGTTCAAGGCGCGGTGCGACGGGTGTTCGGTGACGCCTTTCTCGCCGCTGCCGGGGTGGAATTCGCCGGCGGCATGCACCACGGCGGGTACGCCCAGGAGGGCGGCCGCGAGGCCGGTGCCGATGAGGAGGGTGCGGATCTTGGACATGGTTTCCCTTTCGTTGTACCGGCGCCTTCGTGGGCCGGACCCGACGATGTGCCGGGGTGAAAGCACTCTAGGAAACCAGTCCGCCATCCACCCTGCACCGGGATTACAAATAAGTAATCCCGGCGCAGGGGGAGAGTTCCTATCATCGGCCGATGCGCATACTGGTGGTCGAAGACGAGCAGAAGATGGGGGACTACATCCGCAAGGGCCTCTCGGAAAACGGCTTCCAGGTGGACCTGGCCAGGGATGGGCTGCAGGGGCGCGCGATGGCTCTGGCGGGCGAGTACGACATTCTTCTGCTCGACGTCATGCTCCCGGGCATCGATGGCTTTGCGGTACTGGCCGATGTCCGCGCCGTGAAGGCGATGCCCGTCCTGATGCTGACCGCCAAGGACGAGATCGATGACCGCGTCCGGGGCCTGCAGGCCGGTGCGGACGACTACCTGCTCAAGCCCTTTGCCTTCTCGGAGCTGCTGGCCAGGCTCCACGCACTGCTGCGGCGCGGCAAGCTGCAGGAGACAACCCAGTACCAGCTGGCGGGCTTGCAGCTCAATCTGATCGCCCGCAAGGCCACCCGCAACGGCGTCAGGCTCGACCTGACCGCCAAGGAGTTCGCCCTGCTCACGCTACTGATGCGGCGCACCGGGCAGGTCCTCTCTCGCACGCTGCTCGCGGAGCAGGTCTGGGGCATGAACTTCGACAGCGAGACCAACGTGGTCGAGGTCGCCATCCGGCGGCTGCGCAGCAAGATGGACGAGCCCTTCGAGTCCAGGCTGCTGCACACGGTCCGCGGGATGGGGTATGTCCTCGAGGACCGGGACACTTGATGGCGACGCGCTCCATCCAGCGCTCGCTGTCGTGGTGGCTGGCCATTCAGACGCTGTGCTGCCTGGCCGTGACCTCTGCGGTCATCTACGTGGTGGCGCATCACAGCTTCGACCAGCGGCAGCGCGCTGAAATCGTGCGGCACGAAGGGATGATCCGCGCGCTCTATGGCGAGGCAAAGGCCGCTGACAACTGGGACGGCCTGCGCACCGAACTCCTGGATTTCTTCCGCACCCATGACGAGCTGGCCGTGCAGCTCAGGCGTAACGGCGAACTCATCTTCGCAGCGGGCCCTGCTGCGAGCACGGGCTCCTGGAGGCAGGAGCGCCTCATGCCCCGGGCGGACGCGCCGGAGCTTGAACTGCAGATGGCAATCGATGTCGGCTCCGACCGGGGTGTATTGCGGACGCTGGCCATCGCGCTGTTGATCGTGTCCCTCGGCGCGTCGCTGGTGGCGTCGCTCATCGGCGCCCGGCTGGTGCGCAGGGCGCTGACGCCATTGCGCTCGCTGGCCCGGGAAACGCGCCAGGTGGGGCCGCACGCGTCCGGCAAGCGCCTGGACGAAGGCGCCTACGGGACCGAGATGGCGCCCTTCGTCCACCAGTTCAATCAGATGCTCGAGAGAACCGAGCAGGCCTATCAGCAACTGGAGGCGTTCAATGCGGACGTCGCCCATGAACTGCGGACACCCCTCGCCAACCTGATCGGAGAGGCGGAAGTCGAACTTGCCAAGCCCCGCAATGCAGACGAGTTGCGCGAGGTCCTGCTCTCCAATGTCGAGGAAGCCCGCAGGCTGTCGGCGATCGTGTCGGACATGCTCTTCCTCTCCCGGGCGGACCGAGGCGTCACCGCGCGCACGGAGCATGTCGAGGCCCTGTCCATTCCCGCCCTGGACGTGGTCGAGTTCCACGAAGCGGTGCTGGAGAGCAGGGGATTGACGGTCGAGCTCGTCGGCGACGCGGGAGTAGAGGCCGATCTCGGCCTGGTCAAGCGCGCCATCTCCAACCTTCTGGGCAACGCCATCCAATATGCGACGACGGGCTCGGTGATCCGGATCGACATCGGCAGGCGCGACGGCGCGACCTGGGTCGGGATATCGAACCAGGGGCCTGACATTCCGGCCGGCGCAGGCGACAAGCTGTTCGAGCGGTTCTACCGGGTCGATCGCAGCCGCACAGGAGCGCACTACGGCCTGGGCCTGGCCATCGTGGCGGCCATTGCGCGGATGCACGGCGGCGAGACCCGGGCGTCTTCCTGCGCGGGCACGACCACGGTGGCGTTCTCGATCGGGACCGTGGCAGGGCCTTGAGGCCGATGCGGGGCGCCGCGCCGGCCCACAGGCGGCATGCCAGGCCCGCTTGCTGCATCTTCCCCGGCCGCAGCAGCCGCGGGGTGGGTCAGGTGCCCGTGGCCGATCCGGTGGCGCCTTCGCCGGCCGCACCAGTCAGCAGCTGCACTGCTTCCTGCACCGCCGCCGCGTCGGCCGGCCGTACCAGCCGCGCCAGTTCCTGTCCATCGCGCAGGAAGACCAAGGTCGGCCAGAGCTTGACCCTGAACGAACGGCCCAGCGCCCGGCCCGGCCCGTCTTCCACCTTGAGGTGGCGCAACGCTGGCTCGGATGCGAGCGCCTGGGCGATCAGCGGCTGCGCGGCGCGGCAGAAGCCGCACCAGTCGGTGCCGAACTCCAGCAGCGTGGCACCGGGCAGGGCATCGACCTCGGCGCGGGTGGGTGCAGTAGCGGCGTAGGGGGCGGGCGCAGGCATGAAGGGCTCCTCGGTCGGCGGGGAAACGCACCATTCTGCAGTGGTGCGAACGCTCCTGTTTTTGTAGCCTTAAGCCAAGGTATTTCCTGGGCTTCAGACACTTTTATCCAGAATCGGCTCAAAAGGGCACGCCGTCCAGCCGGCCCATCCTGCCGCTGGCGAAATCGCGCTTGGCCTGGGCCAGGCGCTCGGGTGTGTCCATGACGAAGGGGCCGTCGAACAGCGGCATACCCGCCACCGGGACGCCACCCAGCAGCGCGACATCGGCACCCCGGCCGTCGGTGGCGCTCAGGTGCAGTTCGTCGCCATCGCCGAGCAGGGCCAGGCCGCTGGTGTCCAGAGGCGCTGCCCCGGCGTGCTGGATGCGGCCCTGCAGCACGTACAGGCCCAGCTCCAGCCCCGCCTCCACGGCCAGCGTGACCGAGGCGCCGGCCGCAAGGTGGATGTGGCCGAACACGGTGGTGCTGGCGAGCCGCATCGGCCCTTCGACGCCACCGATGCGCCCGGCGATCACGCGGGTGCGCGCACCTGCCTCGCCAAACTCCGGGATGTCGGCCGCACGGAACGATCGGTAGGTCGGGTCGGAAAGCTTCAGGTCCGGCGGCAGGCTGGTCCAGAGCTGCAGGCCGTGGCGCCCGCCCTCTGGCTGCTCGGCGTGCAGCAGGCCGCGCCCGGCACTGATGCTTTGCGCATCGCCGGGCCCCAGGCGATCGACGTTGCCCAAACTGTCGCGGTGCTCGACGCCGCCTTCGAGCAGGTAGCTCAGCACCTCGATGCCGGCATGCGGGTGCGGTCGGTCGCCTATGCCGCGCCGGCTGCGGTGGCGGTAGTGGTCGATGAAGACGAAGGGCCCGAGCGACTGGCGCGCGGGCAGTGGCAGGGCACGCCAAAGCAGCATGTCGCCATCGTCGATGATCCGCTCGGCGGGCAGTACGCTCTCAATGGTGCGTTGCATACGGGGCTCCTCAGATCTTGTCGAATCCGCCGCCTGCGGCGTTCATGCCGTCCTCGATATGCAGCGTCCCGATGCTGCCATTCAACTCCAGCGCGGGGACGCCCTTGCCGTGGGTCCTGAGGCCGCCGCTGATGTCGATCTCGCGGGCCGAGCCGCCGGGCT
>Ga0116227_10016246_pt1 | contig 10757 bp, 11 predicted proteins | sample S1TSphgellanicum_FD_89693 | JGI IMG/M metagenome (GOLD analysis project Ga0116227, IMG submission 89693) | Host-associated microbial communities from peat moss isolated from Minnesota, USA - S1T2_Fb - Sphagnum magellanicum MG | ecosystem: Host-associated > Plants > Peat moss > Unclassified...
GGGGGGGGGGGGGGTAAGTATTTTAGGCTTCCCAAATAACTTATGGGTTTAATTTTGTTATGATTTCCCAAATATTTATGGACTAAATTTTTTTGTTTTCATGAATAATAGGTCTTTTTGGACTTCATTTTTGGTTTTCCCAACCATAGGTAATAACTTTTCTAATTTTTATGGGTTGGGTAACTAAAACAAAATTGTTGATTAGTTTCATTTGTGTTCAAACTTGTAAAGACTTGCTTCAAAAAAATTTATTGCAGGGCAGAACTATCGTCCCATCATTGAACACATACCTACCATCAAACACTTTCCAATATTTTCCTCATTCCTTAATCAAATTGAGCCATTTTTGTATCATTAGATGCACAAACTGAAGGACTACAAATATTCTTTGAGTGTCAGAAGTAAAGGAACAACGCAACAAACACAAGAAGAGAATAAGTGATAGCTTGTTTTTTTAAAAACCAGCAGATTTAATGTAGGTTGTTTTGAATGTTAATACATCACGGATCTTCAAACTTATCCACAATGTTATTATATCAGTTCATGAGTTTAGGGGAAATAACCTCCCTGAAGCAATTCAATTTGCCCACCACCACTACATTGGAACATGGGCCACTTCTTAACACAAAAGCCCAAAAGAAAAAAAAAACTAAATCCTCCGAGACTTTTCAAATTAGGATGTATGAAAATTTTTGTCAACATTTTCAACTCGGACTACCTCCATTATAGATTGGGGGTACAAGTATCACCTATGAAAAAAATAAGGGTGTGAAAAGTAGTAAGGAAAACAACTGGGATAAAAAAGGCAATTATTTATAGCTAGGATTACACTTTTATTTCATGCGTTGGTATTTTTTACACAATAATATCGAGTGGTTAGATCACCATATGAAAACTTGTGTCATGCAAATACAATCGTTTTTTTTGCAAATATTTCATGGTAAGGCTGAGGTTTATTTGCCATGCCATGATTGACATGTGCAAATAGCCACTAGCCACTAAAACATTTAATATTTTGCCTTTGATTTGTTTGAACTTTGTGCTTGTGCCTTGTGTAATATGAAACTTTATCCAAAGCTTTTCAATGAACTTGTAGATTGTATGGTTTGGTTCCTAATTGACTTTGGTGGATACCTATCTTGTTAAATTGTGAGAAGATTAAAATGTGTCATCCTAGAGTGGCATTTACTTCCTTTCAAACTAAAGCTAACAGTCAGGGCAACTAATCTTTAATAATGGTTACTAGGCCATGAAGGATAGGGATGAATTGCAAACTATTTTTATTTGTGTTGCTGATCATAACTAACTAAAAACATTTAATTATTATGCACCTTACTACCAAACCAACCAAGCTACTATGGTAATAATAGGTATTAAGTACGATTTTTTTTCCATGCATTTTTGTAAAAGAAATCAATGTAAAATAATTTTAAATCATGGAAAATTTCCCCTGGGTGATGCATTGGATGGCGGCAACATATTTGAATAGGAATTGCATTAAAGAGAACTAAGACCAAGCAAGTTACTTACCATACTTGCCAATCATGGGCATCCCAAATCTTTGCATAGATGGGTATTGCATGGGATAACCTATATAGATGGGATTTTTTGTGATATAATTAGGATGAATGTCCAAACTAAGTAATATAATTAAATTGGTGTTTCACTATGTACAAATGGACCCCATATTCAAATGCATTTTATTTTCAGACCCATTACATTCCTTACATGTTCCTTAGTGAGAAACAAAAGCCATGCTTCTTGACTACATGCTACATCACCTCATTACCTAAATTTGTTGGTCTTCAATTTTTTGGCCTAACTAAACTACCCATCATAAATGCATGGGTATACATGCTAGGCCTACCTCCACTCCAAGTCTCTCAAGGGTCCAATTGGGTGAACCCATCCTTGGGTGGTACCACTAGGAACCATCTCAAATAATGGTTAAAGAATAAAAAATAGTCAAATCATTTTCTTGGGCCCTTTTTGTTAAATGTTTTCACATTTATAAATTATTATTTTTCATGTTTATCAATTGCATGCACTAATATATGGCTTGAAATTTATTTAGGAATTTTTAAAAATGGAATTTTTTTTTAAATTTATACTCTTAATTAAAATGGCCCCTTAAAAAATCAATAGCCTCAACTTTGGAAATTCATCATTAAATCATATTTCATCAATTAATTGCCAAATAAAAACCTAAAAATAAAATAATTTCCAAATTACCTTAGGAAAAAAATTCATAAATCATGTTCCAAATTTTTGTTCCTAACTAAAAAGTTCAAAGAAAAAAATAAGCACTACGTTCTTGAAACTTTTTCTAAATGCGATGATTAGGAACATCAAAATACACAATTATTTTTTTAATTATTGAGATTTCAAAATCTATGGAACCTAATAAATTTATTCCAAAAAATTTATGAAAATGTTCATTTAAATGTTTCCTATGATTTTTCAAAGTTCGATGGGTCTAGGAAAGTCAAGGTGTGACATTCTTAGTGGTACCATCCACTTGCGCGGGATTGCCCAACTAATGTTGGAATATGTTTCAAGGTATAGGGTTTTCTTTAACCATGGTAGGTATAATCCAAAACTTATTGAAATTGGCATTATGTAACATCACAAAAAAAAAAAAAAAAATTGTCCAACAAAGATATATCATTTTTCCATATTGTAACTCCTAAATTATAAAATACATTTTTACAGTTTTTGGGGGTAAAAGAAGTATTTTATTCCAATCAAAGGGGGCCCAACATCAAATTTAAAAATGGGATAGGTGTATTTTTTTTATAACAAAACTAAGTATTGTTTCTATACTTATTTACCTAAAGATTTTTGTACATTTTCTTACTTACATTCAATTGTAGAAATGAATTATAGATGGATTAAGAAGAAATTTACATTGAACTCATGTTTTACTTGGATGTATATTTAACTAGTGAAAAATCATCAACATGCAATTGTTGAATTATTGTTAAATATTTTCATTATGTCACTCTAGATAACATGACATTTATCAATCCAAGTGCAAATGCATTTTGTATATCAATTAGTACTTTGGATGAAATAGTGGCTCCTTGGGATTTATGGCCTATCATGGCATATGCCAATACAAGTGGAAAAATTGACTTATAAAATCTACCTTCTGAAATGTAGTTTAATTAATTGTGCATTTTTTCACTTTTAATTGTAATCCTGAGTGGTTTGACATAACTGTAATAGCATCCACTTTGTAGTGAATATCAAATCCAATGTTTATCACAACAACTAAAGCACCATTACCATACCTTTATCAATGTTTATATTTTCTATTAACATAACTTTAACATTGATGGCAATTTTTTTTAAAAGATTAAAATGTGGATTGTTGACCCATGTATCAAGTTCTTCAAGTTCAAATGCATTGGAATGAATATCTATTGAATATGTGGTTGAATCAAAAATTTAAAAAACTTTGTGATCATGTCATTAAATTTATCAAATCCATTATTGTATGAACATAAAATTACGGTTTGTTCATCCAAATTAGTCAATAAAATTTGATATTTTGGAATTATGCATGGTGCTAAGTAGTGTTCAATCTAGATTATATTTAAGAATTGCAAATATGCAAAGATCTTCAACATGTTGAAATATTGTCAATGTAAAATGAGTGTTAGATCTCCAAAATGAATTTTTTTTTGAATATGACATATAGATCACAAACATTGTTAGAACTTTCAACAGAATGATTGCATATTGGTGGCAATTGTGCCATATCTCCAACAACCAACAAAACTTTTGAAGTAAATGGATCATCAATTCTAGATGACGCTTGTTTGATGCACATGATTACCAAATTCAACAATGTGTTTGTGAATATTTAAACATTTCATCAATGATGATGATGTCAAAATTTTGAATTCTTTGCAATGTTGCATTGGGTTGTTGTCAATCATACAAATATCCTTGTATTTGAATTCCAAAATATTTGTGAACAATGCCTACTTTACAAGAAAGTCTAAAAGTTGCAACATTGATTGTTGCTACTAGAAGAATTTTTTTCCCCAATGTTTAGAGATGGTTGGTTAAAAATTTTATAAAAAATGTTTTTCCACTTCTAAGCATTCCTTCTCAAAAATATTTCCTTACATTGAAGATATCAAATGCTAGAATATTTGTTGTTGGTCATATATGTAAGATTTGCATCTTGCATGGAATCATGAAAATTGTGTGCAAAATAATCAACATCAAACAAGTTTTCTACATCTTTGAAAACGAGTTGTTCATGGAATATTGTATCTCTAATGTAATCTGCAAGTATGGATTTTTTCAAGAAATTTTTTAGGAGATGCTGTTTTAGTTCATCAAATAGATTTTGCTTACAATATTTTATAATGTACCCTTGCAATGAATCAATATTGTCAATTTATCCTCAATATTTACATTCAAATATATATGATTGATGTTTATTACTTGGCATCCAAAGGTTTTTTTCATTCCTAAAAGAAATATGTTGAAAGAATATAATATAAAAGGAACATTATGTATCAATAATGGGATTGTAATCCATAAAACACATGACTTTTTTATTATGATATACAAAGTGGTTGATATCATCAATACAAATGTAGTATTGGGAACGAACACACCTTTTTTCAAAATTTCGAATTGTCTATAATAGTCTTTGAATGTAACAAATTCATGCAATGCCAATTGATGTTATACACATCAATTGGGTGTATATTTTTTGATTGTGAAACAATTTTTGTTCAAATTCAAGTGGTTTTGAATCAATATATACCACAATTTCACATTTTTGAATAATTGGAATACTTAAGCATGTGATTGCCACTTTTGTGAAGTTATAGGTTTTACAAGTATTGTTGCTAAGATTAATTACAATTGTATAACACTCAATTTGTCAAACCTAAGCTTCATCGCATTTTTAATGTTTAAATTTAAAAGGTTGTTGGGTTTTGATTTCATTGCATATTTTAGTAGATAGTATGACCAATATGAAGAGGTGATCCATTGCAAATTAATATGTGCACCCCACACCAATGATATCGTTGCATGGTGTGGTACCACATTTTTATCATAGTATCCAATTTGAAAATACGCCCATCTATTATTATAATAATTCAATTTGGCCATTGTCTTTGTTTATAGCATATGGGAAACCATATTTGCAACCTTGTTTAGTTTTATAACATTTTTTTGAACAACTATGAAGTTGTTTCTTGTGCATTAGTTTGAAAGTCTATTTTCAACTAGACTTTACAAACTAATTTTAGGGTCTCATCATAAATGGTAGGAACAAAGGTTAAAATTTCATTTGTGATATGATCCATATCATCTTTATATAACCACAATATAATGTGTGCATGCAAGGATAATATATGTTGAACTTCATACTGACACATGTGATGCTCAATAGATCCTAAGATTCCTTTCTCACAATTTATGTACTTGGTCATGAATATACATACCCTTGTGTGAAATAAGTGTGCACATATTCAATTAAACAAATTTTCCAAATAAAATTTTCATCAAGATCTTTCAAAAATGTCTCTATAGATGTCACTCCACTTGAATTCGAATCTTTCATCTTAAAAATGAGAGAAATAAATGAGGAAGACCATATGTATCCACCATTACCATCATATGAAAAAGTTGAGCACGGTGCCATTTTGGTGAACCAACCATTTTCTCTAGTATTTTATATTTCACATGTTCAATGATGTTTGCTTCTGACATGATTGGATGTTTTTTATGTAATGCATGCACATCTTTTTCCAAACACAATTGTGACGTATGAATGAATATTTGCAAAGTTTTTCTTACATCATACATCAACAAATAAGGTTTATAAATTGTGAATGCAATGAAAAAAAAATTAAAAAATGTGTGTATTCATTGAATGATATATTTCCATCATATGCACCATTGCCATGTGGAAATAAAAATGGAAAATGTGCAAGTTCCATTGAAATTGTGTACTTGTAATCATGTATATTTTACATGAATGGTCTCACATCTACAATCCACATGATTAAATACATCCCCAATGATATAATAATCTTTATGTTTTATTATCTTACTTCCATTGTTAATGTTTAACAAATTGATCAACTTTCCACAATTGATCCTAAATTCTCAGCTTCACAACACCTAAGTTGTCCCAAAAATTGTTATTTAAGAATACATTTAACAACCTCTGGGGATAATGTATAAATATTTTTATTCCTATGTTCAAACTCTTCAAAATTTGTGAGATATTTAGAAAACCATGGATTGTGGATTATATTATATTTTGATATAGTCTTAATGCATTCACAAGATCATCAAAAAATTCACTCTCATCAATTGTTCCACCTCCACATAACAAAGGATTGTTCAAAAGATTCATGTCCTCAATTTGGCCTAAGGCAAATCCAAATTTATGTTCTTTTATGCGCATTGAAATATCTTAAAATGATAACTTTTGTATTTTCAAAGGATGTAATTCTCAATATATTTTAAAAATATTCTTTTGGTTGCATAACTAAATATGGATTTTGATTATTTGTTAAATGAGTTTTGAAACATTTGGTACAAACAAACATATCAATGCCCAACGCATTCATGGTGTATTTGGCCATACAATAATTTGTAACGAAAAGATGCACTTGAGAAAAATGCCCAACCTCACCACAAAGATGGCTAATGCCAATTATCACCCTAAGGAAATCTATCATGCTTTCTTCAAACAACATTTTAGAAACAACACCATCCATCGAAATGTAGATTGGCGACCAAATCCCACTCTTTAGCTTAAAAATTTGTGAAAATCACCTACAACTATTTTTCCTCTTTCGAACTCTAGCCTATTATAGGAATGAATGGTGAGAAAAACTAAAAATTGGGAAGAATTTCATACTTGCAACCCAGGCTGTTCAACTTCTCCTTGGCAACTACTAAAATGGCTCCAACTCCTCGCCTCCCAGCACCTTGGAAAGGTAATTTTTTTGTCACTACCCAAAAGGTTTATAATCCTTCTCACTTTCAAAAGCCTCCAAAGAAACTTTCTTGCCTTCTTGAAACCTTGTTACAAGTATGTCCACTAGGTTAACCAACACGTATTTCGGAGGCCTGGCATTCATCCCTCCCACCATAGTTATGAACGTGTCTTCATATGAGCAAACATTTTCAACACACAACACAAAGTCAGGTGAGGCACTCTTCAAAGCCATCGTTGCCAGCAACTCTTCCACAACTACATTCTTGCTAACATCTTGTCAGAAAGAAAATATTAAATTAGGTGGCTCCAGTTATGTCATTTGTAATCTGCAGGTGCACCCATGATCCTGCAAAGTAAGAAGCTCTTCCTCATGGGAGGATTGCAACTACAGAATTGCTGCAACACACATTTTCCCTCAACTGTCGAAATCTATTTTTGTTGTTGGGCAATTGATCTAATGTATTGCTATGGCACTAGACACTTGCTCAAAGAGTGTTGACCTTAACCCTAGGTGTTACGACCTATCTTCTTTTATTAGGACCTACTTGCCCACAGATTTTCAACCCGAATAACGCAACACAAATTGGGGTGCTAAACAAATGGACTGTTCATGAATGCATTCATGTTGAGCTTCCCAATGACTGCACAAAATTTCTCTTTCCAAAACTATTTGTCACCAATTTTTTGCCTAGGCTAGAGTAAAACAACCCATGAGCGATCATTTGAGGTTGGGTTTGCTTACCATTTTTGCAGGAAGGCCCCATTGTTTATGGTGTCCAAAGAGTAGATGCAACCCTCCTCTTGGCGCATCTATGGCATTAAAAATTGGCAAAAATGAATAAGATGCGAAAAAGTTACAGCCCCCCCTCCCCCAAGTAAGTGGGTCATTTTTACAAAACAAGTTTCAATTGAACAACTCATAGCCTATTTTCAATCCTCTCAAAAAATCCTTAAATATTACTCAGTTGCCTTTAGAAATATGATTTGTAGAGCTTAAGATGGCGATTTCAAAATAGTTTAAATCACTCAATTTGAAAAAATAAAATGAGAAAGTTATGGACTGATGAAGTAGGAGGGGTCAAAATGAAGAAAAATGAAAAAAAAACACATTTTGTAATTCAAAAAAATGTATTTTCTTTACTGCTCTTTTTTGGCTGCTCCTTTGGCTTTCCATTTCAAAGATGATTTGTAGAGCTTGAGAAGGCACTCCTATAACATTTTAGGGTTCCATATACCCATAGTTCATGCCCCTATCATTAACCTGGGCTAAAAATGGCAAAGAACAGAGTAGGGGAAAGAAATCTTGTAGTCAATGAGGTGAGGCAAGATGCACCCAAAGGGCCCATGTTTTTTTTTTTTTTGAGGGATGGTGGGTCTGTTGGATTTTTGTTGCTCCTAATGTATTCCCACTTTGTTCACATCAAGTTCCCGATAGTTCTTCACTTTATCCCATATCCTTTGCCTTAATTTATATTTTTGTAACCAATACAACCAACCCAAAGTAGGAAATGACTATATATGTATATATATGGAACTGCCTAAAGCTTGATTATTATTATTTTGTGATGGGCCAATCAAAGATGGCCATCACCAAAAATTAAAAAATAAATTGTGGGTATTCCCATTATTAATTCCAGTGATGAATTCTTTTGAGGAATTCCAGTGACAAGTAATCAGAACTGGTATATGGGGATTTATTTTTTTTGAAATTTTTCGTATGGTCATTCATGGACCAGTCCAAAGACAATTTCAGAAATAATTATTTCATTTTCTTATTAATTTTTTAATAACTATATCTCACCTCTCCTAATAATTACTTCTATTTTATAATCATCTCACTCTTCTTCACTCTCCCCCAACATGGATATGAAAAAACAAATTAACACGTGTCTTTTCATGTTCATGAAATGTATGTTAATTTAAATTAAATTTAACATTGACATAAATAATGGTGAATTATTGAAAACCATATGAAAACATCATAATAATAATAATAATAATAATAATTGTCATTAGTAATGTGCAACAATGCAGAGCTCAAATTGATATATGAGTGATTTTTTGAAATTTATCATTGGTAATCCCTTGACAATTCCAAACCCAATTCTTATTGTATTTGATTATTCCCTGGACATTTGCAAAGACAATTTCAAAAACACCTACCTCATTTTCAAACCTAACAACTCCTTCATTTTTCCCCTAAAGTTACCTCCATACGATAACTATGCACTCCTTTTCCCTTCCCACCAACATCGATACGAGAAAACAAATTAACATGTGACTTTTCATGTCCATGAAATATATATTAATTTAAATTAAGTTTGGCACCTACATAAATAAGGATGAATTATTGAAAAACCATATGAACACATAAAAATAAAATAAAATAAAATAGTTGATCATCACAGCACAGCATCTCTGAGCCCAAATTGATAGGAGTCACAACAGGCTACCATATATAATTTTTAGTTACAAATGGCACTTTCATGCTTAGGAAAAGTGTAATGTACAATATGTTATCGAGGGATATTTGTGGAAACTTTGTTGTGAGTTCTAATATTTCCACACCTTATTCACAAAGGAGTTGCCAAAACTAACTCTACACTTTGCTTACTTCAATGCAAGGTGATGATGGATGATACAAAGCAGGGTACAATCTATAATCCCGGTATAACACTTGGGAAGTAAAATTTCTATTTGTCAGTTTCATCTTCATCACCACCTCCAATAACTTTACAAACTTTAGCCTCCCACCCACTTTCTCTATTCTTAGGGTTTTGAACTTTCAAGGGGATGACCTAGGACAGAACTAGACGGAGATTTGGAGCTGGTTGTTGCACATTGAAAGGGTTTAGGGTTTAACATTTAGGGTGAATCTTGTATGGCAATTTATTTCATAGCGGATTGATGGCTGATTAGTGGAATTGAATCAGGGATTTCATGACTTAGATCAATCGTGTCCTTTTCCCCAGAGAAGATGTTGCAGCAGAATTAAAAAACTCTTGGAAACTTCAGTCTCAGAAGATTTGAATTTGGTTTTAGAAGAATCGAATTCGGGTTTTCAGGTTTCGTGAAGGGAAAAGCACACAAGATCATTTTTTTTTACCCACCATGGTTGCAAGCAAGTGTGTCTCTGATCTTGGCTCCGACACTCCTCTTCTCCTTTTCTACGTTTGGCAATGTCCCTGCAGCTAAAAACTCCTCCACTTTATCTTGCAATTCTGCCAATTCCCTTTTCTTTGTCTCCTCAATCTGTGCTTTCTCCTGCCATCAGCAGCTCCCTCCAAATTCTATCAGATTTTGCAAACTTGCCAGACAAAAAGGGCAAAAGGTTTTCCCAAAGTGTAACAATTCAGGAAGCAGCAGGAATTTCCCTCTTGTCCCTTGAAAGCACTTGTTCTGCAAGGGAAAGGCAAATATTCACAACAAAAGCACTTTGGAGGATGCATGCACAAGGAGGGAGTGTTTTGCTATTTGTCCCTTGAAGCAATTCTTCTCCAAGGGAAAGAAGAAACAGATGCACAACAAAAGCACTTTGGAAGATGCATGCATAAGGAGTGGTTTCTTATTTGTCCCTTGAAGCACTTCTTCTCCAAGGGAAGAAGAAACAGATGCACAACAAAAGCACTTTGGAAGACGCATGCACAAGGAGTGTTTTCTTATTTGTCCCTTGAAGCACTTCTTCTCCAAGGGAAAGAAGAAACAGATGCACAACAAAAGCACTTTGGAAGATGCATGCATAAGGAGTGTTTTCTTATTTGTCCCTTGA
>Ga0116227_10016247_pt1 | contig 10756 bp, 13 predicted proteins | sample S1TSphgellanicum_FD_89693 | JGI IMG/M metagenome (GOLD analysis project Ga0116227, IMG submission 89693) | Host-associated microbial communities from peat moss isolated from Minnesota, USA - S1T2_Fb - Sphagnum magellanicum MG | ecosystem: Host-associated > Plants > Peat moss > Unclassified...
ACATAAAATACATTACAAATGAATAAAAAAACCTTGATCACTTCTTTATTAACCTGCTCGCTACTAACAGTAGGTATTCTGCAATCGGGATATAAACCCTGGGAAGAAGGCATGTTTCCTTTAAGCGAAATACACAAACTGGATTTAAAAAAAGCCGGACTTAAAATCAACCAAAATGAGATTTACAATCCGAATGGAATTAGCTTGGTTGACGCCTTGGTAAACGTTGGTGGCTGTACAGGATCATTCATCTCTAACGAGGGACTCATCATTACCAATCACCATTGCGCTTTTAGCGCAGTTCAACAAGCCAGTACGCCGGAGCATGATTATTTAACCAACGGATTTGTAGCCAAACAACGTGAACAAGAAATTGAGGCAAAAGGATTAACATGTCGAATTACCGACAGTTATGAAGATGTATCCGATCGCGTTCTGGGCGCAGTTGCCCAAATCACAGATCCTTCATCCCGTTTGAAGCTGATCAACGATGCGATAAAGAACATCGTCAAAGAAGCAGAACAAAAGGACCCGAGCATACAAGCTGAAGTATCAGAAATGTTCATTGGCAAAACTTATGTTTTATTCAGATACAAGACCATACAAGACGTTAGATTGGTATATGTCCCCAACAGACAGATCGGCGAATATGGCGGCGAGACCGACAACTGGGTTTGGCCACGTCACACGGGCGACTTCTCCTTTATGCGCGCTTATGTCGCGCCAAATGGCAATCCGGCTAAATATTCAAAAAACAACGTTCCTTACACTCCTAAAAAATTCTTAAAGGTAAACCCTAAAGGTACTAACGAAGAGGATTTTGTATTTATTTTGGGCTATCCAGGCAAAACATTCCGCCACAGACCAGCGCAGTTTATTGAGTACCAGCAGAAATTCGTACTTCCTTATGTATCTGATTTATATGATTTCCAAAATACAACCATGGAAAATGCAGGTAAGAAAGACAAGGCAACCGAAATTAAACTAGCGACGCGCATCAAAAGAAATGCGAACGTGATGAAAAACTATCGGGGTAAACTACAAGGATTACAAGGTATAGACCTGATTGCCAAAAAGAAAGGCGAAGATGCTGAATTGGCAAGTTTCATCAATGGCAACGTAGACGTGAAGGCGAAATACGGCAATTTGATGAGCGACATTGACAACTTATACAAACTTATTAATGGCGATGCAAAAAGAGACTTATGGCTAGACCAAATTTATAATTCAACCAGTCTGCTGACCGTTTCCAAGAACATCAATCTATTCAAAGCGGCACTCAATGCCCAACCGGAAGCGGAGAAAGAAGCTTTTTTTATTCAGAATTTACCGAAACTGAAACAAGTTCTTTCGGGAGCCTACGAATCTTACGACATTGACGCAGACCGTAAGATATTCAAAAAAATGCTGATCGACGCGACAGGATTGCCGTTTAATCAACAAGTAAATGCCATCAACAAAATCAGCAGCAAATCGGCAAATAGCGAAACTGTCGTAGACGCTTACTTAGAAAAAACCTTCGGCTTAACCAAACTTAAAGATAGCAATTACGTATTTTCCAGCCTACTCAAATCTCCAAAATCATTAAACGCCTATAACGATGCCTTACTGAAATTTGAGATCGATGTAGCGCAGCAAATTAAGGAGCTTAAGCCCGAGAAAGACCGTCGTGAAGGTGTGTTAAACAAATTAATGGGTGATTACGTTAATGTGAAGGAGAAGTTACTGAAAAAGGATTTTATACCCGATGCAAATAGTACGCTTAGGTTAACCTATGGTTATGTGAGAGGCTACTGGCCAGCTGATGCCAATTACATGCGTCCTTACACCACCATCAAAGGCATTTTGGAAAAAGGCAGTTTAGGCAATCCTGAATTTGATTATCCAGCTCAAATTAAGTCACTTTGGCAAGCTAAAGACTTCGGTTCATTTGAAAAGCAAGACTTAAAAGATGTTCCAGTTGCATTTTTATACAATATGGATACGACCGGAGGCAATTCGGGATCTCCGATTATGAATGCTTACGGGGAATTGATCGGTGTAAACTTTGACCGTGCTTACGGTGCAACTATCAATGACTATGCATGGAACGAAAGTTATAGCAGATCTATTGGGGTTGACATCAGATATGTATTGTGGGTAGCCTCAAAAATTGACAATGCCAATTTCCTATTAAAGGAAATGGGTGTTAAAATCTAATTCATCAATCCATATACGAGCCGTCTTCAGTCCTGAAGACGGCTTTTTAAATACAAACAATATGAGAGTAATAGCAGAACTACCACATCCGAATTGCAAGATCACCTTATTCAACATGAACCAGAAATACATCATCAAATTTGAACAGGGAACATTGGAACAGAGCTACAAATTATCAGAACTTGACCTGACAGGTGGAGGCGTAAACGAAATTTTTCAAATTCTGGACGAAGCCTTCATTGCTACCGTCGTAGACAGGTTTAAAGATATGAGAGTTGATTTTTCTGAAGCTTACAAAAGACAACAATACTAGTACAGATAAGAACCACATAACGCTCTAATACAGCTACTTAAATAAAAGTACAGAACAATATTCTGTACTTTACTGTAGAAAAGCAAATACAAATCGATAATAGAAAATTTAAACTTCAGCAAAATGCAGTTAAACATCCTATTTATTAACACTATATATATCCAAAAAAAATAATATTTCGTTGGGATATAACGCCAAATAAATAGGAACTTAAGCCGATCAACGCTCAATAACCAAACCTACTCCACAGCAACCAACATTGGTAATGCCGATATAATTTTGAATATTTGCAAAACACAACAGGCAATACTATACCTATGAAATCCAAAGCATCTACTCCATTGATTCTGGTTACGCTTACTGTCCTCATGCTATCTTCATGTAGTAAGTTCTCAGAATCCATACAGCGTGATGTCATTATTAATCCAGGTCTACTTGCTTTCTCCATTCCATCAATTTTAACAACAAGAGAAGGAGTAAAATTTACTGAAGTATTGGCGACCATCAATGTGGACTCAATCATAAAAAATGATGCGCAAGGTTTTACCATTGCGGACCTTAAAAAAATCAGGATCGCTTCACTTGCTCTTATACTACCCGATACATCTGACAAAATCAGTGACTTTTCATTTGTTGAAAAGATATCTCTTAAGATTAGCAGCAGTACAGACACTACACAAGCCGCAGTGCTTGGGTCAATCATAAATAACCCTGAGACTAAGGTTAAAGTGCTTAACTTTAAAATAGACACAGAAGGAGACCTGAGTAAATTACTTGTTCAGCCTAGACTGAAATATACTTTAACGGGTAAGGTTCGAAATATTCCAACAAGGGCAATTCCAATTGCTGGTTTGGTTTTTGTCTATCGTGCTACACTCAGCAAAGACTAAAGAATCTAAAAGCGGGTATACAGTGCAGGATCGTTCCAATTGCCATTGAAAACAATTTTAGATTTCGATGAATATTTAGTATATTTGCACAAAACGGGATATCATTTTACTATTTCTCTATAATTACTTGCCGATCAAATCCTTTGATTGGGTTTCAATTTCTGCTGGTTGCTGATCCGTTGCCGCCCGAGAATTAAATTATTTTTAGCCACTGTTCGTATAAATCAAACAGCAAAGGCAACAGGTATACTGGAGAAAAGTTATTTTTTAACTAAAACACTGAATTTATGGCTAAATCTCAAGCTACCTTCATGAAGAAGCAACTGGAAAAAAACAGACAAAAGAAAAAAGAAGATAAAGAACAACGTAAAGTAGAGCGTCAGCAAAATTCGTCTGGTGGAGACCTTGAAAGCATGATGGCTTGGGTAAATGAATTTGGCGAAATTGTGAACACTCCACCGGAGAAGAAATAATCGCTAAAATATTTGTCAGCAAACCTCAGCCTTCCTGTTGAGGTTTGCCAAACTACTTACTTCCTTTTCGACTTCTCCCAGGCTGCACTTTGATTTTTCTGCGCGTAGCGAATCATCCCCGCAACCACTGCATAATTCATCAGACAAAAATAATATGGTATAAAAAAAGGCTTAATGCGGATGTTCCGCTGTTCAAAGATTAAACCGGCTAAACTTAAGCCGTAAAATAAAAACTGAGCAGCTAACATCAACAGGTAAAACAAAATGTCATATTTCGCCACAATCAGGATGTTCAGAATCAATACTGCAATCATTAAAAAGGGTGTTACCGTCCATCTTAATACCCTATGACTTAGGTACTGAAAAGTTAACAATGGGTAATTGAAGGGATTTGCCGCCTTTTTCAACCTCACAATAGACTGTATACCGCCCGCAGCAATTCTAATTTTCCTTTTCAGTTCTTCGGCTGTATTTGCAGAAGCCGTTTCCATCGCGTAAGCCTTAGGCTCATAAGCAATGACATAACCTTGTTCAGCGATGCGCATGGCAATCATGTGATCATCAATAATCGTATCCGATTCTACCGGTTGATAGAGCGCCGTACGGATGCTAAACAATTCCCCGGCAGCACCAACATTAGAATAAAGCTCATAATCCCATTTTTTCAATAGCGATTCGTATTTCCAGTAAAAACCTTCCCCTGCAGAACTGGCATCGGCCTTTTTAGGTATAAAAATTCTTTTCTCCCCGGCTACCGCCCCAACTTTCTCGTTTTGGTAATGCTTCACCAATTCCTTAATGGCTGCTTCATTTAAAAAAGTATTGGCATCAGAGAATATCATAATTTCTCCTTTTACAAAAGGTATGGCCCGTTTAATGGCCGCCATCTTACCTGAACGTATATTTTCATTCAACAAGGTAATTTCCGGATATCGTTGAATAATCTTAGCCGTATCGTCGGTTGAACCATCGGTTATAAAGATCAATTGCATCTTATCCCTAGGATAGTCCAGCGCTAAACTGTTCTCAATCTTATCGGCAATCAAATCTGCTTCATTGTAGGCTGCAATAATTAAAGAAACAGTTGGAGGTTCGACTGCTGGCCCGAGAACATTGGGTTGTTTAAAAAGTCGTTTGAGCCGGATCAATACAAACAAGACAACACCATAACCAATAAAGGTATACATGACAATAAACAGGCAAATCCATAAAGCAACAATCATGATCTATTTTGTATTTTAAAACCTAGGTTCTTACTATTCCTGGAATGGGTCAAATTCCACCACACTCCTTTTAACACCCATTTGGCTAAATCGCTCCGGCCTTTAAGCAGATATACCAGCACTTGTTTAAAACTTGCGATACCTATAAAATAAAAGCTAAATACCAGCCTGTTGAGCAGTCCCGAATTGCGCCGGATAAAAAGCATCCTATTTCGGGTCATGAAATAAGTTTTTATCGGGCTCTCTTTCCCTACGGTAATTGATTCCTTATGAAAAACCCTCGTTTTTCCGGTAAACCAAATCTTTTTTCCTGCACGTTTAAATTGTTCGCACCAGTCGAGCTCTTCATAATATAAAAAAAAAGACTCAGACATAGCGCCAATCTGGTCCAGATCTTTCCTTCTACACATCATTGCTGCACCATGACAATAAGCCGTTTCTACGCTCACCTCATCATATTGACCATGATCCTGCTGCATCCGTCCCAGGTCCTGGTTTCTTCCCGTTAAATAATTCATAGCACTAAAGCCTGCATATTGAATCAGATCAGGCTGATCAAAATAAAGCAAGAGTGGTGAGATGATACCGATTTGAGGATCGTCTGCTAAGGTTGAAGTTAACTCCTGGCATAAATTAGCAGTGATTTCTGTATCGTTATTCAGAAAAAGCAAATACTCCCCTTTAGCTTTCGTAAGTGCCAGATTATTTCCACCAGCAAAACCCAGATTTAGCTCCGATTTGATATAAACCAATTCCGGATACACCAATTTATAAGCTGATTCGCAAAAGACCTTACTCCCATTATCCACCAGAATCACCTCTATACCTGACCCCAAAGCACTGGCTTTGATTGATTTAAGAAAATCAATAGTAACCTCTACTTGATTGAAATTTACGGTTATGATGGAAACGGTTTTCATTATTTAAGTAAAAGTAAAGTATTTTAGATTATTTATCAGACTTACAGACACGGGAATGAAAAATATATTTAGTTTTGTCTCGTCACCCCTAAATACAAAAAGCTTTTTATTTGTCTACATGGCCCATATTATTAATCTCAAAACCTTTAAAGATACCAGGGGTATTTTAACCGTACTTGACCGCATTGTTGATTTCGAAATCAAGCGTTTGTTTTACATTTATGCCGTTGACGACTCTGATCGTGGTGGACATCGCCATCACAACACCCATCAGGCTGCTATATGCATCCACGGATCTTGTCAAATCACCAATAACGACAGTAAAAAAATTGAATTGTTTACCTTAGACAGTCCGGAAAAGTGCCTTATTCTAAATCCCGAAGATTGGCATGTGATGCATAATTTTTCTCCAGATGCCATTTTACTGGTACTGGCCTCTACCGCATTTGATCCTAAAGATTATATCTATGAGCCTTATGGAAATCCAATATGAACATTTAAATACACTCAATAAGCCTTTCGAGGCCTTACTCAAGCAGAAATTCAGTGATTTTTTAGATAAAGGCTGGTATATTCTGGGTGAAGAAGTAGCACTGTTTGAACAGGAATTTGGTAGCTATCACCAGGAAAAATACGTAGTTGGAGTTGCCAATGGACTTGATGCCTTGATTTTATCCTTAAGGTGCTGCGAACTAAGCAAGGGAGACGAAGTGATTGTGCCTTCAAACACGTATATTGCTACCATTCTGGCGATATTGCATTGCGGCCTGGTCCCTGTATTTGTAGAACCTGATCTGTACACCTATAACATTGATCCTCAAAAAATTGAAACTGCAATCACAGCTCGAACCAAAGCAATCATGATTGTACACCTATATGGACAATGTTGCGATATGGATTCAATTATGGATCTTGTAACCCGTAAAAAACTTAAACTCATTGAAGACTGTGCGCAGGCCCATGGAGCAAGCTACAAGGGTAAGCTAGCCGGTACTTTCGGAGATTTCTCGGCATTTAGTTTTTATCCTACTAAAAATTTAGGTGCCATGGGTGATGCAGGTGCGGTCATTTGCAAACAAGAGAAAGACTTTTTTTTACTAAAACAGCTTAGAAACTACGGTTCAGAGAAAAAGTATCACAACAGCGTAGTTGGTTATAATTCCAGGCTAGATGAATTGCAGGCTGCTTTCCTAAGAATCAAGCTGCCCTTTTTAACCAAAATTAATACCCATAAACAGACATTGGCCAAAATTTACCAGGATGGTTTAAATGAAAAGTTTATCAAGCCGGTTGCTGGGGATCATTTTGATCATGTTTACCACATTTACAACATACGACATCCGGAGCGGGATCGGTTAAAGGCTTACCTACAGGAAAACAAGATCGGTACCGAAATCCACTACCCTGTTCCCCCTCACCATCAAAAAGCTTTAAAACAGATGAACAGATTGAGTTTTCCAATTTCTTCTTTAATTCATGCAACCACCTTGAGCTTGCCATGCTCCTTCGCTCATAACAAAGATCAGATTGAACACGTAGTAAGCGTACTCAACAAATTTATATCGTAAATTCAAAGTAATTTAATATATTGTTTGATATATAACACAGAATATTAAACAATATATTAAATTAGCGCTATATTAATCAGCAATTTATTTTGAGCGATAAAAATAAAGTCATTCAGGATCTAAAAAGTTTTGAAGCACTTGGTGCCAAAGATGAGGAGTTGATTCTTAAACTCAACGATTTTTTGACGCTATTGGACCATAGCGATCTAAATACTGAGAATATTAAAGGCCTGAAGACACGGATCAACACAGCTATAGATCAAAAACTAAGCAATAAAGATCTGGTTAAGGAATTAAAGGAAGTTTCATTAGCCGACCTAAACAAATTAGAGCAGTTAGATAAGCTTGAAATCCTTCTGAACACCAACTATATTGATTCCAGACAAACACGTAAGATACGTTTTGATCGTCTATTCGCAAATATTGTCAAAATAATCATCGGTTTCCTCTTGGTGACCCTCGGTTTTGCCATGATCATCATGCCAGCTCCACCTTATTTTGAAATGTTTACGATTTTTTATTTCAATCGAGATGACGGGGTGACTTTAATGGACTTAATTTCACTGATTATCATCGCCACCGGTATATATATCATCATTAGACCAATAGCTAATCTAAAATCAAATGAATAGAAAAATTCTACTGGTGGACGATGATATTGTGCAGTTGAAGCTTTTTGAACGGCTATTGACAAGTAATGGTTATAGTTGCAAATTAGCCCTTTCCGTAGATGAAGCTGAAGCCTTTTTGATGACTGAAGTTCCTGATCTGATTATTTCTGATTACCAAATGCCAATTAAAAATGGTTTTGATTTCAGAAAAAGATTATTGGAAAGTGACCAGTTTAAAAATATCCCCTTTTTGTTCTTAACCGCGATAAATGACGAAAATTATATACAGCAAGGTTTGGATTTGAAGGCTATTGATTACATTAGTAAAGGAACTCCCTCAGCTCATATCCTATCTAAGATCGATAACCTGATGCAATCGGTCAGGGAGCATTATGAAAGATCCCTGAGCGAAATTAAGGGGATCGCAGAAAAATTGCACCTGAGAAATACACCGAAACGGGCTCCCTTATTGAAAAATTTTTCTATACATTATTTTAATCAGAGCTATCAGAATCAACCCGGTGGTGATTTTATCGATTTTATCCAAATTAACGAGCGCCATACTTTCATAATTCTTGGTGATGTGATGGGCAAAAAATGGGGTGCCTGGTTTTTCTCTTTTAGCTTTTTAAGCTATATCAGATCGGCCATCCGGCTTTGTGTATATGACGGCAATTTCTCTCTTTCTGAAATTTTAAGTAAATTAAATCTGGTTATCCATTCAGATGAAATTTTAGGAGATATATTTTCCACTTTGAGTATCGTTTTAATTGATGACATTGACCTCAAAGTCCATTATGCCGGCGCAGGCGATCTGCCATTACTGAAATATGAACATGGGAAAAACGCCTTGCGTAGCTACCAGTCTGATGGTATTCTACTAGGTTTTTCTGAAGAGAGTAATTTTAATGAAATGGAGATTGAATTAAATGACAACGAAGAGTTATATTTGATTTCAGATGGAATGATTGACTTTGAAGTAAACGGCGTCAAGAAATCTGATCTGAATATGCTCAAAGAAAAACTCTACAAATTGAAGAAAAGTGGAAAAACTACTTTAGACATAAAAAACAACCTATTTAACAAACATACTTCGCAGGTTGATGATTGCAGCATTATCATCTTAAACAGAGTTAAACGATGAACATAAATAAACGTAAAATTAAAGACGTACTTTTAATAACAATTGAAGAGTCGGAAGCAAACCTCTCTAAATCTGAACAGTTCAAAGAGTTGATGTTACAGGAAATCAACTTAGGTGAAAGACAATTGATTGTTTCTTTTGCACATGTAGATTATGTAGATAGTTCCTTTTTGGGTGCTTTAGTGGCCACGTTGAAAAGTTTACTGCCATTAAATGGTAAATTGGTACTAATTGAAATGAATGCCGATATTGAAAATCTTTTTCAGCTGACGCGGCTAGACAAAATTTTTACAGTAAAAAACACCCTAGAAACAGCTTTGACGGAATTTTAAATGAACAACTCATTTCCAATTATTTTAGAACTAGAAACTCCTCAGCATCCGGACGAAATTTTCAGCTTTACCAAAATGGTATTGGCGAAAATATTAAATTATAAAATACTGAATATTGCCCACCAGCAAAAAATCAAAATGATTTTGGTGGAGTTAATTACCAATTCTATTAAACATTCTGCTGATCACAGCTCACAGATTAAACTCGTGATAGATAAGCCCTCCTTAAGCATTCAAAAGTTTGAAAAAGGCTTGCAGATTGAATTCAGTGCAAGTCAACAAATCCCTTTTGAGGAAATAGATAAGATACTGAAGATCAGCTTTTCCGAAGAAAACATGCATCATATACAGCCATTAGACAGCTATAGGTTTAAGTTTTTAAACCCACACAAAGAGGGATTCGACATTGAGCATATGCCAGAACACTTTGGATTTTACATCATAACCATTGCTTCTGATAGCTTTATCTATCAATATGACCCAGAGGCAAAAGAGAACAGATATATTGTTCACTTGGACATATAAGATAACACGTATTCTTTCCAGAAATCTTTCATAATATAGAAAAACAATGGATTGTATAACCAGAAAGCCATGATAATAGCGATTTATTATGATTTTATATTTTTTTGTCACATAAATTTACATTTCCAACTCATTGTATATTGAGGTTGAACTTTTACAATCCATTAACTATAGCTTCAGCAAAGGATGAGACACATAGTCATGGTAAAAAAACTCCCCAATAAACCACAACACTGTAGAAAAAAATACCCAAGTTTAGATTTTCAATACATTATAAATCAAGTTCACATTTATTAAAATCCCGGAATAGTAAAAATTTATTACATTTCAACCAAACTGACACAATCCTATTAAAATAGCATCAAAATCTCTATAAATAGGCATAAGTTTTGATTTTAGGCACCAAAATAGAACATTGATGAAAACAAAATTACTCCCTGTACTCTTAGCAATTGCGATGATATCTTGTAAAAAAGATGGTACCAACGCAGTTAATACAATCACCAACATAGACAACCTCACAATTCCAGATAGCTTTAACTGGAATACAACCAAGGA
>Ga0116227_10016248_pt1 | contig 10755 bp, 7 predicted proteins | sample S1TSphgellanicum_FD_89693 | JGI IMG/M metagenome (GOLD analysis project Ga0116227, IMG submission 89693) | Host-associated microbial communities from peat moss isolated from Minnesota, USA - S1T2_Fb - Sphagnum magellanicum MG | ecosystem: Host-associated > Plants > Peat moss > Unclassified...
GAAATCTCTTCACTTATCAGTTTGTTTGTGTATTTATAAGCATCAATTTTATTTAACCTGCTTGGACTTGGTTTCAGGGAAACAAAATAACAGGGAATATTACCAAAACGCTTTTGAACGTCTACCACCAACTGCTGAAAGAAAATAAAAACCTCTTCGGGGTTGCGACCATCGCCAAGGTCGTTATCCCCGGCGTACACCACCATCCTTTTGGGGCTGTAAGGCTTCATGATGCGTTCAAAAAACCAAACGCAGGCAGCGAGGGTCGCCCCGCCAAAACCGAGATTTACGGGTGCCATGCTGCTGAAATCATTGTTAAGGGTTGTCCACAAGCGGATAGATGAACTCCCATAAAAAATAGTTTCGGGTTCAAATCCAAGCTTTGCATGAATACTTTCAAGGCCTTTTACATCTTCTTCGTACCAATACATTTTAACTATTAAGCAGGTTTTATTAAATTTTATATCTTATTTTACGACAGCAACCCGGCTTATTTCCGGCTGCATTAAACAGTGCGCAAAATAACAGGTTAACTTGTTTAAATTGCTACATTTAACTAACAATTTGCGGTTTAATTAAAAACCTATTGAAAATTTAACCGTATACCTATTTTTACATAGCTAATGAACCCCTGCCTGATAAAAAAAGTAATTCCCCTCCTTTTGCTTACATGTTGCCTGATAAGCATTTTACCGGCTTGTAAAAAGCATGCGCTCATCCCTCATACCTCTACTACCACCGATTCGACCAGCAACGACAGTACCGTTGCCGCCCAAAATGCACCGACTTTTGACAGTCCAACAGGTATTGCTATTGATGCCTCTGGGAATTTATACGTAGCCGACTATGGCAATAACGAGATCCGCAAAATTGCTACCGACGGTACAGTAAGCACCATAGCCGGCAATGGTACCCAGGGCAATATAAATGCAGCTGATACATTGGCAACCTTTAACGGCCCGGCGGGCGTAGCTTTAGATGGCCAGGGAAATTTATACATAGCTGATTCAGGCAATAACCTTATCCGGAAAATAAATTCTTCAGACATGGTTACCACCCTTGCAGGTGGTGATACTACGGGATCGGCTATTGACGGAACGGGAGCTAACGCTTCTTTCTTCGATCCATTAGCTGTGGCTGTCGATGCCTCGGGCAATGTTTTGGTGGCTGATGCCGGAGACAACTCAATCCGCAAGGTAACTTCTGCAGGCGTTGTTACAACATTCGCCCAGAACAATGCAGCGGATACTACTGCATTATTTACCAACCCCAGTGGCGTGGCATTGGATGGAAGCGGTAATATATTTGTGGCCGGATACCTGACTAATACTATTGTTAAGATCACGCAAGCCGGGACTACCAACATTTTCGCCGGAACGGGACAGCAGGGATCGACAGATGGCCCCGGCAGCGCTGCAACCTTCTATTTCCCGAATAGTGTTGCCACAGATGCTGCCGGTAATGTTTACGTTTCAGATGGCGTTAATAATCTCATCAGGAAAATCACTACAGATGGCACTGTGAGCACCCTTGCAGGCAGCGGCGCGGCAGGAGCAGCCGACAGCACAGGCACGGCAGCTTCCTTCGATGGCCCGGCAGGATTGGTGGTAGATGCGGGCGGAAATGTTTATGTCGCCGACTCCAACAATAATCTTATCAGGAAAATAACCCCTTTGGGCGTGGTGAGCACCATAGCCGGCACAGGTGCGCCCGGAAGCCGCAATGGAAAGGCATTTGCCTATAGAAATAAGAAGGCGACCACGCTGGTTGCAAAAAATTCACTAAACTCCCTATCGAGAAAACGAAAAATTAATTGGCTGCATAAACCGTCATTGACTAAAGTAATTCAGTAGTTTGCTTATCAATATATCACATTACCGGCGGCAAAACATAAATTACAAAAATATGGGTCGAACCTACGGCTCTATTTTTCGGATTACGTGGTTCAACGGATTAAAATCCGTTGCTATAATATGAATCGGGGCGCTGCCTCTGCATTTTTAATTGCCGACAATATATAAAGTTTCAATACTCCTTAATTGGAGTTTGATGTTGAATCTTTAATGATCGAAATTGATCTCGTGATCGACTATTACCCATAAATAACAAAACCCGGAGGTTTTTAATTCCGGGTTGAAGATTATTGATTAAAAATTATCCTTTTATTCGTGCAATACCAAAATTGCTTTAACTGATCGGGTCATCACCTGGTTTACAGTACTGCGGTTAAACAAACGGTAAACAATGTTGTGGTGATGTTTTACCAGGCAAAGGATATCTGTTTCGTTGTTTTCAACAAAGTTCATAATCCCGTTCAACGGGCGACCATCGTTGATATAATTAAATTCGAGTTCGGTATTTTTTATCAATTCCCTCAACCTGCTTTCGCCTGTTTCCAGGTTTTTCTTGTCCGATTTTTCTGTAACGTACAAGATTCGCATTTTTTCAGATCCGAAAGCTTCTACCATTTCGTTCAACGCGTTTACGTCATCGGCAGAAAGCCTTGTTTCGTAATCGGTAGCAAGGGTAATGATGGCAGACGGAGCCAGTTTGCTTTCAAGCGGGATGATCAGGGTAGGGATCTTCACAACCGATACCATCATGCTGGCGTTACTACCAACAATGCCCGGTAAGTTTGTTGATCCGGTTATACCCATAACCAGCAATTCTACGTGGTGCTCGTCAATATAACGGCTGATCACGTTCTTTAAAAAGCCTACGCCGCAGATGGTGGTTACTTCAATGTCCTTATATTCTTCTTTACTGGTATAGGTATCAGCCCAATCCTTTAAAGCTTGTCTTTTATTATTATAGTAGTCATCAATAAAAATAGCGTTGTAAGTATTGTTATTGATACCTTCTGTCGGATGTATAGCGTGTAAGGCGCATACCTCCATATTCAGTAATTTAGCCAAGCCCATTGCATATTCCATAGCATTGGAAGCACTGTTTGAAAAATCGGTGGCAACAAGTATTTGTTTCATTTTTTTCGATGTATTAAAATTAACTAAATGAACTTAACAACGGTTAAATAAACAGGTGGAATATTAAGAAAAATACGAAAGCAAGGGCAATTGCTACCGGCAAGGTAAGAACCCATGCCATTGCAATACTTTTAAGCGTACCATTATTTAAGTTGCTGGTACCGCCCGATGCAACCATGGCGCCCGCAATACCGCTGGATAACACGTGTGTTGTACTTACCGGTAAACCGAGACCAGTACTTAAACCTATAGTTGAAGCCGCAACAATTTCGGCAGTGGCACCTTGTGCATAGTTCAAATGCTCGTTACCGATCTTTTCACCGATGGTAACAACAATACGTTTCCAACCGATCATAGTTCCGATACCTAACGAAATAGAGATAGTTGCGATAACCCAGATAGGCGCAAAATCTGTAAGGCCATTGAGTGTTTTAGATGCATCATCAAGCGTTGCTTTGTCCTGGCCTGCAAGAGTTACTTTACCACCTTCTACCGCAGTGATGTCTTTTAATACGCTTTTTACCTGTTTACGGAATTTATAAGTTTTGGCGGTATCAGTTCCGGTAACCATCAATTTTGCCTTGGTAACAGCAGAATCAAGTTTTTGGATCTGACCTTTGGCTACAGGGTCTGAAGTAGTAGCGCGGCTCATTACCTGTTCGGTATTGTTTAACGCCAATAATATTTTATCGTTAGGGATAGTATGGTTAACTGCGAAATGAGCAGGTAAAAAAGCGATCAATATCAACATCAATAAACCAACCCCTTTTTGCCCGTCATTACTACCGTGGAAGAAACTTACCAACGTACAGGTAGTTATCAATAATAACCTGATCAAAAGCGGTGGTTTATCAGTCTCACCTTTCGGGATATGAAACAAGCCTTCAGCTTTCAGCACGTTTTTAAGAAACCACATCAATAAAGCAGCGGCACCAAAACCAACCAGTGGCGAGCAAATAAGGGATAAACCTATTTCTTTAGCTTTGTCCCAGTTTACGCCAACACCACCATAATACATGGTAAATGCTAAACTAGCGCCGATCATAGCACCGATCAAAGTATGCGAGCTTGAGCAGGGAATACCCAGGTACCATGTTCCCAGGTTCCATACGATAGAAGCGAGCAGCACGGACAACACCATACATGCGCCGACACTTACCGGCAGCGTCATCAGATCGTCAAGCGGTAGCAACTTTAATATACCCATTGCCACAGCAACGCCACCCAGGAATACGCCCAGGAAATTGAAGAAACCTGACCATGGAATAGCGTAAACCGGTTTTAAAGCCCGTGTATAAATAACGGTTGCAACGGCATTGGCAGTATCGTGAAAACCATTCACAAATTCAAAACCAACAACCGCAAGCAGGCAAAGAAAGAAAACGATCAGCACTGAACCGCTTAAATCCACCTGGCCCAACAAAGGAAGTGTGATTGCATTTAATAAGGGGAGCATAATTTTTTGATTGATTAGATAATCCGTTAATTGAAAAATAAGATTTACCGGTATCAAAGAAATAGATAACAGATGTAATTCAGGAAAATTCGATGTTAACAAATTGTTATGTTATCTGCCTGATAATGTTACTGATACATATAACTATCAGTTAAACAAATCAAAAAATTTCGTTTAAAGATATATCAACCTCGTATTTCTCCGATGTTCAACATAACGCAACAAACCCGGCCTTTCGAGCCGGGTCTGTCACTTTTCAAAGGTTGATGTAAGGTGATGTTATGCGGTTATTTGTTTCAGGTCGTTTTGCAGGGCGGCCAGATCAAAACCGGCAGGAGATTTTCCATTTAAAATAAAATCGGAGCTGATAATAGCGTACGACTCGTCGCAATAAGCATCCCAAAAAGACCAAGTCATTTTTTTTGTTGCCCCCCAGGTAATTACTGTAAGGCCGTGGCTATCGTACCCAACAACCGGCACAGCATGCCCGCCCCATGAACCAGGAGCACCTTTTCCGATTGCACCACCCGGAGGCACCGACCATGTTTTTTGTGTTTGTGCTGATATAGGAAGTGCCATACCGATGTAACATCCACCAAATAAATACACCGAAGCCATAATGTGGTTATGGTTCTTGGGCTCTAGCGCTGCATAAGCTGTTATTTTATGCTCGGCAATACCGGTTTTACGCCAATAATTTAAAACTTCGGTTTCCACAGCACCATTATCATCTTTGCCGGTAACGGGATCATAACCCGTAATTGCTGAATAAGCAGCCACAATTTGCTGATCGGTTGGTGTAACCATAGCGTTGTTGTCGTCTGTCCATTCCATAATTAAATGGCCGGCCGCAGCGCAAGTACAGTCGCCAATTTTATCATTTTCCATCATTCCCCATGCGGCAGCGCCTATATTTTTAGCGTACTGGTATTTTGTGGGGATGGTTGGCAGGGCCTGGGTATCCAGGTAATCTGCTAACATTAAGGTACTGGGATCGTGAACTGCGGTTAGTTTACCTAATTTCATGCCGGCATGATCGGTTTTAGCGGTTTCCATAAGATTTTTGAATTAAGGTTTTTATTAAGGTTCTGTGTGTTGATTTACCGAATAAAATTAGATAAAATAAAAGCAAAACAAATAGTAATTCTACGCGACTTTCACCGTAATTATACCCTAATTATCAGATCGTTATATTTGTACAAATCCATACCAAACTGCTTATTGGTAAACACTTTAAAAAAATCGGGATAACAACTGTAGCGAACAGAGATAAAAGTCCGTAATGGTAATTATAAAAGAAATTTAAATACCCTATTATTATTTATGAAACTCTACAAAACTTCGAAAAAGTGGTTGGTGGGAATGGCTGCAGCAAGTTTATTGACATTAACATTGTCATCGTGTTTAAAGAGCAACAACTCTGTTATTAATACCCCGGTTGCACTGGTATCGTTCACCCAGGCATCGCCAGATGAGCCTGCTGTTGATGTTGGTTTTGATAACAATGCCATCAATAACACCCCATTGGGCTTCGGCGATCATCTTGATTATGTTAAAGCTTACACCGGCAGCAGGACTATTACAGTTTATAACCATACGTCGAACGCAAAAATTATAAGTGATACCACTACCTTCCAGGCCAACGTACCTTATTCAATCTTCCTGGCCAATAAGGCCACATCTCCTGAATTGATCGTTTTAACAGATTCTATCAGCAACCCCGGAAGCGCATTAGCGGCAGTCCGTTTCATAAACCTGAGTCCGGATGCGCCTGCAGTAGATTTTTCAATAAAAACCGGGTCGCTTTTAGCAACTAACAAGGCATACAAAGGACACTCAGCGTTTATTCCTGTTACTGGTGGCCAAACATATACTGTACAAGTGTTCCAAACAGGCACGAGCACGGTATTAGCCAGCTTAACCAATGTAACGTTAAGCAGCGGTTTTGTATATACCATTTATTTACGCGGGCTTACCTCTTCAACTTCGAGCACAGATGCTTTATCTATAGGTGAGATAGTAAACGCGGTTTATTATTAAAAATACTAACAGCATTTTAGCTTCAATGCAGTTAGTGTATTAAGTTTAATTTGTTTCGTTTTGGTTTATCGTACAGCAGCCCGGCCAGAAGCCGGGTTGTCTGTTTATAGACGTTTATTCACACACAATAATGGTATTTGGCTGTTGTACCAATAACAACAACCAACTATCTATGAAAGCATTAATTATTAATTGCACACTTAAGCCCTCGCCTGAATTTTCTAATACAGGGGCATTAGCAGAAAAAGCAGCAAATCAATTAAAAGATAACGGCATCGGCACGGAAATTATCCGGCTGGTTGACTATGAAGTAAAACCCGGCAACTCATCCGATGAAGGAAAAGGCGATGAGTGGCCGAAGATCCTGGCGAAAATAAAAGACAGCGAAATATTGATAATAGCTACGCCTATATGGATGGGCCATCTGGCTTCCACAGCGCAACGGGTAATTGAAAGGCTGGACGCTATTTTTCATGAAGATGGTTTTACAGATGAAAAAACAGGGCAGTACATAACTTATAATAAAGTAGGCGGTTGTTTAATAACCGGTAATGAAGATGGCGCGCACTCCTGTGCCGCTCAGGTGTTATGGTCAATGCAGGAACTCGGTTTCACCATACCACCAAATGTTAACGCCTATTGGGTGGGGATGGCAGGTGCAGGAACCGATTATGCAGAAGGCGGCGGCGAAAAATTCTTTTACACCAATTACACGCTTCGATGGATGATCGCTAACCTGGTTTGGTTTGCTAAGCTATTAAAATCCAACCCAATTGAAACCAACATTAATGAGTTGAGGGAATTGGCTAAAAAGGAAAGCGAACCTAAAAAAGAGCGCGCCTGATCAAAAACCGGATAACCCGATAACATGTAACTTTTTAGTGGCATTTTCATGAAAGCTTCAATTTTTAGCATATTTAATTGCTAAAAACATGCTATGAAGAAATTTTTACTGCTATTAACTTTCCTTACCATCTATTTTACAGCAACTGCCCAGAAAACTTCAAAAAAGCCGCTTAATCAATCCGTTTATGATGCTTGGCAAAGCATAGAAAACGAGCGCATCAGCAACGATGGTAAATGGATATTATACGTAGTGAAACCGCAGGATGGTGATGCCAACCTGGTGGTAACCGATTCAAAAAACTCGGGCAGGATAAACATCGCCAGGGCGGATACTGCCAGGTTTACGTTCGATTCAAAGTATGTAATAGCGTTAATAAAACCTTTTTTTAAGGATATCCGCCAGGCAAAAATAAAAAAGAAAAAACCTGCTGATTTTCCAAAAGATACGTTATGTATCATTACCAATGGCAAGTCTTCAGTTGAAAAAGTTCCGGCTATTCGATCATTCAAAATCGCCGAAAAGGCTTCTGTAATAGCTTACTTATCGCCGGCTGATACCGTTAAAAAACCGGCCGCGGGCGACACTTCCAAAAAAGCAATTGCAACCACCATAGCGCCACTGGTTAAAGAGGGTGCCGAACTTTCCGTAAAGCAATTAAATAACGGGAAGACCAGGTCGTTTGAATATGTTACAGAATATGTTTTAAGCAAAAACGGCAAGTTATTGGCTTTTTCGATTACTGCTCCCAAAAAATCTAAAGAGGTAAAGTCGGGTTTGTATGTTTATGATATCGACAATGATAACTTAAAGGCGATAAGTACCGGCAGGGGAAATTATAAAAACCTTGTTTTTGACGACGCGGGCAAGCAGCTTGCCTTTGCTGCCGAAAAAAATCCTGAAAAAGCATTGGTGAAACCGTTTAAGCTTTATTACTATAACACTGCCAAAGACACCGCCGATGCCATTGCAGCGGCAAACTCAGCCGGCATGCCAGAAAAATGGGCCGTTAGCGGCGACCAGCGGATCTACTTCAGCAAAAACGGCAATAGCCTTTTCTTCGGAACAGCACCTATCCCAAAACCGGTTGATACCACAATAGTAGATTTTGAAGTTGCCAAAGTTGATATATGGAACTACAAAGACGACTACCTGCAGCCACAACAACTGAAAAACCTGCAACGCGAACTCCGGAGAGCTTACCTGGCTGTGATACGACCGGCAGACGGAAGCCGCAAGTTGGTACAGTTAGGTGACCCCAACATCAGGGACATTTATGTCCCTGATAATAACAACGGTGATTTTGTGCTGGGATTAAGCGATACAGGGGCACGGATCCAAAGCCAGTGGGAAGGCGGCGCCAACCAGCAGGCCTTTTTAATAAATACTCAAACCGGTGAGCGTAATTTAATAAACGGTCGCTCAAAATCGCGTTACAGCATTTCGCCGGGCGGAAATTATGTGGTGTGGTTTGATCCGAAAGATCAAAACTGGCATAGCTATGGCATTCATACCGGCAAAAAAGTAAATCTAACAGCAACAACCGGCACTAAAATGGGTGCCGAAGACAACGATGTACCCGACGATCCTTCCCCTTACGGAATTTCGGGCTGGGAGCAGAATGACAAAAATGTATTGATCTACGATCGCTACGATATCTGGAGTATTGACCCAGCGACAGGCACAGCGGTAAATTTTACCAATGGTGCAGGTCGTAAAAACAAGCTCATTTTCAGGTACGACATCACCGATCCGGATGAAAAATTCATCACGTCGAAGAAAATGCTGTGGATGCTGGTTCAAAACGATGAAAACAAGCAATGGGGCTATTATAAAAAAGAACTGGGCAGCCCGGCAAATCCCGAAAAGGTAGTTATGGCGCCGTTGAGCTACAGTCCCCTGCAAAAGGCAAAGAATGCCAATTTGTTTATTTATAATAAGTCAAGTTATGTACTATCGCCTGATCTGTACGTTTCTGCTGATCTGAAAACAGAAACTAAGTTAAGCGCAATCAACCCGCAGCAGGACCAATACAACTGGGGAACCGCTGAACTGGTGCAATGGACAACACCAAAGGGCTATCATTCTAAAGGGATCTTATACAAACCCGAAAATTTCGATCCCAGCAAAAAATATCCGATGATCACTTATTTTTATGAGAAGCTTTCGGACGGTTTATATAATTACATCCCCCCTGCTCCTACACCGTCGCGCTTGCCTATCTCGTTTTTTGTGAGCAATGGCTACTTAGTTTTTGCTCCGGATATCAGTTACGAAAGCGGTCATCCGGGAGCCTCGGCAGTGGAATTTGTAAATTCGGGCGTGGAGGCTTTGGAGAAAAACCCTTGGGTAGATGCTGCGCACCTCGGTATACAGGGCCAAAGCTGGGGCGGCTACCAGGTTGCTTACCTCATCACGCAAACCAATATGTATGCAGCCGCATGGGCAGGCGCACCTGTAGCCAACATGACCTCGGCCTATGGCGGCATCCGCTGGGAAACAGGCGTAAACAGACAATTCCAGTATGAAAAAACCCAAAGCCGCATCGGCGCAACCCTATGGGAGCGCCCTGATCTTTATATAGAAAATTCTCCTCTGTTTCAACTACCTAAGGTAAAAACGCCGGTAATGATCATGTCGAACGATGCTGATGGTGCCGTGCCATGGTACCAGGGTATTGAAATGTTTACTGCTTTACGCAGATTGGGCAAGCCGGTTTGGCTGTTGGAGTACAATGGCGAAGCACATAACCTGGTGTTGCGCCAGAACCGAAAAGATATCTCTATCCGCGAGATCCAATTCTTCGACCATTTCTTAAAAGGTGCACCGATGCCGGTTTGGCTGGATAAAGGCGTGCCTGCGGTAGATAAGGGAAAGGATTGGGGATTTGAGTTGGAGAAGTGAGTTATTGACTGTCTGAATCAGAATTTACAGAATTTTAGAATTAACTGAATGCCTGTCAAAATAGGAATGGCCTAAAACTTCGATATCTATTGGAGCGGAGATGGCCTCAGAACTTACGCTTTTAGCTATTGCTTGATTGAATCCTCCGCTATGATCTGTTAATTCTAAAATTCTGTAAATTCTGATTCAGACAAAATTATGCTGGAATTGTTGCTAAATGCTTTTTTGATTTCTTTTCGGCAAACATCAGCACTATCATTAAAATTAAACCGAGGGCAAAGAATACGTCCAGCGCGAGGGCCGAATCGCGCATTTGTCCGGTTAAGGCTTCTACTAAACCGAATGTGAATAAGCCTACTACAATTGCAAACTTTTCAGTTACATCGTAAAAGCTGAAAAACGAAGCGGTATCAGGAATATTTGGAGGTAAATATTTGGAATAAGTTGAACGGGAGATTGATTGTACGCCGCCCATTACTGCGCCTACTACAATCGCGGCAGCAAAAAACTGTAGCGTTGTCGCGATA